>JACCDX010076308.1_pt1 | contig 15115 bp, 12 predicted proteins | sample 7449681 | NCBI WGS metagenome assembly JACCDX01 (sample SAMN15323450, study PRJNA562643) | freshwater metagenome | isolation source: river surface water | place: USA:Blue River Watershed | collected 2017-08-18
CCATGACGCGCCGCGCCACGGTGCTCGATGCGATCGAGCCCGCGCCCACGGTGTCGATGTGCGGCACCGACCTGCAGCGCCTGGGCCTCAGGCCCGGCCAGCGTGTGCAGGTGGCCTCGCGCCGAGGCAAGGTCGAACTGAGCGTGCGCCGCGACGATGGCACGCCCGAGGGGGTGGTCTACATGCCATTTGCCTACCGTGAGGCTGCGGCCAACTTGCTGACCAATGCCGCGCTGGACCCTTTCGGCAAGATCCCGGAGTTCAAGTACTGTGCGGTGAAGCTGGCGCCCGCGCGATAATCCCTGCCGACCGATCCGGCGGTGTCTGCCGGGCCAGACCTCGAGGGCACCTTGCAACTGGATGTTCGCACCATCTACCTGATGTACGCCGTGCTGTACCTGATGCTGCACGGCATCATCTGGTTCAGCCTGTCCCGTTACCACAGCGTTCCGGTCAGACGCTGGAGCCTGGCGGGCATCGTCAGTGCCGCAGGCATTGGCCTGTTTGCCACGGTGGATGTTTTGCCTGACTGGGTGGTGGCCACCTTTGGTCAGTGCCTGATGGCTGCTGGCAATTTCGGTCGCCAGCATGTGCTGCGCTCCCTCAATGGCCCTCCCTCTTGGCGATGGGTATGGGGGCAGGGCCTGTTCCATGTGGCCTACCTGCTTTTCAATGGCAGCCTGTTTGCTGCAGGGGCCAGCAATGCGCAAATGATGCTGGTGTTCTTTGCCTTTTATGCGCTGACCTGCCTGGATTTTTTCCATGCCGGTCGAGTCATCGCGCGCCAGCGGGCGACAGCGGGAGCGGTGTCCGTGCAAGCGGGTGGTCTGGTGTTCGCCGTTTCACTCGGGATCAAGGCCATGACCCTGTCGATGGGGTGGGGTGCGCAGGATTTCTACCAACCTGGCTGGGACCAGGTGGCCTTGTTTGCGTCCCAGATCCTGGCGGTGAGCTTGCTCAACTTCGGGTTCATGCAGATCCTGGTGGACCAGTTCCAGCAGGAGCGCAGCCAGGCCGAGACCGCCTTCTTGCTCCAGCGCGAGCGCGCCGCAGTGGCCGAGCGGCAATCGCAGGCGCTGACGCAGGTGCTGCGCGATCGCGAGGAGGTCATTCGGCGCTTGACGCTTTCAAGCAAGACAGCCGGCATGGGCGCGCTCGTTTCTGGCATGGCACACGAGATCAACCAGCCACTGACCTCCATCGTGCTCAAGGCCGACTTGATCGAGAGCTACCTGGACGATCCATCCGATCTGAGGGAGGTGCGCTTGCTGTGCGCCAAAATTCGGGAGGATGCACACCGCGCCAGCGGCAGGATCGGCATCCTGCGCAACATGTTCTCGATCGGGCCCAGCGGCCATGGCCAGTTTGACCTGGTGGACCTGCTGCGTGAGGTGACCGATGTGGTGCGCAGCCGAACCGAACATCTGCAGATCAGGCTCGAACTCGACCTGCCCGAGCACTTGCGCATGACGGGCGACCCGACCCAGCTGCAGCAGGTGGTGCTGAACCTGCTGAACAACGCGATGCAGGCCATCCAGTCCAAGCGGGTGGCCTTGAGCCGGTCCGAGGGTCTGGTGCAGGCGGGCGCCACTGATGCGGATGCAGCTTTCCAGCCCCTCATCCGTTTGCGCTGTAGCTTGACGCAGGGGCAGGTGGAGGTGACGGTTCAGGACAATGGCTGTGGCATTGCGCCTGAAGTTCGAGACGACGTGTTTGCGCTGTTCAAGTCACCAGCTGCCCGTGACATGGGGGTTGGTCTGTGGCTGAGCGAGTCGGTGGTGGAGTTCCATGGGGGCAAGCTGAGCTTTCAAAGCACGCCGGAGCAGGGTACGGTATTCTTGTTGCGCATGCCCGCACGCGAAGACGCTGTGCACGGCTGAACTCCAAATCTTTCCCTGATGTCCATGAACGAACGTCCGCAAATCCGCGTGTCCGTACTCATGCGCCGTGAACCGGTGCAAGGCCCGATGGCTCGGTGGCAACCCTCGCGCTGGACGCTGGCCGATGTGGTGCCTCACGAAAGTGGCTTCGGGCAGCAGCCCCGTTGCCTGCGAGCGAGCGAACACGAGGCCCTGTGGCTTTACCCGGACTGGCCCCTGGAGCTGTTCTCTGACGACGCCGAGGGCTACTGGCTCAATGCGACTTCGCCAACACCCGCGTATTTCGTCATGTGGCGGATGAACGAGCCCGAAGACGGCAGCGAAGCCATGGCCGTGCCCCAGGCCGTCAGCCTGAGCTACCACGATGCCGGCCGCTGGCTCGATGCCCAGGAAACAGTGGAAACTGCAGCGGCCCCTGCCGAGGTGGTGCAGTGGCTGCTGGCATTTGCCCAGCAGCATTTTGTGCCCGAGCCCAAGCGCCGCCAGAAGCCCCAGAGCTTCCAGCGGCTGACCGACCGCTTTGGCCAGCCGGTCAGCATCAGCACCGAAGGCAAGCGAAAAGGCGCCATCGGTGGAGGTGGCGCGTGAGCGAGGGGTTTTTCAGCCGCTGGTCGCGGCGCAAGCAGGAGGTTGCCAACCGGTCCGTGCAGGCCGAACCTGACGCGCCCGAGCCCGCCAGAGCAGCTTCTTCCGGAGGGGGGCTGCCAGATGCAACACCTGGGTCTGAGCCTTCAGCCCCAGCCACGGATTCCCCGGCCTTGCCCAGCCTCGACGATGTGAAAAAGCTGACCCCCCAGTCGGATTTTCAGCCCTTCATGCAACGGGGCGTCGGTGCCGAAGTCCGCAACGCAGCCATGAAAAAACTCTTTGCCGACCCGCATTTCAATGTGATGGACGGGCTGGATGTCTACATTGACGATTACAGCCAACCCGACCCGCTGCCCGCCGGCATGCTGCGCAAGATGGCCAGCGCCCAGTTCATGAAGCTGGTGCCCGAAGAAGAGTCGCCGCGTCACCCACAAGACCCTGATGGCAGTGCGGCACCGGAGCCGGAGGCCCAAGTTGTGGCACAGTCGCCGGATTCTTCGGCGACCGCTGAACTTCCACAACATGACCACACTGATCTGCAATTGCAACCAGACCCTGCCGCTGCAAGCGCGCAGCCTGAGCCAGGTCCTCGGTGAAGACCTGACCGAACACAGCACCTTGTGCCGCCGGGAGGCGGGCGCTTTCCAAAGAGCCGTTCAGGGACAGGACACGGTCGTTGTGGCCTGCACCCAGGAGCAGCGCCTGTTTGCCGAGCTGGCTGAGCAGACCGAAGGGGCCGTGGCCCCCATCCGCTTTGTCAACCTGCGCGAGACGGCGGGCTGGAGCCGCGAGGGTGCTCAGGCCACGCCCAAGATGGCTGCCTTGCTGGCGGCTGCACGCCTGCCTGAGCCCGAGCCGGTGCCCACCGTGACCTACAAAAGCGAAGGGCGTTTGCTGATCCTCGGGCCGCTGGATGCGGCCGAACGTGCCGCAGACCTGCTGGCCGATGCCCTGCAGGTCACCCTCTGGACGCAAGGCCCGGGCGAGGCTGGCGGCAGTCAGCGCCGACGCTACCCCGTGATGGCCGGGCAGCTGCAAAGCCTGACGGGCTGGCTGGGGGCTTTCGATGTGGCCTGGTCGAACAGCAACCCGATCGATCTGGACCTGTGCACCCGCTGCAATGCCTGTGTGGCCGCCTGTCCGGAGCAGGCGATCGGGCTGGACTACCAGATCGACCTGGCTCGCTGCACGGGGCACCGCGACTGTGTCAAGGCCTGCACATCTGCCGGCGCGATCGACTTCGCCCGCAGCCCGAGTGAGCACAAGGAGCGTTTTGACCTGGTGCTGGACCTGCGCGGCTCGCAAGCCTCGCCCACTTTTGCGCAACACGCCCTGCCACAAGGCTATTTCCGGTGGGACGGCCGCGACCTGCACACCCTGCTGAAACTGCGTGAGCTGGTGGGCGAGTTCGACAAGCCCCGCTTCTTCCAGTACAAGCAAAAGCTTTGCGCCCACAGCCGCAATGAAAAAACCGGCTGCAACGCCTGCGTGGACATCTGCTCGGCCGAGGCCATTCGCTCGGACAAGGCGCGTCAGCAGATCGTGGTCAACCCCAACCTGTGTGTGGGCTGTGGCGCCTGCACCACCGCCTGTCCCACCGGTGCGCTGACCTACGCTTACCCGCGCGCAGGGGAGCAGGGCACGAAAATCCGCACCCTGCTGCAGACCTACCAGGCTGCCGGTGGTCGCGACGCCGCGCTGCTGTTGCACAGCCAGGAGAAGGGTCAGGCCCTGATCGATGAACTGGGGCGCGGCGCACAGCTTCAGGTGATGAAGGGGGTGCCGGCCCGGGTGATTCCGATGGGGCTGTGGCACACCGCCAGCCTCGGGCTGGAAGTGTGGCTGTCGGCCGTGGCCTATGGCGCGCGCCAGGTGCTGGTGTTGCTGACCGACGAGGAAGCGCCGCAGTACAAGACCGCGCTGGCCGAGCAGATGGCCGTGGCGCAGGACATCCTCCATGGCCTGGGCTACACCGGTGTGCATTTCGCGCTGGTGCAAGCCAGCCACCCGCAGGATCTGGACAACGAGCTGCAACGTCTCGCCGGCCGCGGGGTGGCCGTGTCGCAGGGGCCGGGTGTGGCCGCCCGCCACGCCGTGCAGAACGAAAAGCGCAGCACGCTGGAGCTGGCACTGGACCACCTGATGGCCCATGCGCCAGCCTTGCAGGCTGCCAGCAAGCCCGAAGCGATTGCCCTGCCTGCCGCAGGCTCACCCTTGGGCAGCATTGCCGTCAACGCCGAGCGCTGCACCCTTTGCATGAGCTGTGTGGGGGCGTGTCCGGCCTCGGCCCTGCAGGACAACCCGCAGCAGCCCGAGCTGAAGTTCATCGAAAAAAACTGCGTGCAGTGCGGTCTGTGTGTGAAGACCTGCCCCGAGCAGGCCATCGCCCTGCAGCCGCGCCTGCTGCTCACGCCCGAGCGCAACCAGCCACGCCGCCTGCACCACAGCCCGCCTTATGCCTGCGTGCGCTGCGGCAAGCCCTTTGGCACGCTCAAGGCCATCGAAGCCATGCTGGGGCGCCTTTCGGGCCACAGCATGTTCCAGGGCGAGGCCCTGGAGCGTCTGAAGATGTGTGGCGACTGCCGGGTGGTGGACATTTTCACCGCCGAAAACGAGGTGCGCATCGCCCCCACGCCCGATCAACCGAAACGCTGAACGCCATGAGCTCAGAATTGCCACGCTCCAGTGCGCTTGATGAAGAAATCGCGCGCGCAGAAATGTACGGCCTGCTGGCCACCCTGTTTTACCACCCCCCGGGCGATGAACTGCTGGCGCAGCTGCAGGCCGCCGTGACCGAAGCGCCGCAGCAGGGCGGCTTTCTCGAAGAACCCTGGCGTGAGCTGGTGGCCGCGGCGCGCAGCATGACGTCTGCCCAGATTGCGCAGGAGTACAACGCGCTGTTTGGTGGCGTGGGCAAACCCGAGGTGTACCTGTATGGCTCGCACTACCTCAGCGGCTTTCTGAACGAAAAACCGCTGGTGCAGTTGCGCGACGACCTGGCTGCGCTCGGTCTGGCGCGTGACGCGAACATGCCCGAGACCGAAGACCATGTGGCTTACCTGTTTGAAGTCATGCGCTACCTGATCGCGGGTGACGATGTTTCAGTGTGCAATCTCACACAGCAGTCAGGGTTTTTCAGTCGGCATCTGCAGCCCTGGGTGTCACGCCTGTGTCAGGCCATTGCAGAGCACCCGCGTGCGGGTTTCTACGCCCGATTGGCGGGGCTTGCAGAGGCATTTGCCAGCGTCGAAGCACAGGGCTTTGACCTGCTTTGATGTCGCAATTCGAGACGATGTCCCAAAGGCTACCGTGTTAACCCTATTGCAGGGGTGCAACTGGTGTCTAATATCGCCCGCTATGCAAAAGTTTGCCTAGGTTGATCCTGGCCACCACGAGGAGAAGTCCATGCAAGAAAACAAACCTGCCCTGTCCCGCCGCAGCCTGTTTGCAGGTGCGGCCACTGTGGGCGCCGTTGCAGCGGCCACCAGCGTGCTGCCCACGGCCATTCAGGGCGTGGCGCCCCAGGCGTCCCCGGCGCTGCCCAAGCCCGAACGCGGCGGCGGCTACACCCTCAGCGAGCACGTCAAGCGCTACTACCAGACCACCCGGGTCTGATCCTTTCCCTTTCCCTTCATCCAACTGGAGTCTTCCATGTTGCTGACCAAAAAACAGGGTGCGTCTGCGGGCGCTGCCTCCTCTTCGTTTGTGCACAGTCTGCGCCGCGGTCTGTCGAATGCTTTGCCCACGCTGGATCGCCGCAGCTTCCTGCGCCGCTCGGGTCTGGGTGTCGGCGTGGGTCTGGCCGCCAGCCAGTTGAGTCTGGTGCAAAAGGCCCAAGCCGCGGGCGGCACCGCTGCCCAGGGCATGGGCGCCGGCAAGGTCGAGGTCAAGCGCACCGTCTGCACCCACTGCTCGGTGGGCTGCGCCGTCGATGCCGTGGTCGAGAACGGCGTCTGGGTGCGCCAGGAGGCCGTGTTTGACTCTCCGATCAACCTGGGTGCCCACTGTGCCAAGGGCGCTGCCCTGCGGGAGCACGGTCATGGCGAATACCGCCTGCGCTACCCGATGAAGCTGGTCAACGGCAAGTACGAGCGCATCAGCTGGGACACGGCGCTCACCGAGATCAGCGCCAAGATGCTGGAGCTGCGCAAGGCCAGTGGCCCTGACAGCATCTACTTCATTGGTTCTTCCAAGTACAACAACGAACAGGCCTACCTGCTGCGCAAGTTCGTGAGCTTCTGGGGCACCAACAACTGCGACCACCAGGCGCGCATCTGCCACTCCACCACGGTGGCCGGCGTGGCCAACACCTGGGGTTATGGCGCCATGACCAACTCGTACAACGACATGCAAAACAGCAAGGTCGCCCTGTACATCGGCTCCAACGCGGCAGAAGCCCACCCGGTCAGCCTGCTGCACATGCTGCATGCCAAGGAAAACGGCTGCAAGATGATCGTGGTCGATCCACGCTTCACCCGCACCGCGGCCAAGGCCGACGAATTCGTGCGCATCCGTTCGGGCTCTGACATCCCCTTCCTGTTCGGTCTGGTCTACCACATCTTCAAGAACGGCTGGGAAGACAAGAAGTACATCCACGACCGCGTCTACGGCATGGAAGCCGTCAAGGACGAGGTGATGAAGAAGTGGACGCCGGCCGCTGTGGAAGAGGCTTGCGGCGTTAAGGAAGAGCAGATGTTCAAGGTGGCCAAGATGCTGGCCGACAGCCGCCCGGGCACCATCGTGTGGTGCATGGGCCAGACCCAGCACACCATTGGCAACGCCATGGTGCGCGCTTCCTGCATCCTGCAGCTGGCTCTGGGCAATGTGGGCAAGACCGGCGGCGGCACCAACATCTTCCGTGGCCACGACAACGTGCAGGGCGCGACCGACGTCGGCCCCAACCCCGACTCGCTGCCCGGTTACTACGGTCTGGCCGAAGGCTCCTGGAAGCACTTCGCCAAGACCTGGGGCGTGGAGTTCGACTGGATCAAGTCGCAGTTCGCCTCGCCCGCCATGATGGGCAAGAACGGCATCACCGTCTCGCGCTGGATCGACGGCGTGCTCGAAAAGAACGAACTGATCGACCAGGACAGCAACCTGCGCGGCGTCTTCTATTGGGGCCATGCGCCGAACTCCCAGACCCGTGGTCTGGAGATGAAGCGCGCCATGGACAAGCTGGACCTGCTGGTGGTGGTGGACCCGTACCCCAGCGCCACGGCCGCCATGGCCGCCATGCCCGGCAAGCCCGAGGACCTCAACCCCAACCGCGCCGTGTACCTGCTGCCGGCGGCGACCCAGTTCGAGACCAGCGGTTCATGCACCGCCTCCAACCGCTCGATCCAGTGGCGCGAGAAAGTGATTGACCCGCTGTGGGAGAGCCGCAGCGACCACATGATCATGTACCAGCTGGCGCAGAAGCTGGGCTTCGACAAGGAGCTGTGCAAGAACTACAAGATGCAGAAGGTCAAGGGCATGGACGAGCCCGTGCCGGAAGACATCCTGCGCGAGATCAACAAGTGCGTCTGGACCATTGGCTACACCGGCCAGAGCCCCGAGCGCCTGAAGGCCCACATGAAGAACATGCACGTGTTCGACGTGAAGACCCTCAGGGCCAAGGGTGGCAAGGACAAGGAAACCGGCTACGACCTGAGCGGCGACTACTTCGGTCTGCCCTGGCCCTGCTACGGCACGCCCGAGCTCAAGCACCCGGGTTCGCCCAACCTGTACGACACCTCCAAGCATGTCATGGACGGCGGTGGCAACTTCCGCGCCAACTTTGGCGTGGAGCGCGAAGGCAAGAGCCTGCTGGCCGAAGACGGCTCGCACTCGCTGGGTGCCGACATCACCACCGGCTACCCCGAGCTGGACCACATCCTGCTCAAGAAGCTCGGTTGGTGGGAGGAGCTCACCGATGACGAGAAGAAAGCTGCCGAGGGCAAGAACTGGAAGACCGACAGCTCGGGCGGCATGATCCGTGTGTTCATGAAGAACCATGGCTGCCATCCCTTCGGCAACGCCAAGGCGCGTGCGGTGGTCTGGAACTTCCCGGACCCGATCCCGCAGCACCGCGAGCCCTTGTACGGTACGCGTCCGGACCTCATGGCCAAGTACCCCACACACGACGACCGCAAGGCTTTCTGGCGTCTGCCCACCCTCTACAAGACGGTGCAGGACAAGAACATCGCCGACAAGGTGCACGAGAAGTTCCCGCTGATCCTGACTTCCGGCCGCCTGGTCGAATACGAAGGCGGTGGCGAGGAAACCCGCTCCAACCCCTGGCTGGCCGAACTGCAGCAGGAAGCCTACGTCGAGATCAACCCCAAGACGGCGGCTGACCGAGGCATCCGCAATGGCGACCGCGTCTGGCTGAACAGCCCGACGGGGGCCAAGCTCAATGTGCAGGCCATGGTCACCGAGCGGGTGGACACCGGTACGGTGTGGATGCCTTTCCACTTCTCTGGCCGCTGGCAAGGCGCCGACATGCTGGCCTACTACCCCAAGGGCGCAGCCCCTGTGGTGCGCGGCGAGGCCGTCAATACGGCCACCACCTACGGTTATGACAGCGTGACCATGATGCAGGAAACCAAGACCACGGTCTGCAACATCGAGCGCGCATAAGGAGTCAAGACATGGCACGAATGAAATTCATCTGTGACGCCGAGCGCTGCATCGAGTGCAACGGCTGCGTCACCGCCTGCAAGAACGAACACGAAGTCCCCTGGGGTGTGAACCGCCGCCGCGTGGTCACGCTCAACGACGGCGTACCTGGCGAAAAATCCATCTCGGTGGCCTGCATGCACTGCTCGGACGCACCCTGCATGGCGGTTTGCCCGGTCAACTGCTTCTACAAGACCGAAGAAGGCGTGGTGCTGCACGACAAGGATGTGTGCATCGGCTGCGGCTACTGCTCCTACGCCTGCCCCTTCGGTGCGCCCCAGTTCCCCAGTGCCGGCACTTTCGGGGTGCGCGGCAAAATGGACAAGTGCACTTTCTGTGCAGGGGGTCCTGAAGAACACGGCAGCCAGGCCGAATTCGAGAAATACGGCCGCAACCGTCTGGCCGAAGGCAAGCTGCCGGCCTGCGCCGAGATGTGCTCGACCAAGGCCCTGCTCGCCGGTGATGGCGATGTGGTCGCCGACATCCTGCGCCAGCGTGTGGTGCAGCGTGGCAAGGGTGCCGAAGTCTGGGGTTGGGGCACCGCCTACGGCAGCGCCGCCAAGCAGGGAGCCTGACCATGCGAAACCTTCTTTTGCTGTCAGCCTTGACCGGTGCCATGGCTCTGAGCGCCTGCGGTGAAAGCCCGCAGGACAAAGTGGGCATCCGCAGTGACAAGCCGGCCCAGGCTGGCACCGGTATTACGGTGTTCACCGACCAGGGCTGGACCGCGGGTGATAAAGCCAGCTGGTCCAACCACCTCAAGGCCCGTGCCAACTACGGCATGAATGACCACCAGCGCTCGCCCAAGTGAGGAGACGCTCATGCAACGCTTCTTCCTGATCGGTGCCTGGCTGCTGGCTTCTGTCAGCGCCTGGGCGCAAAATGCGCCGCCGGCCGACACGGCAGCCGGTGGTGTCAAGAGCGCCAACATCTTCCAGATCGCTCCTGACGCCGACAGCGACCCGAAGTACAAGGCGCAGACCAATGCCGAGCGTGCCAAAGTCCAGCCCGGCAACAACGCGCCCATGTGGGGCCAGGTGGGTCAGGGCGTGACCGGCTACAGCAGCCTGCCCAAAAGCCAGGCGCCTGAAGCCGGTAACCTGATCCAGCCCTTTGTGCAGTACCCCGGCTCGCGCCTGACCAATGCGGGCGAAGCCTGGCGCCAGGTGCGCAATAACTGGCTGATTCCCTACGGTGGGTCGCTGCTGCTGATCGCGTTTGGCGCGGTAGCGCTGTTTTACTGGCGCAAGGGCACGATCGAACTGCATGGTCAGGAAACCGGTCGCAAGATCGAGCGCTTCACCCCGTTTGAGCGCTCGGCCCACTGGGCCAACGCCATTGCCTTCGTGGCGCTGGCCATCTCGGGCATCGTGATGGCCTTCGGCAAGTTCTTCATCCAGCCCGTCATCGGTAACGCCCTGTTCGGCTGGTTGAGCTACGCGCTCAAGAACATCCACAATTTCGCCGGCCCGCTGTTTGCCGTGTCGCTGGTGATCGTGATCGTGACTTTTGTGCGCGACAACCTGCCCAGCAAGGACGATATCACCTGGTTGCTCAAGGGCGGTGGCCTGTTCTCGGGCACCGAGGTCCCGTCGCACCGCTTCAATGCGGGCGAGAAGGTGCTGTTCTGGGGTGGCGTGTTCTTCTTGGGCTTGATCGTGGTGGCCTCGGGCCTGGTGCTTGACAAGCTGATCCCGGGCTTGATCTACGAGCGCAGCACCATGCAGATCAGTCACATGATCCACGCTGCGGCCACCTGTCTGATGATGGCCATGTTCGTCGGCCACATCTACATGGGCACGATCGGCATGCGCGGTGCCTACAGCGCCATGCGCGATGGCTATGTGGATGAAACCTGGGCCAAGGAGCACCACGAGCTTTGGTACAACGACATCCAGGCCGGCAAGATCCCTGCGCAGCGTTCGCAGCCTGCTGCAGCTGCTGCCAAGCCTGCAGCCACAGCCTGAACACGGAGAACACCATGAAAAAAACAATGCTGCTGATGTCCGCCCTGGTCCTGAGTGGTGCGGCGCTTGCCAAGCTGCCGCCCCTGAGCGATGAAGCCAAGGCCAAGGCTGCCGAGGCCGCCGCCAAGACGGCGCACGGCAACAAGGTCGCCGACTACCAGCTGTGCAAGTCCCGCGAGAAAGTGGCAGCGCACTATTACAAGACCACCGGCAAAGGCAAGCCTGTTTCCAAAGAGGCCACCCCCGCCTGCACCGACCCTGGTCCCTACAAGCCGGCCGATCAGGCGGCTGCACCTGCAGCACCCGCGGCCGCCCCCGCTGCAGTCAAGCCTGCTGGCAAGGGCTGAGCTTTCTGACTTGCTGTTGCAGAAAATCCCCCGTCGTCTTCGGCGGGGGATTTTTTACGTTAGGCTTTACCCATGTCTGCTGTCCTGTCCGAAACCGTTCTGCGCAAACCGCGACTCACCCGTGCCCAGGCGCCTCTGACGCGGCGCGTGACGGTGCGCAACGAATTCGGCGAGGTGTCCGAAACGGCCATCCCTGCCGAGCGTGCACTCACGGTGTACCTGGACAAACGCGAGCTGGTGACGCTGATGACGCTGGGCGGCGAACCCGAGCTGCTGGTGCTCGGTTTTTTGCGTAACCAGCGCCTGATCGATTCGGTCGATCAAATCGAGTCGATCACGGTGGACTGGAGCGTTGGCGAGGGCGAGGTGGGCGAGCCGGGCGTGGCCGCTGTGCGCACGCGCGAGGGAGCCAACGTGCAGGTCGAACGCAGTGCCGAGCGTGTGGTGACCACGGGTTGTGGGCAGGGCAGTGTGTTCGGCGACCTGATGGCCCATATCGACGAGATCGAACTGCCTGAAGCGCAGATCACTCAGGCCCAGCTCTACGGCATCGTCAACACCATCCGCTTGCAGGAGACGACCTACAAATCGTCCGGCTCGGTGCATGGCTGCGCGCTGTTCCAGGGCGAAGAAATGCTGCTCTTCGTGGAGGATGTAGGCCGCCACAACGCGGTCGACACCATCGCCGGCTGGATGTGGATGCACGACATCGATGGCCGCGACAAGGTGTTCTACACCACCGGTCGCCTGACCAGCGAGATGGTGATCAAGTCGGCCCAGATGGGCATTCCGGTGGTGGTCTCGCGCAGCGGCATCACCCAGATGGGGCTGGATGTGGCGCAACGCGTGGGCTTGTGCGCGATTGGCCGCGCCACCAACAAGCGTTTCCTTTGCTTCAGTGCGCACGAACGGCTGCTGGCGCAGCCTGAACTGGCCCAGCCCTGACGTTTTTGCTGCAGATTTTTGCCTTGGGCTTTGACCTTGCCCGGCGCAGTTTGAGGCAAGTGGAGTAAGGTCAGGCCATGAATACCTCAGGACGGACAAGTGGTTTTCGGCTCGGAGGCCGGCAGCTGTGGCGCGACTTGCGCGCGGGCGAATTGCGCCTGTTGATGCTGTCGGTGGCGCTGGCCGTGGCCGCGCTCACGGCAGTGGGCTTTCTGGCTGACCGGATCCAGTCGGGCCTGTGGCGCGATGCCCGTCAACTTCTGGGGGGCGATGCGGTCGTGGTCAGCGACCGCCCCACCCCCGAGGCCCTGGTGCAGGAGGCGGTCAAGCGCGGCTTGGTGACCAACACCAACGTGAGTTTTCCGACCATGGCCCGGGTGCCGGTGGCCGATGGTGCCAGCCGTCTGGTGGCGCTCAAGGCAGTGGCGCCAGGCTACCCCTTGCGCGGCGTGCTGCAGGTCAGACGCGGGCCCGGCGCAGCGCAGGACAGCATCCCGCCGCTGGGCCAGGTTTGGGTGGACGAGGTGCTGCTCGAAGCACTGGACTTGGCGCCCGGCCAGTTGCTGGCGCTGGGCGATCGCGAGCTGCGCATCGGCGCGGTGATCGAGCGCGAGCCTGACCGCGGGGCGGGCTTCATGAACTTTGCGCCACGGGTGATGATGAACGCCGCCGACCTGGCCTCCACCGCTCTGGTGCAGCCGGCCAGCCGCGTCACCTGGCGCATGGCGGTGGCCGGGCCTGAGGATGTGGCCAGCCGCTATGCCGCCTGGGCGAGAGAGCAGTCTGAATCGGACAACCTGCGCGGTGTGCAGGTGGAGTCGCTGGAGAGCGGTCGCCCCGAGATGCGCCAGACCCTGGACCGGGCCAGCCAGTTCCTCAACCTGGTGGCGCTGCTGGCCGCCTTGCTGTGCGCGGTGGCGGTGGCGCTGGCGGCCCGCAGCTTTGCCGAGCGCCAGCTCGATGCCTGCGCCCTGCTGCGGGTGCTGGGCCAGAGCCAGCGCACCCTGACCTGGTCGTATGCGACCGAATTCCTGGGCGCGGGCCTGCTGGCCAGCGCGCTGGGGGTGGCTGCAGGTTATGGCGTCCACCTGGGCTTTGTGCACCTGCTCCAGGGGCTGGTCGAAGCCCAGCTGCCGCCCGCCACTGTGCAGCCGGCCCTGCTGGGCCTGGGCATGGGCCTGACGCTGCTGGTGGCCTTTGGCCTGCCGCCCGTGCTGCAGCTGGCGCAGGTGCCAGCGCTGCGCGTGCTCAGGCGTGACCTCGGCGCCCTGCAGTTGCGCTCGGGTCTGGTCCTGGCCATGGGGCTGGCTGGTTTCGCCCTGGCCTTGCTGATGGTCAGCCGCGACCTCAAGCTCGGCCTGATCACGGTCGCCGGCTTTGCCCTGGCACTGCTGCTGTTTGCGGGCTTGTCCGCGCTGGCCCTGTGGGCCCTGCGCCGACTGGTGCCGGGCGAGCAGGCACCGCGCTGGTTGCGTCTGGCCACAAGGCAGGTGGCGGCGCGACCAGTGTTTGCGGTGGTGCAGGTCAGCAGCCTGTCGGTGGGGTTGCTGGCGCTGGCTCTGTTGGTGCTGCTGCGCACCGACCTGATCGCCAGCTGGCGCCAGGCCACGCCCAAGGACGCCCCTGACCGCTTTGTCATCAACGTGCAACCCGATCAGGCGCAGGCCTTTCTGGCGCACCTGCAGTCTGCGGGCGTGCGCTCTCCCGACTGGTACCCGATGGTGCGCGGCCGGCTCGTGGCGATCAACGACCGCGAAGTGCGCACCACCGACTACGCCAGCGAGCGTGCCCGCCGCCTGGTCGACCGTGAATTCAACCTGTCCTACACCGACCGGCTGCCGGCCCACAACCCCTTGCTGGCCGGCGCCTGGGTGCCGGGCGAACGCGATGGCGTGAGTGTGGAGCAGGGGATTGCCGACACGCTGGGCCTGAAGATGGGGGACCGGCTGCGCTTTGACATGGGCGGCATCGTGCACGAGGCGCGCGTCACGTCCCTGCGCAAGGTGGACTGGTCGTCCATGCGCGCCAATTTCTTCATGCTCTTCCCGCTGGCCGAGATGCCCGAATTGCCCACCACCTGGCTGGCCGCTTTCCGCACGCCCGAGGGCGATCGCCAGTTCGAGCGCGTGCTGGTGCAGAAGTTCCCCAACGTGACGAGTGTGGACATGCGCGCCTCACTGGCCCAGGTGCAGCGGGTGCTCGACCAGGTGATCCAGGCGGTGGAATTCCTGTTTGCTTTTACCCTGGCTGCGGGCGTGATGGTGCTGCTGGCGGCCATCGGTGCAGGACGGCAGGCGCGCGAGCGTGAATACGCGATCATGCGGGCGCTGGGCGCCGGGCGGGTCTTGCTGGCACAGGTGCAACGCGCGGAGTTGCTGGGGCTGGGTTTTCTGGCCGGTTCCATGGCCAGTGGCATGGCGCTGGCGGTGGGCTGGGCGCTGGCGCGTTACGCCTTTGACTTTGCCTGGGCGCCGCTGTGGTGGGCACCCTTGGCCGGCGGGATGCTCGGGGCCCTGCTGGCCTGGATGGCGGGGAGCCTGAGCCTGGCGGGTGTGCTGCGCCAGCCGGTGGTGCAGACGCTGCGCCAGGCCACCGAATGAACCGGGTGGACAATCGCTGTCATGCAGATCGAAGATAAACCGCCATTTGAGACCCCGTTCGAGTGGATCGGGGGCGAGGCCAGGGTGCGCGCCCTGGTTGACCGTTTTTACGACCTGATGGATCTGGAGCC
>JACCDX010457567.1_pt1 | contig 15114 bp, 18 predicted proteins | sample 7449681 | NCBI WGS metagenome assembly JACCDX01 (sample SAMN15323450, study PRJNA562643) | freshwater metagenome | isolation source: river surface water | place: USA:Blue River Watershed | collected 2017-08-18
CAGCGCGCAAGGTCACCCTCCCCCATAGGAGAGTGTTATGAAACGCATGTTGTTTAATGCAACTCAACAAGAAGAGTTGCGAGTTGCCATCGTTGATGGTCAAAAACTCATTGATATCGATATCGAAGCTGCCGGTCGTGAACAACGCAAAGGCAATATCTACAAAGGTGTCATTACCCGTATTGAACCTTCCCTTGAGGCCTGCTTTGTCAATTACGGCGAAGAACGTCACGGCTTCTTGCCATTCAAGGAAGTTGCCCGTAGTTACTTTAAAGAGGGTATCGACGTCCGCAATGCTTCCATTAAGGATGCCTTGCGTGAAGGTCAAGAAATCATTGTTCAAGTAGAAAAAGAAGAGCGCGGCCAAAAAGGCGCTGCCCTCACCTCCTTTATCTCCTTGGCAGGCCGTTATTTGGTCTTGATGCCAAATAACCCACGTGGAGGTGGCGTATCCCGCCGTATTGAGGGTGAAGACCGTCAAGAACTCCGTGAAGCCATGTCTCAATTAGAGGTAGCTGATGGCATGAGCATCATTGCTCGTACCGCAGGTATTGGTCGCGATGCTACTGAATTGCAGTGGGACTTAAGTTACCTGATGCAGTTGTGGAAAGCGATTGATGAAGCCGCTAAAGGCAACTCAGCACCATTATTGATCTACCTCGAGTCTAGCTTGGTGATTCGCGCAATTCGCGATTACTTCCAACCAGATATCGGCGAGATCCTCATCGATACCGATGATATCTACGAACAAGCTGCTGCATTTATGTCTGTTGTAATGCCAGACAACTTGCCACGCGTGAAGCGCTATCAAGATGATGTGCCTTTGTTCTCACGTTTCCAAATTGAGCATCAAATTGAAACTGCGTACTCACGCACTGTGCCATTGCCATCAGGCGGCGCAATCGTGATCGACCACACTGAAGCTTTGGTTTCAGTGGACGTGAACTCAGCACGTGCAACTCGCGGCTCTGATATCGAAGAGACTGCAACCCGCACCAACTTAGAAGCTGCTGATGAAATCGCCCGTCAAGCACGTTTACGTGACTTGGGCGGCTTAATCGTCATTGACTTCATTGATATGGAATCAAGCAAGGCTCAGAAGGATGTAGAGAATCGCCTACGCGACGCTCTACGTCATGACCGTGCCCGCGTTCAAATGGGCAAGATCTCCAAGTTTGGCTTGATGGAAATGTCACGTCAGCGCTTACGTCCAGCCCTATCTGAAGGTAGCCATGTAACTTGCCCACGTTGTAATGGCACTGGCCACATTCGTGACACTGAATCTTCTGCACTGCAAGTTCTGCGCATCATCCAAGAAGAAGCAATGAAGGAAAACACAGCAGCGATTCATACTCAGGTACCAGTCGAAGTGGCTGCATTCCTCTTGAATGAAAAACGTGCTGAAGTGATCAAGATTGAGACTCGCTTCAAAGTGAACGTCTTGATGGTTCCTAATAAGCATTTAGAAACACCGCATTACAAACTAGAGCGTTTACGTCATGACGATCCACGTCTTGATGATCAAAAAGCAAGTTATGTCATGGCTGAAGAAGCGGCGCGTGAACTCGAGACAGACACAACTGTTAGCAAGAAAGATGCTGATGTCAAAGTGCGTCCAGAGGCAGCAGTTAAAGGCATTACTCCAACACAACCAGCGCCAATTAGCCAACCACGCCCTGCTCGTACTGAAACAGTAAAAGCCGAAAGTTCTGGTGGTTTCTTTGGATTTATTAAGAGCCTCTTTGGCTCATCACCAGCGGTTGAAGAAAAGCCTGCGCCAATCAATAACCGTGGTCGCAATCAAGGCCGTAATAGCAATGGCGGTGATCGTAATCGCGGTCGCAACCGTCGCGGTGAACGCACTGAGCGTCCAGCAGCGACTGCAGCTGAGGGTGCTCCAACAGAAGGTGGTAACAACAATCGCGGACGCAGCAACCGTAACGGCAATCGCAATCAAAACGGCCCTAAGCCAGAACGTCAAGAAGGTAATCGCAATCAAGCCAATGCTGCAGCAGTAACACCTGCAACAGAAGCAGCTCCGGGTAGTGAAGCTACTACAGGTGCAGATGGTGAAGAGCGTCGTGGTCGTGGTCGTAATCGTCGTGGTCGTGGTCGTGGTCAGCGTGAACGTGGCGAACGCACTGAAGGTGCTAACGATGTTGCTGCACCAGCAACAGCTACTTCAGCAAGTCCTTTTGCGGGCCCTCCAGCAGGAATGGCTGGCGCATCTGCAAGCATGCCGATTCAGAACCTTGCTAATAGCTTTGGAAATGCAAAGCCTGCTGCGGAGAAACAAGAAAGACAAGAGCGCGCACCACGTGCTCCACGTCAATCCAATCGCCCTGCACAAAATACTGCGCCTGCCTCAGCTCCTACTACCCAAGCAGCAGCGCCTGTTGCGGTAGTAGCAGCCGCTGCTGTAGAAGTCATTAGCAAGCCTGCTCCAACACTTCCTAAGGTTGCCTTCCAGCCTCTTGAGGAAACTCCGTTGCATAGCGTTGTGCAATCTGCCGGCATGATCTGGGTTGCTACAGACTCATCAAAGCACGCTGAAGCTCAAAATCAGATTCAGGCTGAGCCTGTGGTACATAACTTAGGCAGAGCGCCTAAGCCTGCTGCCCAGCTTCCTGACGGCCCAATGGTTTTAGTTGAAACCGGCGGCCAAGAAAAAACGGTTTAAGCCATCTAAAGCTTTTTCTCCAGACCGCCATTTATCCCAAAAGGATATTTGGCGGTTTGGCAGAAACCCCGTTTCACAGCCATAATTGCGAACATGGTTGAAAAAGTAATCCCCATCCGACTTGACGAAGGCAAAGGCCTGACGCCATTTATTGGCGCACAGCTTGTCACGCCTCATGGCCATACCAAAGATACTCGTGGGCGCACCTTAAGAGATCTACGCATATCTGTTACCGATCGTTGTAACTTCCGCTGCACCTATTGCATGCCTAAGGAAGTCTTTGATCAAAACTATCCATATCTTGCTCACAAAGAATTACTGAGCTTCGAAGAAATCGCTAGACTCACTTCCATCTTTTCCACATTAGGTGTTGAAAAAATTCGACTTACTGGTGGCGAGCCTTTGCTTCGTAAAAACTTAGAAGTGCTCATCGAGATGCTGGCAAAAATTCCGACCTCCGATGGCAAGCCGCTAGACCTTACCCTCACTACTAACGGCAGTATCTTGCGGAAAAAAGCTGCAGCTTTAAAAGCAGCTGGTCTGCACAGATTAACTGTCAGCCTTGATGGCTTGGATGACGCCATCTTCAAGAAAATGAATGATGTCGATTTTCCAGTGGCTGATGTGCTCGATGGAATTGCCGCAGCCCAAGAGGTTGGCTTTAAGAACATCAAAGTCAACATGGTGGTTAAAAAAGGAACCAATGATCATGAGATCGTTGCGATGGCCAAACACTTCAAGGGCAGCGGCGTCATTCTGCGCTTTATTGAATTTATGGATGTGGGTAGCTCTAATGGCTGGAATATGGAGCAAGTACTCCCCTCTAAAGAAGTCATTGCCCGAATCAATGAAGTCTTTCCACTTGAGCCTATTGAGGCTAACTATGCTGGCGAAGTTGCACAACGCTGGCGTTATGTCGATGGCTCAGGCGAGATCGGAGTGATCTCTAGCGTCACGCAGACCTTCTGTCATGAATGCTCTAGAGCGCGCATCTCCACTGATGGACAAATGTATCTGTGCCTCTTCGCTAATGAAGGTTTTGATTTCAAAACATTATTGCGCTCAGGCAAATCCGATTTAGAAATTGCCAACGCTGTCATGAATACCTGGGCGGCACGTGAAGACCACTATTCTGAGATTAGAGGTTCCAATACCGCAAAACTAGCCTCAGGCAATCGCAAGGTTGAAATGTCTTATATTGGTGGTTAATGATTTCAACTAAAGATATTACTGGACTAATACTTGCTGGCGGTCGCGCACAACGCATGGGTGGCATCGATAAAGGTCTAATTCCATTTCATGGCAAACCACTGATCGAGTCAGCTATCGCAAAGCTCAAGCCGCAGGTACAAACCATTGTGATTAATGCCAACCGCAGCATCACAAAGTACGCGACTTATGGCTACCCAGTCGTCATGGATGAGACTCCTGATTTTTCAGGACCCCTAGCTGGATTCTCAGTAGGCTTGAAGGCCTGCAGGACGCCTTACCTACTGACATCACCATGCGACTCACCGTTACTCCCCAATAATCTCGCTGAGCTATTAGCTGTCGAGATGGGGCGTGGTGACTTTCAATTGGTTTACGCCTCCAGCAAAGAGGCAGATGGTAAAGTCTGGGCACAACCCGTTTTCTGCTTGATGCGCAGCAACTTACAAGATTCCTTGGACCAATTTCTACAAAAAGGCGATCTCAAAATTGATCGTTGGTTTAAAGAGTTGCGCACTAGTACGGTGGTTTTTGATGATCCTTTAGTATTTGCCAACGTCAATACTCCTGACGAACTCAAAAAACTTGAAGAAGTGTCTGCATGAGTCACTCCCCAAATCAACCCATTCTTTTGACTTCATCCCTGCATGTTGATGATGCACGCAAAGCAATTGCAGCGTTAGTAGATGACCTTATTCAAGAGTCTAGCGCCATTAATGATCCTGCTGATATTGAAACAGTAGCTCTAGATAAAGCCATTGACCGCATCCTAGCAGTCGACCTACTCTCGCCAATTGATGTCCCCGCTGCAGATAACTCAGCGATGGATGGCTTTGCATTTGATGGAAAGTGCCTTGATACGACTAGTCCAACAATTTCATTGCGGATTGTGGGCACTGCCTTTGCAGGCAAACCTTATGACGGCATAATTGGATCTGGCGAATGCCTCAAGATCATGACTGGCGCGGTGATGCCTGCCGGCTGCGATACAGTAATTCCACAAGAGTTCACTACTGCAAAAGATGAGTTCACCATTGAATTTAAGCAAGATCAATTAAAGCTTGGCGAGAACAGACGCTTACGCGGCGAAGATCTGCAAAAAGGCAAACCCGCTATTGCTACGGGCCGCTTGCTCCGCCCATCTGACTTAGGTCTCGCAGCTTCTTTGGGTATTCCAACTCTCCAAGTAAAACGAAAACTGAAGGTTGCCATTCTATCTTCCGGAGACGAGCTGCGATCTTTAGGTCAGGCATTGGATGCTGGCAGCATTTACGACAGCAATCGCTATAGCCTCACAGGTTTACTAAATCGATTAAATCTAGAAATCATTGACTGCGGCATTGTGCGTGATGATCCCGCCTCTTTGAAACAAGCATTTATTGAGGCTTCTAATAAAGCAGATGTCTTAATTTCTTCTGGTGGCGTTTCAGTTGGCGAAGCTGATTTCACAAAACAAATCATGCAAGAGTTAGGTGATGTTGGCTTCTGGAAAATCGCCATGCGCCCAGGACGACCAATGGCATTTGGCGTACTCAAGCCAGTTGCTGGAAAATCACCTGCTCGCAAAACCCTCTTCTTTGGCTTGCCCGGAAACCCAGTGGCAGTCATGGTGACCTTTTATCAATTTGTTCGTGCCGCCCTCTTGCAACTCAACGGCTCCAATCAAACACAGCCGCCGCTGACTCAGGCTATGGCCGAAGCCCCTATTCGGAAAAAGCCTGGTCGCACTGAGTTTCAGCGCGCCATCTTGGGACGTAGTGCTGATGGTAAGCCAACAGTCAGATTAACTGGCAGCCAAGGTGCGGGGATCTTACGCTCCATGAGTGAAGCAAATTGCTTTGTCATCCTAGGTCACGAACAGGGAAATGTTGCTACTGGAGACTGGGTAGATATAGCACTTTTTGATGGACTGCTTTAAGATTGCGTCATCATGAAACTCACCAAAAAAGAACTAGTCTTCCTCGACCCAATGCATACCGCCAAAACCTTAGTTTTGGTTTACCTCTGCTTCTCCGTTCCAATCGTTTTATTGGCATTGTTTGTTGCCTTCATTCGTGATGGCGCCATCCCTGGATTTACTGTGCTGTCAGCGCTGATTCTCAATGCCTTACTTGGCTTTGGATTACTGTGGATCGCATGCAAAGTCTACAACTGGGTTGCAGGTAAGTTCGGTGGTATTGAATTAGCAATGCGCGAGCTACCAGAAGAAATCGAAGCAGAATAAAAGAGTCAGTATCCGGATTTACACTCCAAGCAATAAAGCCGAGTTCTCACTCGGCTTTATTTTTTACTACTTAGTTTTACTACTTAGTTAATCTAATTTAACTAAATTTTATAAACTTCCGCATTAATCAAGCTGGGTGGTTTTTTACCATCAAGCGCGGCACGCAAGTTATCTACCGCTAGATCAACCATCGCTCTGCGTGTTTTTTCTGTTGCACTTGCAATGTGCGGAGCCAACACAACATTGCTCAACTTGAGTAACTCCGGATGCACTTTAGGCTCGCCCTCAAACACATCTAGACCAGCTGCAAAAATGCGCTTTTCTTTGAGGGCTTGAGCAAGAGCTGCGTCATCCACAATACCGCCGCGGGCAATGTTTATCAAGGTTGCAGTCGGCTTCATGAGAGCGATTTCTTTGGCACCAATTGTGTGGTGACTTTCGGCGCTATAGGGCAATACCAAGACAACATGATCTGCAGTGCGCAGCAATTCCTCCTTAGAAACATACTTAGCGCCGCAGGCTTTTTCACTAGCATCGGATAGATGGCTGCGGTTGTGATAGATCACATTCATTCCAAAACCTAACGCACGCTTTGCAATACCTTGACCAATACGACCCATACCAATAATGCCAACGGTGCTGTGATGCAAATCCATGCCAAGGGGGTTATTCACAATCGACCACTTATCCCAATGCCCCGCACGCACCCAGCGCTCTGATTCAGTAATGCGTCTTGCAGTTGCCATCAGCAATGCAAACCCAAAGTCAGCAGTGGTATCTGTTAATACATCGGGAGTGTTGGTGGCCATCACTCCTGCTGCAGTAATTGCTGGAACATCAAAATTGTTATATCCCACTGAAATGTTAGCTACGATCTTTAAATCTTTGGCATGCGCTAGTGCATTTGCATCAATTCTTTCGCTGCCCGCTACTAAAGCCCCTACAACTCCCGAGAGTTCTTTTTGCAACTCTTCTGGACTAAAAATGCGATCCTCTTGGTTGGACCGCACATCAAATGATTCTTCCAGTTTGGCCAAAGCCTCAGGAAAAATGGCTCTTGCCACCAAAATTTTGGGTTTTTGCATGTTTACTTGGGTATTGGGCTGTTTATTCATAGGGGAACTTTACCTCAAGTAAATTAACCCTTTAGCCTGAAAAATAGGCTATTTCGGCTAAAATTGAGGTTTTATAACCTAGCACCCGGCTTTTGGGGGCTCACGAAACAAAACTGCCATGACTTACGTTGTTACCGAATCCTGTATCCGCTGCAAATACACCGACTGCGTTGATGTTTGCCCAGTTGACTGCTTTCGCGAGGGTCCTAATTTTTTAGTGATTGATCCTGATGAGTGCATCGATTGCGCGGTTTGTGTTCCAGAGTGCCCAGTAAACGCTATTTATGCTGAAGATGATGTGCCTGGCGATCAACAAGCATTCATCAAACTCAATGCTGAACTCTCCCCTTCTTGGACATCCATCACTAAGTCCAAAGCTGCTCTTCCAGATGCTGAAGAGTGGAAAGACGTTAAGAACAAACTCGACCAGCTAGTAAAGTAATTTTCTAGCAAAAGTATTCGTGTCAAACTCACCCACACAAACCGATGCTGTCATCATTGGCGCCGGTCCTGTGGGTCTCTTTCAGGTCTTTGAGTTAGGCCTACTAGAAATCAAAGCCCATGTAATTGATTCGCTGCCAGAAGTTGGCGGTCAATGCATCGAGCTTTACCCTGACAAACCCATCTACGATATTCCCGCTATTCCAGTTTGTACTGGACGCGAGCTTACGAATAATTTGCTCAAACAAATTAAGCCATTTGATGCACAGTTTCATCTTAGTCAAGAAGTCAGCAAGCTAGAGCAGCAGGCTGATGGTCGCTTTCTAATTAGCACCTCGCAAGACAAACACTTCCTCAGCAAGACCGTATTCATTGCTGCCGGTGTTGGCGCCTTCCAGCCCCGTACTTTGAACCTAGAGGGCATAGATCGCTTTATAGGCAAGCAACTTTTTTATCACGTTAAAAGTCCTGAGCAGTTTGCAAACAAAAGAATTGTGATTTGCGGAGGTGGTGATGCCGCACTAGATTGGGCAATTCATTTTTCTGAAATTGCTGCCAGCGTGACATTAATTCATCGCCGTGATGATTTTAAGGCGGCCCCCAAATCCATTGCAAAGATGCGTGAACTTTGTGCGAGCAACCAAATGCAATTGCTTATCGGACAAGTGACCGCTTACGAAGCACAAGATGATCGACTTGCAGAAATTACCTTCACTAATATTGACGGCGAGAATAAGCAGATCCCACTCGACGATCTTTTGGTATTTTTTGGCCTCTCCCCTAAATTAGGACCCATCGCTGATTGGGGTCTCAATATCGATCGCAAACAAATTTGCGTGGATACCCAGAAATTCCAAACCAGTATCCCTGGCATTTATGCGGTCGGCGACATCAATGTCTATCCGGGCAAGAAAAAACTCATTTTGTCTGGATTTCATGAAGCAGCTCTGGCTGCCTTTGCAGCCGCAGAGTACCTAAACCCAGAAAAACAGATTCCACTCCAATACACGACCACTTCGCCTAAGCTACATAAGGCCCTGGGAGTGAAGTCGCCCACATTCGAGTAAGCTATCCCTAATCCGTCTACATATAACTACATTTAGCTGATACATATGCGCCAATATCACGATCTCATGAAAGAAGTCCTCGCCAAGGGGGTTCAAAAGTCCGATAGAACCGGAACTGGCACAGTCTCTGTATTTGGACACCAAATGCGCTTTAATTTGGTAGATGGCTTTCCGATGGTCACCACTAAGAAGCTGCATCTCAAATCCATTATTTATGAATTACTCTGGTTCCTCAAAGGAAGCACAAACAATAATTGGCTCAAGGAGCGTGGCGTTTCCATTTGGAATGAATGGGCAGCACCCGATGGTGATCTCGGTCCAATCTATGGTTATCAGTGGCGTTCATGGCCCGCACCAAATGGTCAGCACATCGATCAAATCTCTGAAGTAGTGGAGACCATCAAAAAGAATCCAGACTCACGTCGCATTATTGTTTCCGCATGGAACGTTGCTGATATTCCCCGTATGGCTTTAGCGCCCTGTCATGCCTTCTTTCAGTTTTATGTAGCAGATGGCAAGCTGTCATGCCAACTCTACCAACGCAGCGCGGATATTTTCTTGGGCGTGCCATTTAATATCGCTAGCTACGCCTTGCTCACTCACATGATGGCACAACAATGCAATCTAGAAGTGGGTGACTTTATTTGGACTGGTGGTGATTGCCATCTATACAGCAACCACTTAGAGCAGGTAGAGCTTCAGTTATCTAGAGATTTCTTTCCATTGCCTAAGCTCAATATTTTGCGCAAGCCTGATTCTATTTTTGATTACGAGTTCGAAGACTTTGAAATCGTAGGATATGAATCTCACCCTCACATTAAAGCTCCTGTAGCTATTTAAGAATTAAGCATATGACTCAACCTGCCATCTCCATGATTGTTGCGCGCTCACGTAATCACGTGATTGGACGCGACAATCAAATGCCCTGGAAGATCTCTGCTGATTTGCAATTCTTCAAACGTGTCACGATGGGTCACCCTGTCATCATGGGCCGCAAGACCTGGGAGTCGATTGGTCGCCCGCTTCCTGGCCGTCGCAATATCGTGGTGAGCCGCAATGCAAACTACCCAATAACCGGTGGTGAATTAGTTGGATCTCTGGATGAAGCCTTAAAGAGGCTGAGCGAATTTCCCCGAGTTTTTGTTATTGGCGGCGAACAACTCTTTACCCAAGCATTTGATAAGGCCGATCGTCTTTACATCACCGAAATTGATTTAGATATTGAAGGTGGAGACACCTTCTTTGAGGTGCCTAATGTATCCGACTGGAAAGAGGTAGAGCGAACCCCTGGATCCGAAGGCGATATCACCTTTAGCTTCATTACCTTGGAGCGCAAATAAAAAGGACCCCGTTGGGTCCTTTTTATTTCAGCGTAAATTCTTATTGCTGAACAATAATCTTTGCATCTTTTGCGAGCTGACTTAAAAACTCAAACTGCTTTCTTTGCGTCATACCAGCACGAATAGCTGGCTTTGCTTGTTCAAATGAAGGCGGCTTGCTCGACTTTTTATCTTCCAATTTGATCAAGTACCAACCTTGCTGCATCTGGATTGGTACAGGGGATACTTGCCCTTTAGCGAGCGTGACAAGCACAGATGCCAACTGAGGAGCAACCTGACCAGGCTGGATCCAACCTACCGCTCCGCCTTGAACTTTGTTTGGAGCCAAGGAAACACTCTTGGCAACCTTATCAAATGACTCGCCCTTTTTGATACGCGCCAAAGCAGCTTGTGCATCAGCTTCAGTCGCCACAGCGATATCACTGACTTTATATTCCACAATCATCCCTTGAGGGCCTAAGGATGCAATTTCACGGTTGTATTCAGCCTGAACATCCGCATCGGTAATTGGGTTTTGAGCCATATAAGTAGATAGCTCAAGATCAGCTAAATAATTTTGGCGAATCATCGCTAGCTGTGTATTGGCCTTTTCTGAATTGGCTAAACCATCTTTTTCAGCTTGTTGAGAAAGCAGCAATACCTCAACAAACTTCTCAATCACAGCGCTACGCAATTGGGGTGATTCTTTTTGACCCTGAGATATAGCGGCCCTGATTCCTTGCTCAACCATATCATTAGTAATTAGGGCGCCATTAACAGAGGCTGCAACATTAATTGGCAAACCACTCTGCTGCGCAAACGCGCTACCAACAAAAGCACTAGCTAAGATACCGGCAGCAATAAAGCGCACTACTATTGGATTAAATGCAGAGGAAAAAGGGTTCATAAGGGGGAGATCTTTCTAAAATTTAGCCTCAATACTACCAGCTGGCATGAGCTCAATCTCAATAAGCCACAGTAAAATAGTGGCATGTGTGTTCAATACCTCACTACGGTCAATACAGATTGGGTTAAAACCCACTTTGGCCTGGATTTACCGGTGTCTCCAGCGCATAATGTATTCCCAACTTATCCAGGAGCCATCGTCCTCAAAAGTCACAACACTGGACGCACTGCAACTGGCTTAGCTCGCTTTGGCTTATTGCCATCCTGGGCCAAAGAGGAAACCTTTGGAAGAAAGACATACAACGCCCGGGCTGAAACTGTAGCTGAGAAACCATCTTATAAGAATGCGTGGACAAAACGGCATTACGCATTAGCTTTAGCAGATGCTTTTTATGAGCCTTGCTATGAATCTGGCAAAGCGGTGCGCACCGCCATTAAACAAGCAAATAATGAGCCGATGGCGATTGCCTCAATCTGGGATACCTGGACTGAGCCAGAAACAGGAGAGCTCATAGTCTCATTTTCCATGCTCACGATTGAAGCTAATAATCATCCAGTGATGAATCGCATGCACAAGCCTGAAGATGAAAAACGTACGGTAGTTCCGTTACGTCCCGTGCTTTTTAATGCATGGCTCAATGCCACACCAGAAGAAGCGCAAGCATTACTTCAGTTGGAGTCAATCCCAGAGCTTGTAATTGCCTAGAAAGTTAAAACGGGTTTGGTCGCCTGGTAGGGGTCAGCCGATTGCATTTCTAAAGCCTCAGCCTCCTGTTCGCCCTGAGGCTGGTTATAGAATTTTGAATCCAATACACGCTCTTTAGATAAGCGAAGATCTTCTGCTCTTGGATCCACCGGACCAAAAGGGCCCTCCACTGGAGAAAGTGTCTGACTATTAAACTCTTTAATCTGCTGTGGGGTATACGGGGATTTCGTTGTGGACCCAGGCGGCAGAGGAGGCGCTTGAGTACAGGCCACAATACTCATCAATATCATGCAAGGCACTAGCCGAAGGGCGTATGTATTCATATAGCCCATTGTATGGTAACTACATGCATCTTGTTTTTATATTAATTACAATACCTCGATGAATTTGCACCGCATCATCGCAACAGCCATATTGATGCTGCCATCAATTTGCTTAGCGATTGATTTGCAGCCGAACGATATTGTTGCCCCGCTACCTGGTAAAAACCATGCGATGATCAGCTACGTTAATTCAGAGAGTGGCACTTACTACAGAAATGGCTCAGCCGTTTCAAGCAGACCATTTGGTAGCCCTGATATTGGTATTCAAACAGCGATTGCTCGTCTAAGTACTAGCTACTCCATTACCAATTTACCCGCCATCTCTTATCTACAACTACCTTACGGCACCATTAAGCCTGCTGGATCACTGGCATCATCTCCTGCTAGCACCGGCATTGGCGACCTCACATTTGCAACAGCGATTTGGCCGTATGCCGATAGAGAGAAAAGAAGGTACTTTGGCGTTGCTGGTATCTAACAGCGCCGACCGGCAGTTATAACAGTCAACATGCTTTTAATCCTGGTGAGAACCGTTATAGGTCAGATATTCAGATGGGCTATCAGCAGCCTATTATTGGGAATTTAGACGGGATGGTTGCCGTCGATACCATGTGGTTTGGAGGCAATAGCCAATGTGCTGCAGCCTGTTTATCTGCAAGCAACACCTCTTTAAATCAAAAACCTTTAACCACTACCCAGCTGGGCCCAATTTACAAGTTCAATCAAACTTACACACTGGGCGCCTCCTATTTCTATGTAGCTGGTGGCGCTACGACTATTGGCAATACCTACCAAAATAATGTCGTTAACACTCAGAGGTTTTTGCTCAGCGCATTAGCTTACTACCCCTTTGGCAGAATTAGCCTGCAATATGGACGTGATACAGAAATCAAAAATGGTTTTGTAGAAACACGGCGCCTTGCCATACGCTATACGACTGAGTTTTAAGTTCTCAGATCACTTAATTTCTGAGTCTTTGCAGAAAGCTTTTTACGCTTGGCAAGCGACAAGCAAGCAATGCCAAAATGACTACTCCGTAGATTGAGACAGTATCCAAATCATTTTTACCAGCCTTATGCCACCAATAGTGGGCAATTGCAGTACATGCAATGATGTAGACCAGCTTATGCAATGCAGACCAGCGCTTTCCTAGCTGACGTACCGACCACCGGTTAGATGTAATAGCTAAGGGAGTAAGAAGTACCAGCGTCAGAAAGCCCATCGTAATAAAGGGGCGCTTTACAACATCACTCCACATCGATTGAATGTCTAGATTCTGATCCAACCAAAACCAAATGGAAAAATGGATGCAGGCATAAAAGAAACAAAATAATCCCAGCATCCGACGCAGCTTAATCCAGATGGTCCAGCCCGTCATTAGGCGCAAGGGTGTCATTGTTAGCGTAATACAGAGAAAAACAAGCGCCCAGGTGCCGGTTGAGCGGGTAATGAATTCAATGGGATTAGCGCCTAGATCGCCATAAACACCAAGCCAAACCAGGCGGGCCAGCGGCACCAAGCAGAAAATGAAAATGGCTGGTTTTAATAACTTCATAAACAGCACTTTAAACCAAGCTAAGCGAAGAACTGATAGATGCTTTTTGCCATGAAGGCGAAACAATGACGGATGGAATAATGACAAACTATTTAGGTCTATCGATTTAGGCTGTAATTTGCTATCCTGAGCGTTCAATTAAGGATAAATATGACCGAAGAGAACCAAACCCAGAACGATGAAGACTTTGACTATGGGTGCGAGTGCGCAATGACCTTGCTCAACGAGCCCACTGAGGATCGCCTAAACGACTTAATTGATGAGCTTGATGAAGATGGCATGATCTCCACCGAAGTGGTCTATGGCTTACTCGCAACCATCCTCATGAGCATGAATGAGGAAGAGCATGAAGGCGACGAGCACTAATTAATTAGGACTCACTTGGGAGGCAAAAGCATCCATTGCTTTTGCCAACTGAATATCTAACTTGGTCAGTGCGCCAGCCGAATGAGTTGATAGAGATACCGATACCTTATTCCAAGAATTTGACCAATCAGGATGATGATCAATCTCTTCTGCGTACCCGGCACACAGAGTCATAAATTCAAACGCTTGCTTAAAATTTTTAAAGACAAACTCACGCTGAATTGTCTTGCCCTCTAGAACCCAAAGAGGAATTTCGTTTTCTATATTTAAGCCGTCAACGATCAAGGTAGACTCCTTTAACTGGCAACACTTTGTGAAAGCTGCTTTAAATCTTCCGGGTATAGCCAACGCCATTCACCCTCCGCCAGATCAGCAGGCATTTGATAGGCGCCAATTTCAGTGCGATGCAATTTGGCAACGTGATTGCCGACCGCGGCCATCATGCGCTTCACCTGGTGGTAGCGTCCTTCAACAATCGTCATTGCTAAAACATGTTCTGTGATTTGTTTGCAAGCAGTCGCAAAGCAGGGCTTTGGATCATCATCTAATACAACACCATTTAACAAGTGATCGATTTGCTTCTGTGTAATGGGCTCTGGCGTAGTGATCTGATATACCTTGCCAATATTTTTCTTCGGAGTAGTCATCTTGTGGATAAATTGACCATCATCGGAGATTAAGAGCAGGCCAGTAGTGTCATAGTCCAAGCGCCCCACACATTGCAAACCTCTTTCAACAAAGGGGCTAGGCAATAAGCTGTAGACACTAGGATGATGGGTCGTTTTATGCGAACACTCATAATTAGCTGGCTTATTGAATGCTAAGTAAGCCTTCTCGTGATACTCCCAATCCTTACCCTCAACATTGAGAATGAGATTCTCGGTAGCAATTCTTTCTTCTGGGTCTTCAGCCAATACGCCATTCACCTTCACCAGCTCGGCATATACCAAATCACTACAGTAGCGACGAGTACCAAAGCCTTGGCTAAAGAGAATCTTTTCGAGAGAAATAGGTGTTGCCATATGCTGCAAAGGATACTACAGAGCAAGACTGCATTGGGTCCGTCGATTCATTCGCCAATTCATTATCATTAGGTATTCACGCCACTACATAAGGCAATTGCCCATGTTATCCACCCCAAAACCTCGCTCCTTATTACACACCCGAGAAATCACATTTCAGGGGTATGCACGAGAGGATGGG
>JACCDX010382868.1_pt1 | contig 15111 bp, 13 predicted proteins | sample 7449681 | NCBI WGS metagenome assembly JACCDX01 (sample SAMN15323450, study PRJNA562643) | freshwater metagenome | isolation source: river surface water | place: USA:Blue River Watershed | collected 2017-08-18
GCAGATACATGCGATGTTTATGGACGTTTCTTGATCCGTATGAATGAGCTAGAGCAATCACTTCGAATCATCGAACAGTGCGTTAACAAGTTGGAAAAACTTGAAGGCGCACCTGTAATGGTTGCAGATAAGAAGATTGCATGGCCTGCACAGCTTGCTATGGGCGGCGATGGACTTGGTAACTCACTTGATCACATTCGTCAGATCATGGGCACATCAATGGAGTCATTGATCCACCACTTCAAACTTGTTACTGAAGGTTTCCATGTTCCAGCGGGTCAGGCATATGTTGCAATCGAATCACCACGTGGTGAGCTAGGTGCATCAGTTGTGTCAGATGGCGGAACAAAGCCATATCGCGTTCACTTCCGTGAACCTTCATTTAACAATTTGCAAGCAACAGCTGCAATGAGCGAAGGCGGAATGGTTGCCGACATCATTGGTGCAGTAGCTTCCATCGATCCAGTTATGGGAGGCGTTGATCGCTAATGGCATTTTCATCTGAAGATCTACAAATCATGGACTCGATTATCAAGCGTTATCCACGTTCTCGTTCTGCGATTATGCCTTTGCTTCACTTTGTTCAATCAAAGGCTGGCTATGTAACTAATGAGGGCATCGAAGTAATTGCAAAGCTGCTAGAACTAGAAGCCGCTGAAGTTACTGCTGTATCTACCTTTTACACCCAGTACAAGCCAACTCCGGTGGGCGAGTACCACGTAGGTGTTTGCACAAATACCTTGTGCGCGATCATGGGTGGAGATGCAATCTTTGCTTCACTTAAGGATCACCTAGGCATTGGCAATGATGAAGTTACCGCTGATGGAAAAGTTTCATTGGAGCACATCGAATGTAACGCAGCTTGTGATTACGCACCCGTTGTCATGGCTAACTGGGAGTTTTACGACAACCAGACAGTTGAGTCTGCAAAGGATTTAGTTGATTCAATGCGTGCAGGTAATCCAAAGCCACCAACACGTGGACCTAATCGTTTAGTTACATACAAAGAAGCTTCAGCTGTTCTTGCTGGATTAAATGATGGACTTGCACACGAAGGTGTTCAAGCAGGCGAGCCAACATTGCTTGGCTTAAAACTTTCGAAAGAGGGCAAGTAATGACAAAGCTAGCTCCAGTTTTATCTGCACACTGGGATGAAAAGGATTCATTTACCCTCGAAGGTTACAAGCGTCACGGCGGATACAAGGCTGCTGAAAAAGCATTGGCTATGGATCCAGATGCAGTGATTCAACTTGTTAAGGATTCAGGTCTTCGTGGTCGTGGTGGAGCAGGTTTCCCAACTGGAATGAAGTGGGGATTTATTCCACAAGGTGACAACAAGGATCACTACCTAGTTGTTAACGCTGATGAATCAGAGCCAGGAACTTGTAAAGACACTCCACTGTTGATGGCAAATCCACATGTGTTGATTGAAGGCTGCATCATCGCTTGCCATGCAATCCGTGCAAAGCATGCATTTATTTACATCCGTGGAGAAATTACACATGTTGCTCGTCGTGTGAATCAAGCGATCGCTGATGCGTACGCTGCCGGAATTCTTGGCAACGGCATTGATGTTGTTCTGCACGTGGGTGCTGGTGCATACATCTGCGGTGAAGAAACAGCGCTTCTTGATTCGCTAGAAGGCTTCCGCGGACAGCCTCGTTTACGCCCTCCTTTCCCTGCAATTGCAGGGCTTTATGCACGCCCAACAGTTGTAAATAATGTTGAATCAATTTCAGCTGTTCCAGCAATTGTTCTGAACGGTGCCGAGTGGTACCAATCAATGGGAACTGAAAAGAGCAAGGGAACAACCCTTTACTCACTTTCAGGTCACGTTGCTAACCCAGGACAGTTTGAAGCGCCTCTAGGAATCACACTTCGTGAAATTCTTGAACTTGCAGGTGGAATTCGCCCAGGACATAAGTTGAAGTTCTGGACACCAGGTGGATCTTCAACACCTTTGTTTACAGATGCACATCTTGATGTTCCTTTGGATTACGAAGGTGTTGCAGCTGCTGGTTCAATGCTTGGAACCAAAGCACTTCAGATCTTTGATGAGACAACATGTGTGGTTCGCGCAGTTTTGCGTTGGACTGAGTTCTACAAGCACGAGTCATGTGGAAAGTGCACACCTTGCCGCGAAGGTACTTGGTGGTTGGTACAGATTCTTCGTGATCTTGAAGAAGGCAAGGGAACAGAAGCAGATCTAGCTAAGTTGCTCGATCTTTGCGACAACATCATGGGCCGTTCATTCTGCGCTCTTGGTGATGGTGCAACTAGCCCGATTACCTCTTCAATTAAGTATTTCCGTGATGAGTACATTGCACACGTTACAAATGGCTCTTGCCCATTTGATCCAATTGCATCAACACTATTTGTTGGGGCAGGTGCATAAGTGAGTACTGAAGTTTCAGAGATGATTACCGTCGTAATTGACGGATTTGAAGTAACTGTTCCAAAGGGAACTTTGGTAATTCGTGCAGCAGAACAACTAGGAATTCAGATTCCTCGTTTCTGTGATCACCCATTGCTGAGCCCAGTTGGTGCATGTCGTCAATGTCTTGTTGATATTGAAATCAATGGTCGTGCATTCCCAAAGCCACAGGCTTCTTGCACAATCCCAGTAGAGCCAGGAATGATCGTAAAGACCCAATTGACCTCGCCGGTTGCTGAAAAAGCACAGCGCGGAGTTATGGAGCTTTTGCTTGTTAACCACCCATTGGATTGCCCTGTGTGTGACAAGGGTGGCGAGTGCCCACTTCAGAATCAAGCGATGAGCAATGGTCAAGCTTCTTCACGTTTTGAAGGTGTAAAGCGCACATTTGAAAAGCCAATCAATATTTCATCTCAGGTTCTTCTAGATCGCGAACGTTGTGTTCTCTGTGCACGTTGCACACGATTCTCAGAGCAGATTGCAAGCGATCCATTTATTACTTTGAATGAGCGCGGTGCTTTGCAGCAAGTTGGTATCTATGAGAACCAACCATTTGAGTCATATTTTTCTGGAAACACTGTTCAGATCTGTCCAGTCGGTGCGCTTACTGGCGCGGCATACCGTTTCCGTGCACGTCCATTTGATTTGGTTTCAACACCATCTGCATGTGAACACTGCGCATCTGGTTGCGATATGCGCACAGATGTTCGTCGTGGAAAGACTTTGCGTCGCTTAGCTGGAGAAGATGCATCAGTTAACGAGGAATGGAACTGCGATAAGGGTCGCTGGGCATTTAAGTATGTAACAGCGGTTGATCGCCTCAAGGTTCCAATGATTCGTAACGCAGATGGCGACCTTGTCGAAGCATCATGGCCAGAGGCACTTGCAGTTGCTGCTGAAGGACTTAAGTCTGCAAAGGCTGCAGTTCTTGTTGGTGGACGTGCAACTCATGAAGATGCATATGGTTACAGCAAGTTTGCTCGCGTTGCACTTGGTACAAACGATATTGATTTCCGCTCACGGCTTTCATCAGATGAAGAGCGCGAATTCATTGCTTCTCGAGTCGTCGGCTCATCTACTACTTACCGAGATATTGATAAGGCTGATCAGATTCTTCTTGTCGGCTTCGAGCCAGAAGAAGAGTCACCAATTGTCTTCTTACGTATCAATAAGCAGTTCCGCAAGCGTGCTTTGAAGGTTGTTTCAATCGGTTCAAAGGAATCTATCGCGGTAGACAAGTTAAAGGCAGAGTTTGTAAAGGTAGCTCCGGGTCAGGAAGCAGCAGCGATTGCTTCACAGAAGCTAACTAATAGTTCAGTAATTCTTGTTGGAGAGCGCGCAGCTGAAAGCGCTGGTGCACTCAGCGCGGTTGCAGCCCTTGCTGATTCAACAGGTGCAAAGCTTGCTTGGATTCCTCGTCGTGCAGGTGAGCGTGGAGCGATTGAAGCTGGCGCAATTGGAAATCTTTTGCCAGGTGGACGTCCAGTAACAGATGCAGCGGCGCGAGTTGATATCGCAGCTGTCTGGAATACAGATTCAATTCCATCTGAAGTTGGTCGCTCAACTGCGCAGATTATCGATGCAGTTAATGCGGGCCAGATTGGTGCATTACTTGTTGGTGGAGTAGATCCGCTAGATGGCGACAATAGCCAAGCAGCGCTAGCCGCACTTGATAAAGCTTTTGTAGTTTCACTTGAAATTGCACCGAGTGCAGTAACTGCTCGAGCAAATGTCGTCTTGCCAGTTGCAGCTGTAACTGAAAAATCAGGATCATTCCTAAACTGGGAAGGCCGTGCTCGTTCATTTGATGCAGCGGTTGCCGATTCTCTTAACCGTAGCGATCTAAGAATTCTTTCAATGATTGCTGAAGAGATGGGTATCTCTTTGAACCTTGGAACTGTAACCGCAGCAGCCAAGGAGATCGCATCTCTTGGTACATGGGATGGTGCACGCGCATCATTTAACGCTGTTGCTTCCCAACCTCAGCCAACACTTGGTGCAAATGAGGCTCTAATAACTTCTTGGCGTCGCCTGCTAGATCTTGGAACCCTTCAAGAGGGTGAAGAACATCTAGCTGGAACTGCTCGCAGAACAGTTGCGGTTATCTCACCAAAGCGCGCTCAATCAATGGGTGTAGTTGATGGTGATCAGCTAAAAATCAGCACTGCACAGGGTTCTGTAACCCTCTCAGCGCTTGTTGAGAATATTCATGATGATGCTGTCTGGGCGCCACGTAACTCACGTGGCTCTCAATTGTTGGTAAACCTAGGCGTCGCACATGGCGCAGTAGTTACGGTGGTGAAGGCATGACAAATGCAGAACTAATTGCAGCAGATCCAGGCTGGCTCATTCTCGTAAAGGCGCTACTAGTTTTTGTAGTTTGTGTATTGCTGACTTTGATGGCGGTATGGGGAGAACGACGTCTTGTTGGTCGTATGCAGCAGCGTCCAGGTCCAAACCGTGTTGGTCCATTTGGATTGATTCAGGCGCTTGCAGATGGTGTGAAGCTAGCGCTTAAGGAAGACATTATTCCAACCGCAGCGGACAAAGTTGTTTTTGTTCTCGCACCGATCATCAGCGCAACAACAGCCTTCATGTCATTTGCCGTAATTCCAATTACAGGCGAAGTAAATTTATTTGGCAAGCAAACCGCAATGCAGCTAACTGATTTACCAGTAGGAGTTCTTTATATCCTTGCTGTCGCATCTGTTGGTGTCTACGGAATTGTTTTAGCGGGTTGGTCTTCAGGATCAACTTATCCATTGCTCGGCGGCCTTCGCTCCAGTGCTCAAGTAATTTCATATGAAATTGCAATGGGACTTTCATTGGTAGCGGTCTTTATTTATGCAGGTTCAATGTCAACATCTGACATCGTCGCTGCACAATCTTCATGGTGGTACGCAGTTGTGTTATTCCCATCATTTGCAATCTACGCAATTTCAATGGTTGGAGAAACCAACCGTGCACCATTTGACCTTGCAGAAGCAGAAGGCGAGCTGGTCGGTGGATTCCACACCGAGTACTCATCACTTAAGTTTGCGCTCTTCTTCCTTGCTGAGTACATCAACATTGTTGCGGTTTCAGCCCTTGCAACCACATTGTTCTTGGGTGGATACAAGGCCCCTCCAGGACTTGGTTTCACTGAGCAATGGCTAGGTGGATGGTTTGCCGCGGTGTGGTTCTTCGCCAAGGTAATTACATTCTTCTTCGTATTTGTTTGGCTTCGCGGAACACTTCCTCGTCTTCGCTACGACCAGTTCATGCAGTTTGGCTGGAAGGTATTGATTCCTGTTTCAATTCTTTGGATCTTGGTTGTTGCAACTCTGCGCGTAATGTCACTTCAGGGTGCACCTCGCTCAGTAGTAATCGCCTTTGCAAGTACGGTGGTTGTATTGATCATGGCGGTCAATATTGGCTTTGAAAATTCAAAGAAGAAAAAGGAAGCCGCTGTTGCCGATGGCGACAACAAGCAACCGCCATCATTTGCCGTTCCTTCATTACCTATGGAGGTTTCAACTATTAATGTCTCAAAGAGCACAGGAGGCGACCGTGGCTGAAAACCTCGAACCGTTAAAGCCCAAGGATCTTGGAATTAATGAAGTTGAATTTTATGAAGTAGAACAAACACCTTCAGTTGGCTTCTTGGGTCACATGAAGGGGTTCTGGATTACTTTTTCAACGATATTCAAGAAGCCTTTGACCGTTGAGTATCCAGAGGTAAAGGCGCCAACTGAAGAACGCTTCCATGGTCGTCACCAACTTAATCGCCATCCAGATGGTTTAGAAAAGTGCATCGGTTGCGAGCTTTGTGCGTGGGCATGTCCTGCAGATGCGATTTATGTCGAAGGTGAAAGCAATACTGAAGAAAACCGTATGTCACCAGGTGAGCGCTACGGCAAGGTTTATCAGATTAATTACCTGCGCTGTGTTTTCTGCGGATTGTGTATCGAAGCCTGCCCAACACGTGCATTAACCATGACAAATGAATATGAACTTGCAGATGATTCACGTGCAAAGCTGATCTTTGAAAAGCAGGATCTGTTAGCTCCATTGCGTCAAGGAATGCTTATGCCACCTCATCCAATGTATCCAGATATGACAGATACCAATTATTACAACGGTGATGTGAAGGGCTCCCACCCATCACAGGATAAAAATCCGGGGGATGCTAAATAATGATGCAATTAGCACTAGAGGTTGGCCAAACAGCTAAGCCTGAAGCGGTTATGTTCTGGATTCTTGGCCCTATGGCTGTAATCGCTGCGCTTGGAATGTTGTTAGTAAAGAAGGCTGTTCACTCAGCGATCTTGATGGCCTTTGTAATGGTTGTCTTGGCAATCTTCTACATCGCACAAGATGCGGTCTTCCTCGGAATTGTTCAGGTTGTTGTTTACACCGGTGCGGTAATGATGCTCTTCCTCTTTATTCTGATGTTGGTTGGTGTTGATTCATCAGATTCATTAACTGAAACTATTCCGGGCCTTCGCCCAATTGCAATTACAGCAGCTGTTGGCTTTGGCGGATTAATGGTTTCACTCTTAAGCCGTGCAACTTTGGGACGACAAGCAACTGGTTTATCAGCAGCAAATGCAGATGGAAATGTTCAAGGAATTGCAGTGCAGCTATTTTCAACCTACGTCTTCCCATTTGAGGTTGTCTCAGCGCTTCTGATTACAGCGGCCATGGGTGCAATGGTTCTTGCCCATCACCAGCGCACAACAGTTCGTCCAACACAACGTCAGCTTTCAATCAATCGTTTCCGTGGAACTTCATTGGCAAGTGCTGCTGGACTTCCGACCCCAGGTGTTTACGCCCGTCACAATGCGGTTGATGTTCCAGCGCTTCTTCCAGATGGAACACCGGCACCAACATCTGTTAACGCAAGCCTAGAAGCGCGTGGGGATATGTTGGATTCCAAGAGCTTTAATCTTGCAGAAGTAAACACTCAGATTGAGGAGGAGAAGTAAATGGATGCTTCAAATTACCTCTATATCTCAGCGCTTCTCTTCACTATCGGAGCTGTCGGCGTAGTTGTTCGCCGTAACGCGATCGTTGTATTTATGTGCATCGAACTGATGCTTAACGCAGCAAACCTTTCATTTGTTACTTTTTCTCGCATCAATGGTGACCTAGATGGCCAGGTAATGGCTTTCTTTACGATGGTTGTCGCTGCATGTGAAGTTGTAGTTGGCCTGGCAATCATCGTGACGATTTACCGTTCACGCCGTTCAGCATCTGTTGATGATGCTAGTTTGTTGAAGCGATAACAATGACTGCATCTACCTCACTTGTTTATCTAATCGCGCTGCCTCTGGCTGGCGCAGCAATTCTTCTTTTAGCTGGACGCCGTGCGGACAAATGGGGACACCTACTAGGAACCGCCATGTCAGCCTCATCATTTGGCGTAGGTATCTACCAGTTGATGTTGATGCTAGATCGTCCAACCGAGCAGCGCCCGGTCGGACAAAAACTATTTGAGTGGATCAACGTTGGCGAGTTCAAGGTTGATGCAGGTTTACTGCTTGATCAACTTTCTATCTGCTTCGTTCTTTTGATTACTGGTGTCGGAACTCTGATCCACATCTATTCGATTTCATATATGTCACATGACAAAGATCGTCGTCGCTTCTTTGCTTACCTGAACCTCTTTATTGCAGCGATGCTTTTGTTGGTTCTTGGTGATAGCTATCTCAACCTTTACGTTGGTTGGGAAGGCGTAGGTCTTGCCTCTTACTTACTAATTGGTTTCTGGAATCAAAAGCCTGCATATGCAACCGCATCGAAAAAAGCTTTTGTGATGAACCGCGTTGGCGATATGGGATTGTCCTTTGCAATCATGATCGCCTTTGCAACTATGGGAACTGTTTCATTTGCTGGAGTCCAAGAGCAAGCACACCATGCATCTGAAGCAGCTCTTACAGGTATGGGAATCATGCTTTTGGTTGCTGCAGCTGGTAAGTCAGCGCAGTTCCCATTACAGGCCTGGTTGGGCGATGCGATGGCGGGACCAACCCCGGTTTCAGCGCTTATTCACGCAGCAACAATGGTCACTGCAGGCGTTTACCTGATTACTCGATCAAACTTTGTATTTGATGCAGCGCCAACGGCTCAGCTATTGGTTGTCATCGTGGGTGCAATTACCTTGATGTTTGGTGCTTTAATCGGTACCGCTAAAGATGACATCAAGAAGGCACTTGCCGCATCAACTATGTCTCAGATCGGTTACATGACATTAGCTGCAGGATTAGGTCCAGTTGGTTATGCATTTGCAATCATGCACCTGCTAACACATGGTTTCTTTAAGGCTGGAATGTTCTTAGGTGCAGGCTCTGTAATGCACGGAATGAATGATGAAGTAAATATGCGCAAGTACGGCGCACTTCGTAAGTTCATGCCAATTACATTTGTAACCTTTGGTCTTGGCTACTTAGCGATCTTAGGTGTTCCACCATTTGCTGGTTTCTATTCAAAGGATTTAATTATTGAAACCGCCTTTGATGCGGGTGGTGCCAAGGGAATCATTCTTGGAATCACAACTTTGATTGGCGCATCAATTACCGCCTTCTACATGACCCGCGTAATGATCTTGACCTTTACCGGAACAAAGCGTTGGGATGAGGATGCACATCCTCATGAGTCCCCATGGTTGATGTGGCTACCAATGGCAATTCTTGCAATCGGTTCAGTTTCATCAGGTTACCTACTGTCTCGCGGCGATGCTTTGGAAAACTGGTTGCACCCACTGTTTAGTCACGGCGAGGAGTACCAGAAGCACTTGCTAGAGCCAATTGTTGTATCTGCCATGGCGCTAACAATGGTTGCAATCGGTGTTGCAATCGCCTTCTTAAAGTATGCGCGTCAGGAAGTTTCTTCAGTTGCTCCTGAAGATGTTTCAATCTTCACAAAGATTGCCCGTCAAGATTTGATGCAGGATCGCTTTAATGAAGCGGTCTTTATGCGTCCAGGTCAAGCATTAACAACGACCTTGGTTGCAGCAGATGATGCTGTCGTTGATGGCGCGGTTCGTGGTGTTGGCCAGGTAGCGATGGGCTCAGGTTCAGCGCTGCGAGGCCTACAAAATGGCTATGTTCGTAGCTATGCAGCGATGATTTTGGTTGGCGCAATTGCGTTAATCGCAGCTATTTGGGTGGTGGTTCAGTAATGAAGTGGTTATCACTATTAATGCTTCTACCTCTAGCAGGTGCAGCGATTATTTCAGCTCTTCCAAAGAGCAATGAAAAGGCTGCAAAGCAGGCTGCACTGGGAACAACCCTTGTCGTAATGGCTGTAACGATCGCCATGGCGGTTGGTTTTGAGCGTGACAACGTTGGTCTTCAATTTGTTGAAAACTATGAATGGATTCCAAGTTTTGGAATTAACTTTGCTTTAGGCGTGGATGCAATTGCATTAGTTCTGATCTTGATGTCAACAATCCTTGCACCGATCGTTGTGCTTGCAGGTTGGGATGAGGCACATGGCGGACGTTGGAGCGTAAAGAGCTTTTATATTCTGATTCTTGTCCTTGAGACGATGATGATCGGTGTCTTTGCAGCAACCGATCTTTTCTTGTTCTACGTAATCTTCGAAGCGATGTTGATTCCGGTGTACTTCCTCATTGGGGGATACGGCACAGGAGAACGTTCAGCAGCTGCTGTTAAGTTCTTGTTGTACTCATTGTTTGGCGGCTTACTGATGCTTGCATCAATTATCGCGCTTTACGTGATGTCAGGTGCTCAAGGTGGCCACACCTTTGACCTTGCAAAGCTTTCACAACTTCAAATGAGTTCAACAACTCAGAATCTCTTATTCCTCGGCTTCTTCATCGCCTTTGCAATCAAGGCGCCAGTCTGGCCATTCCATACCTGGTTGCCAGATGCGGCAAGCTCTGCAACTCCAGGAACTTCAGTTCTACTGCTTGGTGTTCTCGATAAGGTCGGTACATTCGGAATGATCCGTTACTGCCTCACCTTGTTCCCAGAGGCAAGTAAGACATTTACACCGCTGATTATGATCCTTGCGGTTATCTCTATTATTTATGGTGCATTCCTTGCAATCGGTGCAAAGGACATCAAGCGATTGATCGCCTACACATCGATCTCTCACTTCGGTTTCATCACAATGGGTATCTTTGCGATGACAAGCCAAGCTCAAAGCGGAGCGACTCTGTACATGTTTAACCATGGATTCTCTACAGCGGCGTTATTCCTAGTATCTGGCTGGATGATTTCACGCCGTGGATCTTCAACAATTGCTGATTTCGGTGGACTGCAAAGAGTCACGCCAATCATGGCCTGGAGTTTCTTTATTGCAGGTCTCTCATCGTTGGCCTTGCCAGGACTATCAAGCTTTGTCAGTGAATTCCTTGTTTTAGTTGGAACATTTACTCGATATCCAGTGCATGCGATCATCGCAACATTCGGAATCGTTTTAGCGGCTTTGTACATTTTGATTCCTGTACAAAAGGCGTTACATGGGCCAACAACGGCAGGAAATGAAAACCTCAAGGATCTCAACCTTCGCGAAAAGGTAGCGATTGCTCCAGTTGTTGCAATCATCGTTGTTTTGGGCTTCTACCCATCACCATTGTTGAATGTAATTAACCCAGCGGCTAAGCATGTGATTTCACAAATGGGATTCACAGATCCTGTACCAAGCAATGGGGGCAAGTAATGATTACCTTTACATCGCCAGTTCTTTCCTACACATTACTTTCACCAATTCTAATTTTGCTTGGTGGAGCACTTGTCGGCGTTCTTGTAGAAGCTTTTGTATCTAAGGCGCTTCGCCCAGTCGTTCAGTTGACTCTCTCACTTGGAACTTTGATGCTTGCGCTGATACAGGTTTGGCGCATTCGAGGAGAACAATCTCTGACCCCAGCGATGGGTTCATTAGTTATTGATGGTCCTGCGGCTCTTCTTCAGGGGTCAATCCTTATCATTGCGATTATTTCTATCTTCTTAATTGCAGATAACGAACAGTTCACGGCACTTGCAGCAGCACTTCCTGGTTCAGATGAAGAGCGCCAAGCCACACAAGCTGGAAACCAAGTAACAGAGGTTTATCCACTAACTTTATTTGCTGTTGCAGGAATGATGATCTTCCCAATCGCAAGCGACTTAATCATGCTCTTTGTGGCACTGGAAATGTTGTCATTGCCTTTGTACCTGATGGCAGGACTTTCTCGCCGCCGTCGCTTGGCATCACAAGAATCAGCGCTCAAGTACTTCCTATTGGGATCCTTTGCTTCAGCCTTTTTCCTCTTCGGAGCGGCTTATTTATACGGTTTCTCAGGCTCAATTACCTTTGCCGGAATCCGTCAATCAGTGATCGGTGGCAGCGGCAATGATGTGCTGCTGTTGATCGGTATGGCCTTCCTATCAATCGGATTGCTTTTCAAGGTTGGCGCAGTTCCATTCCACTCATGGTCCCCTGATGTGTACCAAGGTGCACCAACGCCAATCACAGCCTTCATGGCAGCGGCGACAAAGGTTGCAGCTTTTGGTGCCATGCTTCGAATTTTCTACACTGTTTTTGCAAATGCAGAATGGTCTTGGATGCCAATCATCTCTGCAATCGCAATTATCAGCATGCTGCTCGGTTCACTTGTTGCAATTTCACAACGGGACGTAAAGCGCATGTTGGCGTACTCATCTGTAGCTCATGCAGGTTTCTTGTTGTCAGGAATCATTGCCCTTAACAAGGCCGGACTTGATGCAACAATTTTCTACCTGTTTGCTTACGGTGTAGCAACTGTTGGTGGCTTTGCTGTTGTGACTTTGGTACGCGATTCAGCAGGTGAAGTTACCGACTTGAACCGTTGGAAGGGTCTTGGAAAGCGATCACCATTTGCAGCTTCTGCATTTGCGCTGTTCTTATTAGCATTTGCCGGAATCCCACTAACAAGTGGATTCATCGGAAAGTTTTCAATTTTCTCTGCAGCATATGAAAACGGAGCAACCGCGGTTGTAATCACCGGTGTGATTTCAAGTGCTATCGCAGCCTTCTTCTATATCCGTGTCATTGTGTTGATGTTCTTTACTGATGCCGTTGAAGATGGAACTGCGGTTGAAATTCCTTCAATCCTTACTCGTGCAACAATTGTTATTGCCGCGGTAATCACATTGGTATTAGGTATCTATCCAGCACCAGTACTTGATTTCATCACCGACTTAGCTATCTTCATTCGATAATGTCCACATTTGGGATTCCCAATGTTGCGCCTGCTTTAGAGACGCAACTAATTAGCCAAATGGCGCAGGTGGAATCCCTGTTGCGCAGCCATACTCGAAGCGAGTACCCCTTTGTTGATGAGACCGCCCACCACCTTGTGGCAGCTGGCGGCAAGCGTTTGCGCCCCTTATTGACCCTTTTAACCGCTCAATACGGTGATCCAACAGGCCAGGCGGTGATCGCAGCGGCTGTCGCCTGCGAGATCACCCACCTTGCAACCCTGTATCACGATGATGTTATGGATGAGGCTCCACTCCGTCGAGGAGTTGAAAGCGCCAACATGCGTTGGGGAAACACAATCGCAATTTTGACCGGAGATTTTCTCTTTGCAAAATCATCTGATCTGTTGGCCGACCTTGGCCCAGAAGCTGTGCGTCTACAGGCCCGCACCTTTGAACGTTTAGTTATCGGTCAGATTATGGAAACCCAAGGTCCAAACCCAGGTCAAGATCCTTTAGAGCATTACCTAAAGGTTGTTGCAGATAAGACAGGTTCATTAATTGCTGCATCTGCTCGCTATGGCGGAATGATTTCTGGTGCACCTGCTGAAATCACCGAGACAGTTACCGTATTTGGCGAGAGGATTGGTGTTGCATTCCAATTAGCAGATGATGTTATTGATATTGCCAGCGAATCAAATCAATCAGGAAAGACACCAGGTACAGATTTGCGTGAAGGTGTTCCAACATTGGTAACCCTTAATGTAATGAAATCAAATGATCCTGCAGATGCAGAACTCAAAAGATTGCTTAGCGCTCCGATTGAAGATGAACCAACAGTTCAACAGGTTTTGGTTGCTTTGCGCAATCACAAGGCGCTCGATGAGTCTCGTCAGCAGCTAATACAGGTTGCAAAAGAGGCGCGATCAGCACTTGGGCCGCTACCAATTAACGATGCAACTGGTGCGCTAATGTCGCTATGCGACGCTGTTATCGACCGTTCTGCTTGATTTAATTAAATCAATAGCTAACGTTATAAGCGCCGCCCAAATAATTAAGAAACCAACCCAACGCGCAGCAGGCATATCCTCATTCAGTACCCAAACACCGATCGAAAACTGAAGAGTTGGTGTGATGTATTGCAACAAACCAATAGTTGTAAATGGAAGTCTGTTTGTGGATCCATTGAACAACAGCAGTGGGATAGCGGTTACTGCTCCAGCGCTGATTAGTAGCGCGGTTAAGCCCCACCCATGGCCAAACTGACCAATGCCCTGATTACCTATATAAATCAGGTATCCCAGGTAGAAAAAGCTGGAGATAAAGGTTTCGATGGCTAGGCCTTCAAGTGCTCCAAGTCCCAGCTGCTTCTTGATTAATCCGTAGCTTCCCCATGAAACCGCTAAAGCAATCGCGATCCACGGTAGGCGACCATAATCAAAGGTCAAAACCAAAACACCAATTGATGCGATTGTTACCGCAGCCCATTGCAAGGGGCGCATCTTCTCCTTTAAGAAAATGACACCAAAGCCAATAATGATCAACGGATTGATGTAGTAACCCAAGGATGCTTCTACAACATGTTCATTGTTAGTCGCCCAGATGTAGACCAGCCAGTTAATTGAAATCAACATTGAAGATAGAAAAAGTTTGATTGCAACGGTTGGGCGCTTTAATGTTGCAAGGGTAGATTTCAATGCTTTGGTTGCCGCTAAAACGATGAAACAGAAAACCAAGGTCCAAACAGCGCGGTGCGAAACTATCTCTAGGGGATTGGCTGGTTCAAGCAGCGGCCAGTACAAAGGAAATGCACCCCATAAAGAGTATGCACTTACACCAAATAACAGGCCAAGCTTGTTTTTACTCAATTATCTAAAATTCGTAAATTGAACTGCAAAATCCCAGCCACCATCTTTGATCATGGCCATAGTTTCTTGTAGGTCATCGCGGCTCTTTGAGGTCACGCGAAGCTCATCGCCCTGGATCTGGGTCTTTACAGATTTTGGACCCTCATCACGAATCTTCTTTGCAATCTTCTTGGCATTCTCTGTCGAGATACCTTCCTTCAAAGGTGCTGCGATCTTGTAAATCTTGCCTGACAACTGTGGATCTCCAGCATCAAGGTGCTTCAGTGAAACACCGCGCTTGATCATCTTGTCTTTAACAACATCCAAAGCCGCCTTTGCGCGCTCTTCAGTATCTGCTTCAATCAAAACCTTGTCACCTTCAAGCTCAATCTTTGAACCTGTGTTTTTGAAATCAAATCGGGTCTCAATTTCACGGACCGCCTGATTAATGGCGTTATCCAGCTCCATACGGTCGATCTTGGAGGTAACGTCGAAACTGCTATCTGCTGCCATGGTGATGGCTCCTTCACTCTAAAAACGCATTTTGTGCGTGTACCCGCCTAAGGTATCCTTTCCCCTCGCACTATCCATAATTGCCGCACTACTTGTTCGACCTTGGCGGGTTGCCCGAGCGGCCAATGGGAGGGGACTGTAAATCCCC
>JACCDX010748090.1_pt1 | contig 15108 bp, 19 predicted proteins | sample 7449681 | NCBI WGS metagenome assembly JACCDX01 (sample SAMN15323450, study PRJNA562643) | freshwater metagenome | isolation source: river surface water | place: USA:Blue River Watershed | collected 2017-08-18
CGTAGCCGCCGTGAGCTGAGCAAAGTATTAGATTTTGATGCCACTATCACGCCTGTGACTTACATCAACTCCGCCGCTGATTTGAAAGCCTTTTGTGGTGAGCATGGTGGCATCGTATGTACCTCAACCAATGCCCCTAAGATTCTTGAGTGGGCGTTTCAGCAGCGTGAAAAAGTATTGTTTTTCCCCGACCAAAACCTTGGCCGCTGGAGTGGTTACAAGATGGGTATTCCGCTTGAGCAAATGCCAGTATGGGACCCTGATTTGCCTATGGGTGGACTGAGCGAAGAGCAAATCAAACAAGCCAAAATATTATTGTGGAAGGGGCATTGCGCAGTGCATCAAATGTTCCGTGAGCAAAATATTACCCGCTTCCGTGAGCAATATCCCGAGGGGAAAGTGATTTCTCATCCAGAATGTCCGTTTGAAGTTTGTTTGCATTCAGACTTTGTTGGTTCTACCGAATATATTTTGAAAACGGTCAACGAAGCCGCGCCAGGGACCCAGTGGCTGGTAGGGACCGAGTTGAATCTGGTCAACCGTTTAGCAGAGCAAATGCAAGCGCAAAATAAATTGGTGCAATTTATGTCGCACGTAGTGTGTGAATGTTCCACGATGGCACGCATAGACCCACAACATCTTGCCTGGACATTGGAGAATCTAGCGGATGGACATGTGGTCAATCAAATCAAAGTGCCTTCGCATGAAGCAGAGTTAGCCAAGCTTACATTAGACCGTATGCTGGCCGTCTCTTAATCTAGATAGACTGACGCTGACCCGTTTAGCACAGGATGATTTGATGGTAGGTTTGCAAAAAAATAATCATCTTCGGCTATTAAAAAATGGCCTGCAATATTTTCCCGCACTTGAACAAGCCATCCTGCGTGCACAACATGAAATATATTTGCAAACCTATATCTACGAAGATGATGAAACTGGCAGGCGTATCGGACATGCGCTCAAGCAAGCGGCGCAACGCGGGGTGGCAGTTTATTTATTGCTAGATGGTTTAGGTAGTCAGCGCCTCTCACCAAACTTTGTACAAGATTTACGACTGGCTGGCATACAACTGATGTTTTATCGCCCTATTAGTCGCTTTAATTATTTCAGCAAAAATCGTCTGCGCCGCCAACATAGAAAAGTCGTCGTGATTGACGGTGAGATAGGATTTGTGGGAGGCATCAATATTATCGATGACTTCAATGTACCAGATGACGCCAGTCCCAGGGTTGATTATGCAGTAGAAATTCAAGGCAGTATGTTGTTGCCATTGACCCTCAGCGTGCACCGCTTATGGCGACGCTTATCATGGTTCCAATCGCGCGAAATCCCCAAAACCTTTATCAAAGCGCGTACCAAGTTGGCGCCGCATTTGCGCCGTATCCCCTCGCGCTTGGTGTTGCGAGACAATGTTTTACATAGGCGCGATATAGAGCAAGCCTATTTGGATGCGATCAATCATGCTAAACACGAAATTATTATTGCCAATGCTTATTTTTTCCCAGGCTGGCGTATGCGTAATGCTTTGGTTGAGGCGAGTAAACGTGGGGTGAAAGTCACCCTGTTACTGCAGGGGCGCATTGAATATTGGATACGTGTGGCCACCCATGCCTACTATGGTGCATTTCTGCGTCAGGGAATTGATATCTTTGAATATAAACGCAGCTTTATGCACAGTAAGGTTGCGGTGATAGACCAGCATTGGGCGACCATAGGCTCATCCAATATTGATCCATTTAGTTTGATGTTGGCTCGAGAGGCCAATGTGGTGGTACAAGACCAAATGTTTGCACTAGAGCTACGAGATAGTTTATTGCAGTCGATTCAAGAGGGGGCTGAACAAATCCATTCCCCCAGTTGGATACGCGGTAACCTGAACAAGCGTCTGTTATCTTGGCTGGTCTATGCTGTATTGCGGGGCCTGATAGGCTTGTTTGGCTACGGCCGAGAATGGCAGGCTTAATTTAAATAGGCTAGCGGCAAAATCGCCCGTCATGGCCGTGCCTTTTTTTGAGATAATGAGTGCCTTAGCCAACATAGCTTGAGTATGCTAATTGCTCTCTAAAGTGCGACTCAAGTTGTTGTTAACCATCATCCAGAAGGAATGAAACAGCGATGAAATTGCTACACAAACACAATCTATTCAATACTTATCTGTTACGCTTGCTGGTCACCTTATGCTGTGCTGGTCTTTCAGCCTGTAGCAGTATGGGCAGTGCGATGGATAAAATTAAAAATGTGGACTTGTGGCCATTCGATGATGGACCTAGCAGCAATGAACAAGTACGTACATATCGCCCCGCCAATTCCACAGAATATTTGTGTGATAAATCTAAACGCTTTTTTATTCGTCAGCTGGATAAAGGCGAGAGTGTTTGGTTGATTACCAAAGAGCGTGAGATTGCGCTACCTAAAACCGCAGCGGGTGAATACGCGATTGATACAGTAAAACTCTCACTCGGCAAGGATGGTGCCGAATTAAAGATGTCGGCAGAAACGCTTTACACCAACTGTAAAATTGTTCCGATAAAATAATCAGACGCAATCACACAGCGCGCTAATCGTTTCTACCAAATGCGCTCTATCTAGTGACTCGCTTGAATTCTCTGGTGCTGAATTAGCAGTTTGGGCTGCATGGTTGAGGCTTTGAGTGTCAGTTGTTTGACTAGCTAAAATATCTGAGGCTTGGGTTTTCATACCTTAAAGTCCTTTTGGGAAATCATCTTAAAAAAAGCTAAAATTTTGTTTTAGCAAGCATTGGAGAACTTTTTTTAGAAAAAATTCCCAAAGCTCAAAAATTGTATATCAACTTTGTTGTCACAAGATGACAGATAAGTGGGGAAAAAGATGAAAAGCTATCGTAAGGAGTTATGGTTTAATGTGCCGGCGCGCATGGACTTTGTGAATATTACCGGCGAAATTAACCAATGTTTGCGTGACAGCGGCATCAAAGAGGGTTTGGTGCTGGTGAATGCGATGCATATTACTGCAAGCGTATTTATTAATGATGATGAGCGTGGCTTGCACCATGACTACAAGGTTTGGTTGGAGCGCTTAGCACCGCACGAGCCTGTGGCTGACTACCGTCATAATGATACTGGCGAGGATAACGCCGATGCCCATATTAAGCGCCAAGTGATGGGACGCGAGGTTGTCGTAGCGGTAACTGAAGGGCGCTTAGATTTTGGTCCATGGGAACAAATCTTTTATGGCGAGTTTGATGGTCGTCGTAAAAAACGTGTGCTCGTGAAAATTATTGGCGAATAAAACGATAAAAAATTTTAGAGAGAGTGGAATCATGAAAATCCCAGAATTACTTGCCCCTGCCGGTGACCTAGATCGTATGCGCACAGCATTTGATTTTGGCGCTGATGCTGTTTATGCAGGTCAGCCACGTTATAGTCTGCGCGCGAGAAATAATGATTTCTCTATGGCAAATATTGAGCTTGGTATTCAAGAAGCCCATGCGCGTGGAAAAAAATTCTTTGTGGCCAGCAATATCTTGCCGCATAACGCCAAAATTAAAACCTATATGACAGATATGGAGCCAGTGATTGCCATGAAGCCAGATGCTCTAATCATGGCTGATCCAGGCTTAATCATGATGGTGCGTGAAAAATGGCCAGAAATCGATATCCATCTCTCAGTTCAAGCCAATACCGTGAACTATGCCGGCGTTAAATTTTGGCAGTCGCTCGGATTGACCCGAGTGATTTTATCCCGCGAATTATCCATAGACGAAATTGAAGAAATTCGTCAAATGTGTCCGGATATGGAATTGGAAGTATTCGTTCATGGCGCATTATGTATCGCCTACTCTGGGCGTTGTCTATTGTCTGGCTACTTTAATCATCGCGATCCTAATCAAGGCACTTGTACCAATAGTTGTCGTTGGGATTACAAAGTGCATGATGCAGAAGAAGATGCCGCGGGTGTGATTCGTATGCAAGACTTTGACTTCCGCGCTGAAATGGAAAAATCAAATCTATCCAGCTGTGGCAGTATTGAGCGTCACCCAGCTGCGGATAAAGTTTATTTGATAGAGGAAAAAGGTCGTCCCGGTGAGTTGATGCCTATTATCGAAGATGAGCATGGCACCTATATTATGAACAGCAAAGACTTGCGTGCGATTGAGCATGTCGAGCGCTTGGCAAAAATCGGTGTGGATTCACTCAAAATCGAAGGCAGAACAAAGTCGCGTTACTATGTCGCGAGAACTTGTCAGTCCTACCGAAAAGCTATCGATGATGCAGTGGCTGGTCGACCATTTGATATGCGACTGTTGGGCGAGTTGGAGAGTCTGGCCAATCGCGGCTACACCGATGGTTTCTATGAGCGACATCACAGTGAAGACCATCAGAATTATGTACAGGGTTTTTCCAAATCTAACCGCAGCTTATATGTTGGCGATATTGTGAGCTACGATGATCAACAAGGTTGGGCAGAAGTCTCCGTGCGTAATCGTTTCTGTGTTGGGGATAAATTGGAAATCGTCCATCCGCAAGGAAATCAGGATATTTTGGTAGAAGCGATGTTTAGTAAAAAAGGTGAACCGCTAACTGAGGCACCGGGCAGCGGTATTACCGTGCGTGTACCTATGCCTAAAGTACCGGTGGATAATGTGATGTTAGCGCGTTATCTGTAAAATAAAACGCTACAAAAAAAGCCGCATTCAGTGCGGCTTTTTTATGCGACAAGCTACTAGCTTTGAATATATTTTTCTAACTGCTCAATCAAGAAACGTTGATAGGCAATCGTCTCTTTCACCAAATCCCCAATTGATAAAACGCCGATGAGCTTACCTTGATCCAGAACAGGTAAGTGACGTATACGTTTATCTGTCATCAAATTCATACAGTCTTCTACCGTCTGATCAGGACTGACAGTAATGACTTTTGCCGACATCACTTCGGTAATGCTGGTTTGTTTAGAGCTTAAGCCTTTCAGAAAAACGCTACGCGCATAATCGCGCTCGGAAAAAATTCCAGCAAGTTTGTCTTTGTCCATGACGAGTAGCGCGCCGATATCATGTTCTGCCATCATTAATAGCGCGTCATAAACACTCGCAGAAACTTCCACAGAAATAGCCCGATTGCCTTTTTGAGCCAAAAGTTGACGTGCTGTCTTCATCTTCCATTCCTCCATCTTGTTATTACCGTGCCTGGCACAGTTTTTTCTATATTAGCGCGATTGCAAGAATTTGGATAATCATTCATAATAGTTAGGTAGCTAACTATAAGGATATTAACCATGTTGCAATTACGTGATTTGCCCAATCAAGAAATTTTGAAAAAATTTGAGCAACGCTACCCTGACGCGGATATCGCCAGCATTATTATCTTTCTCAGGTTGTTACGTGTGACCTCGGATTTATCCTCAGCGCTTGATGATTATTTGAATCGTCATGGTCTATTGCAGGGACGTTGGTGGGTGATGATATTACTCATGCGTGAAGATAATTTTACCTCCACCCCTTCTTTATTGGCTGAAAAAGCTGGTGTAAGCCGTGCCACGATGACGCGTTTAATCGATGGATTAGAGCGTGATGCGCTGGTCAGTCGTCAATTCGATACAGAGGATAGAAGAAGTTTCAGTGTGACGCTGACGCGCGCAGGGCAAAAGAAATTGGATGCCTTGATGCCAGATTATTATCGACGAGTGAAATCCAGTATGCAGGCTTTGGGAAAGGAACGCTTCGCTCAATTGGATGACTTGCTGGATGCGGTTCAACTTGGAATAAAAGCATTTGATTAGGGTATGACTGTAATGATTAAAAAAAGAATCGAGATAATCAAAGCATTGTTAGCTTTGGTACTGCTCTCAATCCTATGGGGATATAACTGGGTGGTGATGAAGTTCGCGCTACTGGATGCTGGTGCGTTTCAGTTTGGCGCCATGCGTACATTCTTTGGTGCCCTGTGCTTAATGCTTTTGTTAGTGGTAATGCGACGTCCAATGCGGATACAAGAAATTCCCTCGCTAATCGCGCTGGGCATATTACAAACCTGTGGTTTTACCGGCATGATTATTTGGGCATTGGTCGAGGGCGGTGCTGGCAAAACTGCAGTGCTAACTTATACCATGCCATTTTGGGTCATGATATTAGCGTGGCCACTACTTAAAGAGCGTATACAGGGTATTCAATGGATAGCTGGGCTATTAATGATTATTGGATTGATGCTAATTTTTGATCCAACACATTTGGGGAAAGATAGATTCAGTATGTTGCTTGCCGTAATGGGTGGAGTCTCATGGGCAATCGCAGTGATCTTGGCAAAAAAAATGCATCATCGTCATCCCGATATGGACTTAATTGCAATGACCGCTTGGCAAATGCTATTTGGCTCTATTCCTTTGGTCGTTGTCGCGTTTTGGGTAGAAGCGCCGCCGATTCATTGGAGTGGAATGCTGATTTCAGCAGTGATTTTTAATGCAGTTTTTTGTAACGCCTTAGCATGGTTGTTATGGTTGTACGCCCTTAGACGGTTAGCTGCAGGGGTGGCGAGTATGACCTCTATGTTAGCTCCTTTAATCGGTGTCATCGCCGCTTGGGCGCAATTGGGCGAGGTTCCCAGTGTTTTTGAAGGATGGGGAATGATACTCATCGCAATTGCTCTGGTGTTAATCTCAGTACATGCCATACGTCAGCATCGTGAGATCGACCCTGCGATGGGTCAAGATTAAAGCCAGCACAAGTGCTGGTTATGCATATGTTAAAATAAACGACATTTCGAATAGATATTTTGAGGTAAGCATAAAATGGCAGGGCATTCCAAATGGGCGAATATTCAGCATCGTAAGGGCAGACAAGACGCCAAAAGAGGAAAAATCTTCACACGATTGATTAAAGAAATCACTGTGGCTGCACGCATGGGCGGTGCTGATATAAGCGCTAACCCACGATTGCGCATGGCGGTAGACAAAGCTAAGTCAGAGTCTATGCCTAAAGACAATATTGAGAATGCCATTAAGCGCGGCACAGGAACTTTAGAAGGTGTGAACTACGAAGAAATTCGCTATGAGGGTTATGGCATCGGTGGTGCAGCGGTGATAGTAGATTGTCTGACGGATAATCGGAATCGTGCAGTGGCGGATGTGCGTCATGCCTTTACTAAATATGGTGGCAACCTTGGCACCGATGGCTCCGTGGCTTTTATGTTTACCCATTGTGGCAGTATTGTTTTCGCGCCCGGTACCAGTGAGGACCAAGTGATGGAAGCGGCACTCGAGGCGGGCGCTGAGGATGTGATTAATAACGAAGATGGCAGTGTCGAGGTGATTACTGCGCCAAATGATTTTGATGCTGTAAAGCAAGCTTTGCAAACCGCTGGTCTAACCCCAGTATTAGCTGAGGTTACTATGAAGGCGAGTAACGATACGGTATTGGCGGGTGAGGACGGCATTAAGATGCAAAAGCTGCTGGATGCTTTGGATGACTTAGATGATGTGCAAGAGGTGTACACCTCTGCTGTCATAGAGGATTAATTTGCTTACTGATTCTGCACCAGCGAGTATCAAGATTCTTGGTATAGATCCGGGGTTAAGGCTGACTGGTTTTGGGGTCATAGAAAAACGCGGCGAGAAATTACACTATATCGCCAGTGGTACGATTAAAACTGAACGTGTAAAAACTGACGATCGTGAACTGTTGCCAGCGCGTATCAAAGTCATTGTGGATAGTTTGTTCGAGGTGATAGACAGCTATCAACCACAGGAAGTGGCGATTGAAAAAGTATTCGTAAACGTTAATCCACAATCTACACTGTTACTGGGGCAGGCACGTGGAGCAGCGATTAGTGCTGCGGTCATACGCAATTTAAAAGTCGCTGAATATACAGCCTTACAGGTCAAGCAGTCAGTCGTAGGCAACGGTCACGCACAAAAGCAGCAAGTGCAAGAAATGGTCAAACGTTTATTGTTACTTCCCGGTTTACCGCAGCCTGATTCAGCAGATGCTTTGGCATGTGCAATATGTCATGCGCATGGAGGGCAGGGCTTGGGACATTTAGCCACAGCAGGATTTCGAGTTCGAGGTGGACGCTTAATATGATTGCAAGATTGTACGGAAAATTACTACAGAAAACCCCGCCGCTCGTACTGGTTGATTGCCAAGGTGTTGGCTATGAATGTGAAGTGCCAATGAGCACCTTTTATCAATTACCGGCCATTGGCGAGACGATTACTCTGATGACGCACTTTGTTGTGCGTGAGGATGCGCAATTATTGTACGGTTTTGCGACAGAGCGTGAGCGCACCGCTTTTAGGCAATTACTCAAAGTGAATGGCATCGGTGCCAAATCGGCGCTATCTATTTTGAGTGGTCTGTCGGTAGAGGATTTATCCAATGCCATCGCTTTACAGGAAGTCGGACTACTGACCCGCATTCCAGGGATAGGCAAGAAAACGGCCGAGCGTTTGTTATTAGAGCTAAAAGACAAATTTCTGCCCGAGGCCATTACCCTTGCCTCGGGGGCTAAGGCCATTGGTAATGATGTGCTCAATGCACTATTAGCCTTGGGATATAGCGAAAAAGAGTCCTTGCTCGCTGTGAAGCAGTTGGGCGATGATTTAGATGTTTCAGAAGGTATACGCCAAGCGCTTAAATTGTTAGCCAAATCATGATAGAAAACGACAGACTGATTGCCCCAGAAGCTGCAACCCCACAAGAGGATAGTCTTGAGCGTGCGCTCAGACCTAAGGTTCTAGACGAGTACGTTGGGCAAGAAAAGGCGCGTGGGCAGTTGGAGATTTTTATCAATGCTGCACGCAGTCGCGGCGAAGCGTTAGACCATGTTCTTCTGTTTGGTCCTCCAGGCTTAGGTAAAACTACTTTGGCCCATATCATAGCCAAAGAAATGGGTGTCAATTTAAAACAAACCTCCGGTCCTGTGCTCGAGCGCGCGGGTGATTTGGCAGCAATGCTGACTAATCTTGAACCCAATGATGTATTGTTTATCGACGAGATACACCGTCTCTCACCTGTGGTCGAAGAAATTCTCTATCCAGCGATGGAGGACTACAGATTAGACATCATGATAGGTGAAGGTCCGGCCGCTCGCTCCGTACGTTTGGATTTGCCCCCATTCACCTTGGTAGGTGCCACCACGCGGGCTGGGATGTTAACCAATCCTTTGCGCGATCGTTTTGGTATCGTGTCACGGTTAGAGTTTTACACGCATGATGAGTTGACAAAAATTGTCACGCGTTCTTCCAGCTTGTTGGAAGTGGATATCCAGCAAGATGGCGCGCATGAAATTGCCAAACGCTCTCGTGGTACCCCACGTATTGCCAATCGATTGTTGCGACGCGTTCGCGATTTTGCGCAGGTTAAATCGGACGGTATTGTCACTGCTGAGATTGCTGACCAAGCGCTCAAAATGTTGGATATTGATGCATCAGGTTTTGATGTGATGGATAGAAAATTATTACAAGCCGTTTTAGAAAAATTTAATGGTGGCCCAGTTGGCTTAGATAATCTTGCCGCCGCCATTGGTGAGGAACGCGATACGATCGAAGATGTGCTCGAGCCATATTTAATCCAGCAAGGCTATTTAATGCGTACGCCACGAGGTCGAGTTGCCACACGTTTGGCCTATGAACACTTTGGCTTACCTTTGCCGCAAGCTTTATCCAGCGGAGATTTATGGGCAGCGGAAACGGAATAGTCATGCAATTTATATGGCCGGTTCGTGTGTATTATGAAGATACCGATGCGGGTGGTGTGGTGTATCACAGTCAGTATCTAAACTATATGGAGCGCGCACGTACCGAGTGGTTGCGTAGCCTAGGGCTGGCGCAAACAGAAATGCGCGACGAGTTTGGCGTGGTATTCGTGGTTAGACAAATGCAACTTGAGTTTCGTAAACCAGCACGCTTTGATGATGCATTGCAAGTAACTACTGCCCTATCTCAACGCAGTGCCGCTAGTTTAAAATTTAAGCAACAAATATTGCGTGCCGATGAGGTATTGATCAGTGCTGAGGTTGAAGTTGTTTGTGTCGCGCTGGAAAAATTCAAACCCGCTCGTATACCTGTATCAATGCAATCGCGTTTACAGAGCATTCCCTTAATCAATCAAGCCTGAAATATGGAGTAAGCATGATAGAAGCCCCTGTTAGTTCCAACCTGTCTATGGGTTCGGATTTATCCCTAATCACCTTGATTACGGGTGCCAGTCTGCCAGTACAAATTGTGATGGCACTGCTATTGATGGTCTCGGTCATTTCATGGTGGTATATCTTTATCAAAATGATGACTTTGCAGCGCGCAGAAAAAGAGGCCAATAACTTTGAAAACAGTTTTTGGATGGGCGGCGATTTAAATAAGTTATATGAGGGGCTTACTCAAGGACGTAATAAACCTCACGGTATGTCTAGCATTTTTGAAGCGGGCTTTAAAGAATTTCTGCGGCTAAAGCAACAGGGTGGAATGGAAGTGAGTGCAGTCATGGAGGGTGCGCGACGTGCGATGCGAGCCGCCTACAATCGCGAAATGGATGATTTGGATTCGCATCTGCCTTTCCTAGCCTCCGTTGGCTCGGTCAGTCCTTATATTGGTTTGTTCGGAACCGTGTGGGGCATTATGAATGCCTTTAGAGGTTTGGCTAATATGGCACAAGCTACCCTGACCCATGTAGCACCAGGTATCGCTGAAGCACTGATTGCGACTGCGATAGGCTTGTTTGCCGCGATTCCTGCTGTGATTGCTTATAACCGTTTTAGCTCATCGGTTGACCGATTAGCCGTCCGCTACGAGAGCTTTATTGAAGAGTTCACAAATATCTTGCAACGCAAAGGTTAAACATGAGCAGACAACGCAAAAGACGCGTGATGAATCAAATCAATGTAGTGCCCTACATTGATGTGACCTTGGTATTGTTGGTGATTTTTATGGTAACGGCGCCGATGACGAATCCTGGTGTGGTGGAGTTACCCAAAGTCGGAAGCGACATTCTCAAACCGCAAACGACACCCGCAGTGATTACCATTGAAGCCAATGGCAAAGTGCGTTTCGATGAAAAGGAGTACGCCAACGATGAATTGCTGGTTAAGATCAAACAAGAGATTAGTCAGCAACCCGAGAAATCATTTGTGATTAGCGCAGATAAAAAAGTGAGCTATGAAAAAGTGGTGGCGGTGCTGGAACTACTCAAAAAATCAGGCGCTAAAGTGGGTTTGTTACTCAATCCGAGTTAGTTAATTCCTATGATCAGACATCATGAAAAACCCTTAGCTTGGCGAGCAGGTCTAATGACCTTGTTGGTGCATGGTGTTTTGTTGTTGCTTTTGTTTTTCTCCATACATTGGAAATCTGTGCAGCCCATGCAAATCGCCACCGTTGAGCTGTGGGACCATTTGCCCAATCCCCCAGTAGTAAGCCCCACACCAGAACCCCAGCCTGAAGTTAAACCAGAGCCCAAGCTAGAAGCTAAGCCCGAACCTAAGATAGAGCCAGAGCCGCCGGTGAAAGTGGACATACAAGTTAAAAAAAATCCAGTAAAACCTGAACCAAAGCCAGAGCCCAAAAAGAAAGAACCTGAGAAAAAATTAGAGCCCGCCAAGCCAGAAGCAAAAACTGAAAGCGAGTTAAAGAAACTGCAAGAATCACTGCTGAAAGAAGATACCCAGTTAACTAAACAGGACAAAGCGAAAAGTTCAGCACCTGCTGAAGTTAAAAGCAATGTCGCGGTTCAAGGGTCAACAACGGATACTAGTGAGCTAGCCAAATATATCAGTCTGATTACCGCCCAAATCAAGCAACATGTGAATCCACAAGTATGTGGCAACGGTAAGCCAGAGCTACAGTTTACAATTAATTTGATGCCGACCGGCTACTTAATTGGCAAGCCTAAATTGAGCGCTAGTAACGCAAGCCCCGCCTGTAATGATGCAGTGGAGCGTGCAATTTTAGAGTCACAACCGTTGCCAGTACCAAAACAGGCCGATTTATTTAGTCAGTTTAGAGAGCTAAAGCTAAAATTTAGACCGAATGAGGAATAGTTTGTTTGATAGAATGATGAAGAATTTAATAACCTTTAATAAAGTTTTAAACATGCGCACCATGAATAAGTATTTACTGTTAGGGATATTGGCATGGGTGACGATATTCTCATCCATTGCCAAGGCGGATCTAACTATTGAAATTGTTGGTGGTGCCGCTAATCAAATTCCTATCGCAGTTGCCCCGTTTCAAGCGCAAGACCATGTGAGCAACCCCAGCACTATTTCTGCCATAGTGGAGGCCGACTTGAAGCGCTGCGGACTATTCAAAACTTTAGATACACGCGGTATCAGCACTATTCCGCATAGTCCGGCAGAAATTAATTTTTCAGATTGGTCAGCGATACAGGTACAAGCACTTACCATAGGAACCGTTGAAACTTTATCCGGAAATCGTTTGCGGGTGACCTTTCGTTTGTTTGATGTGCTGAGACAAAATCAGTTGTTGGCGATGGAATTCAATATCACACAAACGCAACAACGTGCCACAGCGCACAAAATTGCTGATTTGATTTATGAGAAATTGATAGGTGAGCCAGGTGATTTCTCAACCAAAATTGCTTATGTAGCAAAGACCTCGAATAAATATTTACTGCAAGTGGCTGATGCAGATGGATTTGCCGCGCAGACCATCGTATCTTCAAAGGAGCCATTAATTTCGCCAAGCTGGTCGCCAGATGGAACCAAGCTGGCTTATGTGTCATTTGAAAAAAAGAAACCTGTGATTTATGTGCAATCCTTGTTAACAGGGCAACGCAGTATATTGGCCAACTTTAAAGGCAATAACAGCGCACCCGCTTGGTCGCCAGATGGTAGCAAAGTGGCTATCGTTCTGACCTATAGTGCCAACTCGCAATTGCATGTAATTAATGCGGATGGTGCAGGTCTGCAAAAATTATCTGCCAATAGTGCTATTGAAACAGAACCAGCATGGTCTGCTGATGGAAAAAATATTTACTTCACGTCTAATCGTGGAGGTGCCCCACAAATTTATGTGATGCCGTCTAATGGCGGAGATGCCAAGCGGGTCACATTTGATGGCAGTTATAATGTGAGCCCGCATATTTCCGCTAATGGCAAATTGCTCACCTTTATCAAGCAGGTACCTGAAGGATTTAGAGTCGCCGTGATGGATTTACAAACAGGACTTAGTCAAGTATTGGGCAATAATGCAGAGGATGAGTCACCAAGTTTCTCACCAAATGGGCGTATGATTTTGTATGCCAGTAAAATTCGTGGCAAAGGAACTTTGGCAGCCGTATCAACTGACGGTAAAATAAAGCAAGTTTTCACCGATAGTGGCGTGGATATTCGGGAACCGTCATGGGGACCACGTGTCAACTAAAGTAGTTTTTTCGCGTTTTGTGTAAGAGTAGTAAGTTTTTAATGTTTGTTAAGGAGAAGAAAATGGATAAAAAGTTAATTATCAGCGCAGTATTACTCAGTTTGTTGGCTGCCTGCTCTAGCAATACGGTCAAGGATAAGCCAGCAGCGCCAGCTCCTGTAACAGAGTCAGCTGCGCCAGCTCCTGCTCCAGAACCAGCCGCTAGCACTGAGCCCGCAAAATCTGCTGAAGTGGCATATAACCCACTGAAAGATCCAAATAATATCTTGTCTAAACGCACGATTTATTTTGATTTCGATAAAGACGAAGTAAAAGCTGAGTATCGTGCTTTAGTAGCCGCCCACGGCAAATATGTGGCCGAACATGCCGATGCAAAAGTCACCTTGCAAGGTGGTGCTGATAATCGTGGCTCACGTGAATACAACTTATCTTTAGGTCAACGTCGTTCAGTATCAGTCAAGAAAGCGATGAATCTGAATGGTGCTCCCGATGCACGTATTGAGACCATCAGCTATGGCGAAGAGAAAGCGCACGATTGCAAAGATGAATCCTGTTTCCAACAAGATCGTCGCGTTGATATTGTTTACGATAACGATTAATTAACTTCGTGTTTGCTTTGCAATTATTCACCCGCAAGCGCATACAATATTTGATTGCGGTGTTTAGCTTACTGGTATTTTCCGGAAACGCCTTGGCGTTTCTGGAAGATTCTGGTGCGCGAAAAGATATTAAAGATTTACAAGACAAAACCGAGCAACAAAATCAACTACTCAAAAATCAATTGCAGGAATTATCAGCGAGCATTAAATCGCTCGAGAATCGCTTGCAAGGGGTAGAAATCACCATAAAAAATCAAGCACTGATGGATTTGCTCGCACAAGTAGAAAAATTGAGTGGTGAAATTAGTTTCTTAAAAGGTGATTTAGAGCTGATTCAACATCGCCTAGATCAAGCTTTGCAACGAGAAAAGGCTTTGTATGAAGACACTGATAGTCGTCTCAAGAAATTAGAAACAGCAAATACCACCCCGCAAGCTGCGGCGCCGGTTGCTAGCGCTGCAAATCCAGAAGCCGCTGCACAAGCGCTAGAGAGCAAGCAATATAACGATGCTTTAGCTCAGCTAAACGAAGGCCAATACAAACAGGCGTTTGATAGTTTTAATCAATTTATCCAAGCGAATCCGAACAGCAAGCTTTTGCCCGAAGCCCAATATCACCTCGCGCTAAGCCAGTTTTCCTTGAAAAACTTCAAAGCAGCGATGGCCACGCAACAAAAATTAATCAGTCTATATCCAGACTCTCCGAGGCTTGCTGATGCAAAAATGATGATAGCCAATTGCCAGATTCAACTCTCCGACATCTCAGGCGCAAAGCAAACTTTGCGAGATTTGATTGCGCAGCATCCTGATAGCGAAGTGATTCCAGTTGCAAAAAAACGTCTCGCTGTACTCAACGCACTAAAAAAATAACTTTGGCTTAAGCCGTCATGTCCTTACGTATTCATGAAATCTTTTTTTCACTACAAGGTGAGTCCTCTCGCGTAGGCTTTCCTACGATCTTTATTCGCCTGACGGGTTGCCCGTTACGTTGCCAGTACTGCGATACCGAATATGCGTTTCGTGGCGGTAACATGATGAGCGAGCAAGAAATCTTGCAAGCCATAGCACAATATCCATGCAAAACCGTATGTGTCACTGGGGGTGAGCCTTTGGCGCAAAAAGCATGTTTTGGTTTGCTGTCAACATTAGCGGATGCTGGATATCAA
>JACCDX011792942.1_pt1 | contig 15102 bp, 13 predicted proteins | sample 7449681 | NCBI WGS metagenome assembly JACCDX01 (sample SAMN15323450, study PRJNA562643) | freshwater metagenome | isolation source: river surface water | place: USA:Blue River Watershed | collected 2017-08-18
TCAAACTCTAAAAAAACTAAGTAGCACCCGAAAAGCCCGTGCATTGCGCGGGCTTTTTTAATTCTGTATCAATGCGACTCACTGAAGGCCTCATCGGGCATTACAAAGTGCCAGCTTGTGAAGTACAGCCCAGCGACGTGCGAACTGATTAGGGCATCGTCAACAGCTGGCGGGAGCAGAACACAAGCATCCGATATCGCGGTGTAGCGGACATTTCCTGCCTCGAATTTATACCCCAGCCCGAGCTCTTGCGCATTGTCGGCGAGGTGCTGCAGGGCTTTTTTCCTGGCTACCTTTCATCTTGCGTTGGTAGTCCACCAAATCTTTATAAGCAATGCGCTGATGAGCTCCTGCCATCCCATGCTTAAGTCGGCCAGTTTCAATCTCTTTGATCCCGAAGGGACCGGAGACGTTCAGATAGTGCATAGCTTCCACCGTCGTGAATTCTTGCTTGGTGGGCACGATGGTGATGGGGCGTCGCTCGCCCATCGCGCCGGGTACTTGCGCGATCAGACGTAAAGCCTGAGGCGGCGGCTTGATCGAAGCTTCGGTAGGGGCAGACTCGTCAACCATAGTAATTACGGGTGATCGGTTCAAGTACCAACTTACGTTCAGTCACGTTCAATTTGACTTGCCACTGAGGAATACGCCCGGCATCTCGCGGTCATTTACCATGGAGGCGTGCAGTAACTAAATCAGAATTAACCTCGTCAGCTGGTATCAGGTTAATTTATGAGGTTAAATTCAATTCTGAAAAAGACCGGAAGAATTTTTAAAATTTCAAATTACCTCAGCCAAATGAATTAAAACCATTGCCGCTTACACGTGGCAACCAGTGCTCGTTCAGCCCCCATCACTTGCTGGTGACGCGGCAAAGTAGCAGTCATTATTCCGGTGTTCGAGTCGAATTCAGTGGTCTCTCGATTCGTTGCCCTAATAATTCGTTCTTCCCAGGCTGCCTGAATGGCAGGCTTCCCATTTACAGATATTGAACACTGGCTACTTTTACCAAACACATTCATCAGGCCAGCACTGACTGGGTTCGTTCCCCAGCATGTATATGAAATCGTCATAAATATGGGCTTCGTGGTAAGCGTGCGAGGTGCTTCGGACGATACCGCTGTCGGAGCATATCCAGCGCAGGTAAGATGATGCGGACCTTCATCGGTGTAGAACACGGTTACAGGAATCGCAAGTGCAGCACAAAATACCGCTGTCCATGAATGTCGCTTAAAAGTATTTTGTTTTGGAATTACAGGTGACGTTGTAAGCCAGGGGCGCAGGGAATAGCTGAGCTTTAACTGGTCATGTTTATCTTTTGCGTGTTTTATCGTCTTCATCGTCAGGATTTTTTTCATTAAAACGGAATGTAAAGTTCAGTCCCAGCATACGTCCACCGGTAATCAGGGCCGCCAAATGAAGCACTGCGGGTATAGCCAGCACGAAGTCTCAACGCATAGCCTTTTTGCTGTCTATCTGCGCTGACCTCAATGAGTTGCGTTGGGGTTTCTCGATCGTGATTTATCCGCTGCCGTCCAGCACCGGCAACAAGATTTGTTTTCCATCCATCCAGCCGATTTCGCCAGCCAGCAGCTAGCATAGTTTCGCTGTAATTCTCTGGGTTGAAGTAGGCTCGCGCCACATCAGATTGACTGGAATCAAAGCTACGGTAGCGCAGCTGAACGGTCAGGCCACGATCGAGATCAGGCTGAAAAATGATTCGGCTGCGTAAGTGACGACGATCATTGCCGTCATTGAAGGACTGCTGTCCCAGCATCCCGACAATAGTCCAGTGAGGATTGATTCCTGCATCGCCACTGATCCCCACAAAATTGAATGCACGGCCCATATCAAGTGCATTGCGCGTCTCAACCACATCGCGGTTAGCGAATACTTCTATACCGGATTGCGCAGAAAACGCCTCGCGATAGCTTGCATCTAGTGTTAACGTGTCATGGCCACCCTGCTGCAGAAGACCGGTTTCGATCATCCAGCCACTCCACGTCTTCGGATCCATCCTGTGTTTCAACAGGCTAAGTTGCTGAGCGCTGCGCGACCAGCCATTCTGGGCATAATTGGCTGCGGTGTAACGTAATCCAGATTTTGCATCCAGATGTTGATAGTCATTTAGCAGAAGCATCGAGGCACGGACGATGCTGAAATCTTCACTGTCCGAGGACGTGTACAAACTGGCGCCACCCGCGTGTAATAGTTCAGATGCGCGCGCAGGAATGAAGAAAGCCAGTAGCAAAAGAGCAGACAGTAAGAGCCCGTTCATTTCGTTCCCCAGGTTTTACGGGTACCTAGCAGTTCACTGGCATATCCCCAAAGTGCCACCGGCTGCATTAACAAGCTATAAAACAAAGAATAATTAATGAACCCTAAGGGGTTGAAGCGCACCCGAAGCCGGGTATGCCGGAAAGTCTGTTGTCCAACTCGAAAAGTGAAGTAATTCACCACGAAAGCCATAGGTAGCAGCGCCAGGGTCGCTGGACCAGCGATCCAGTAGATTCCAAAACAAGCTGCAATTACGCCGGGAAGGAATACCATCGAGAAAGCAAGGTCCAGCAGCGGAAATTGCAAATTCCAGAAAATGAACGTCGTCGATAACCGAGGGCGGATGATCATACTGGGATGCCGCTTGAAAGCTTCGATCATGCCGCGTGCCCAGCGGTGTCTCTGGCGCGCGAACTGTCGGTAAGTCTCCGGGACATTCGTAAACAGAATCGCATCTTCACAGTGGCCGACTCGATAACCACGCTTGAGCATTGCCCACGTCAGTACGATGTCTTCGCCAACGCAATCGGGGAATCCACCGACTTCTTCAATGGCTTTACGGCTATACAGCGAGAAAGCACCCTGTGCCACCAGCGTGCCCTGGTAGAGCGATTGAACCCGTTTGACAGATGAGATGCCCTGAAAATAATCCCATTCCTGCATTTGAGTGAGCCAGTTCTTGCGTGAATTACGAACCATAATCGCGCCGGCAACCGCGCAGGTGTGTGTAGGGTCCTGCATGAAACGCTCAACAATACGCAGCAGTGCGCTGTGGTGCAGCCATGAATCGCCATCGACGGTCGCGACCAACGAATATTTCGCATGTAGAAATGCTGCATTGAGCGCATTAGCTTTACCCACATTGCGCGGGAGCGCCACCAGGGAAAGCCAAGGATAAATCTGGGTGCTTTCGCGTACCAGTTCGTTGGTGCGATCAGTCGAACCGTCACTTACCACTATCACCTGAAGCTGCCCCGGATAAGCCTGCAAATAAATACTACGCAGCGTATCTTGTATGGAGGCTTCTTCATTGTAGGCAGCCACCAGTATGGTCAGGCCAGGATAATAGGGCAGTGATTTGCTGACAGGTCGGCTATCTAGATACAGGCTCATCGCCATAAAGGCATTCATGAAGCCTGGAACCAGCGCAATGCCGCCAATAAGTATCCATGAACAAACGATGCCAACATGCTCGCCCAGTTCATTTGCCCATGTCTGAGCAAGCCAGATCGAGAGACCCATCCATAACAATGCTGTTAAAACAGCGATGGCATATTTTGCTTTGACGCTGAGATATATACCAAAAAACAGATGGCGAGTTTTTCTGCGTCGGGGCAGACGTCTGGGTTTAGGTAGAAATTGTGTTGAGGCAACATCACTACTTTGATCAATCGACGTCGATGAATTTAACTTCACTTTGATATTTTTATTTATTTATTGAAGTTGTTATTTTCGTCATTAATAAATATATTGCAATAGTTTTAAGATGAAAAATACAGATTCAAAGGTATATTTTTCTTAATGAGCGCGATAGGAAAAGACTTAAAGTAGAAATAATTCAAAAATTATTTTTCTGAAGAAATAAAATCATCGAAGATGTGCGAGTAAATGCGGAAAATAAAAACGCCACATTGTTACTCCTAGGTAACAATGTGGCGTGCGCCAGTTGGGCTGTAATGAAAGACAGTTATTTAGCGAGGAAAAATTTCCAGTTCGCCGGGATTCAGAACGGGAAGGCTGGGATGCCCTATGAAAAATCCTTGCGCCTGATGGCAGCCAAGCGATTGCATGGTCTGAAGCGTATCTTCATCTTCGATTCCCTCTGCAATGATTTCAAGGTTTAATCGACGACTCAGAGTAATAATTGCTTCCGTCACTGCTCTGGAGGGCGTGTCATCCAGTACGTGCTGTACAAAGGATTTATCAATCTTGATTTTATCGATGGGTAATTTTGATAAATACGACAGGCTCGAGAAACCGGTACCAAAGTCATCCAGCGATATTTTAAAACCAGTTTCACGAAGTGCGGTTAATACCCGAATCGCATAATCAACGTCTTCCAGCACAGTTGATTCAGTCAGTTCAATATGTAATGCGCTGGGGCTGAGCTGATACTTTTCCAGATTCACGTGCAATTTTTTCAGAAAATCTGGCTGACGCAACTGAAGCGCCGAGATATTGATCGCAACAGGAATTGTCGGGTAGCCCATGCTTTGCCATTTGCGTTGCATATCGCAGGCTTGCTCGATGACCCAGTCGCCCAGAGGAATGATCTGCCCGACTGCTTCGGCAGCTGGGATGAACTGATCGGGGCCAACACCGCCAGCTGGCCAGCGCAGCAGGGCTTCAAAGCTGACCAGACGACCTGTACTGATATCGATAATCGGTTGATAAAAGATTTCGAACTCCGATCGCACGAGCGCCGTTCGTAGCTGGCTTTGCATTTGCAGCTGCTTGTGTAGGCGTTCGGACAATGAAGCTGAGTAAAATTCCCAATGATTTTTGCCGCTCTGCTTAGCGTTGTACATCGCATGATCGGCGGCATTGAGCAGACTCAGCATATCTTTACCATCGCGTGGATACAGGGCGATACCTGTCGATGCCGAAATCAGTAACTCAGTATCACCAACGGCAAAGGGCAGGGATAATGCCTCCGTCAGTCGCTGGGCTAGAAAAGCGGCCTCGCTGCTGTCTGAAATCTCTGGCATCAAAACAAGGAATTCGTCGCCGCCCAGACGAAACACCTGATCAGTTTCCCTGGCCTCACCCTTCAAGCGGGCCGCTACGATTTGCAGTAACTCATCGCCTACCTGATGACCATGCAAATCGTTCACCAGTTTGAACCGGTCCAGATCCACAAACAGCAGTGCGCCCTGCTTATCGTGATTGCGGCTGGCATCGAATAAATGCAGCGAATAATCGAACAGCAGCACGCGATTAGGAAGCCCGGTTAGTGGATCATGCAATGCTGCGGCTACTGCGTCCTGCTCTGCTTTTTTCTGGTCAGTCAGATCGCGCACGATGCCCATCACTTCATTGACAAATCCATGCGGATCTCGAAGCGGTACGAAGGTAATACTCAGATGCCGCTCACCCGGCAGCAAGGGCAGAGTCACTTCGACATGCTGTCGGGCACCTTCCTCAAACGCAGCGAGTAGCTGAGGCTGCCAGGGCTCTATCATGGAAGGAGAAAATATCTCGTCTTCGCGTCGCCCGATAAATGCCGAAGGCGCCATTCCGCTCGTAGCTTCTACGACAGGGTTAATGTAGCGGATGATCAAATTGCGGTCATAGATCACCAGGATGTCAGGAATATTGTCAAATGCCGTGCGTATGCGTGACTCGTTGGCGCGTGCCTCTAGCGTCGCCAGTTTTTTAGTGGTGATATCCAGCGTGGTACCTATCAGACGGATAACGCCAGTGTCTGCATCCAGCATAGATCGTCCGCTGGCCTCTATCCAGCGCAACGCACGGTCGGATTCGCCGATGGTTCGGTATTCAACGTGATAGGGCATATCTGGCATCTGCATGCAGCTGTTCATCACCTCTCTGGCCCTTGGCCAGTCGTCCGGATGAACTGCTTTCACGAGCCGCTCATAGCTTAGCGGTGAGTCGTCCCGAATACCAAAATGACGCCGGACCCACAAAGACCAGTAGTTCCTACTATCTGTGGGACCATAAAAGTCAAACATGCCTAACCTGGCGGCATCCATCGCGACTTCCAAGCGTCGCTGGCTGATTGCCAGCGCTTCTTCTGCCAGTTTTCGATCATGAATATTCTCGACGACGGCCACGAAATAGAGGGGCAGGTTTTCGCTATCGCGTACCAGTGTGGCACTCAGTTTGATCCAGATAAGCTCCCCAGTTTTTCGGACATAACGTTTCTCCAAATGGTAATGCGTGATCTCGCCGGTCAGTAATTGCTCGGCGAGTCCCAGATCTTCTGCTAAGTCAGGCGGATGAGTGATGTGCTGAAAGTTCAGCTGAATTAATTCGTCGTGGGGGTACCCAACGATGTCACACAGCGCCTGATTCACTTCTATCCATTGGCCATCCAGATCAAGATGCGCGATTCCAACGGCGGCTTGTTCAAACGTAGCGAGAAATTTCTGATGTTTTTCTCGCAGAGAGGAGCGCGCTTTTTGCAGTAGTTCTTCAGAATGTGCCAATGCACTTTCAGTGCGTGTCAATGCAGCACGGGTTTTAGCTAATTCCATAGGGAACAACGTAGACGGGGGTAACAAGGCCATGTAATTCTTTCCTTCTCTGACGGAGCAGATGAGAGGCGAAAAAATGCCGTGTCACCGGTGCTGAGCCAAATGGTGCAGTTGCGTGCCTGAACACAGGTAGCAATGCAAGCAGTTCGATTAACGAATAAACAGAGTGATCGTATAAGAAGCCTTAATGATTAACAACTTACGTCAAGGCAACATATCACTGAAAAATACTTTCTTACGAGCGGCATCAGTGGATAGATTCTCTGAAGAAACTTCAGTGCAAAGTGTTACTGCAAATTCTTTATTCATGCAACTTTGCAGTGTCCTGTCATCTCATGCGGGCGGTACGAATTTTCTAAACTCGTTGAAACGAATTCGCCGGTGCGGAGATTTATTTGAGTGGATGCATCGTTCATGATCGAGATCATGCCGCCACTCAGGCTGGCTGGAAGCGTTGAGCCGCCGTCTATGCTGGCAGTGCAAGGTCGAGCTATGCGATCGAGGTGTGTGCGGTCCACATGAAGTGGATTCGATATGCCGCATTGATAGCTTACTCGCTGAATTATTTGAGTGCTCTCTTGCTGGTCTCGCGTCGTCGTTACGCAATTCACCTGATGTGAACCGAAAACCGTCAACAGCCCGTAAACCATAGCTGCAGCAGCAAGGGATGAGGGGGCTGCGGTGATCGCCCAATCGAGTAAACCGACAACGCTGCGATAGGCGCCTGCAGTGTCATGAAAATAGCCTTGTTCATTAATTCGGGATTTCGTTGCTGGTGACGTCTGGTTATTGGTATTCATCTCTTTGTATTTCTCGCTGGTTAATTGCAATTTAAGCAATGCGGCGAAGTATAAAGAGGTATTGCAAATATATAAATACAATTTCACTGTATTTTTTTCTATTGTCTTTATTGAAAAATTTAATCGGTGATGCGCTGTGGAAAATAATGGTGTAAATCCCTGAAAACCCTTTATTCAAGCCAATGTCGGGTGAATTAGCCCGTTTTGACAAATAAGCAATATTATTTATTTTTGTTTATCATTCGCTCCGTTCATATTTGATAACGGAGGATGAATGCAACGGCAGATTTCTACAGAACAGGCGAATGCAATTCTGGATGCAGTCATGCACAGACTAAAGGTCCGCAATGACCGCCAATTAAGCAGTGAACTGGGTGTCAAGCCGCCAGTGATCAGTAAGCTGAGAAATGGCCATCAGACAATGGGGCCTGCGGTATTGGTGAGAATGATGGAGGTCAGCGACATTTCTCTGCGGGAGTTGGTTGCCAGTGCAGATATGACGCGCGACTGAGACAAGGATTTTGGTGTCGAAACTATCAGCGAGCCTCTGAATAGGCTTGCGTGATTATTCCGCTGAGGTAACTTTTGTGAATTATCTGTTCCTAAACTATAGCCTCTGGCTATCAGTAAGATAAATATATTTTTATCGCGAACGGTCAGTCACAGATTAATGTTCGCGCGGGCCAGAACACTGCATTAATGCGATTCATCGGCGCAATGTCTTATTTGACATGACAAGCCCAGAGAACTTACAACGAAAATAAAAATGGCGATGCTTAAACATAATTATCCGATTCCAAATATGCTGGAAAAACATGGCGGGCTAATGAAACTGAAGCCTGCCATACTGGATTTCACGCAGCGGCAGCTGGTAGTACCAAGTATCCGCCGCTGTTACAAGGGATTATCGAGCGAGCAAATAATTGAATATAACTGCGCAATGCTCGCATTCATACTCGGGCAGCCCGTTGTAAATTATAATTTTTCGCTGGTCAGAGACACGCTTATCGACAACGATGTAACTCTTCATGCGTATGAAGAAATCGTACGATTATTGCGGCACGTATTGCTCGATGCCGGCCTGGAGAGCCGGGATATCAGTATTGCGATCAATGTACTCGACATGCACAGTGATGCCATTGTCGGTGTCAGGATCTCCAGATCCATCAATTCGCCATTTTCTGGCGTTGACCGCCGACGCAGAAATCGGATTGCTCACGCAGCCGATACTGCTGCGGCGATCGACGTCTGTTAAGTCGCGTATCCACCGCCCTGACGTTTCGCATTCTTGCGTGCTTTATCGGCGCGTAAAAGCAAGGCCTGGTAGTCTGTATCTTCGCCGTGGTAGATCGCGATACCGATACTGATGCTCACGTCAGAGCGCTGGTGAGGCAGCAAGAGGAATGGCTCTGTCTTTTTCAGGATTTCAGCACATCGAATTCCTGCTTCTTCCTCATTGTCCAGATCCTCGATCAGGATAATGAACTCATCGCAGCGCAGATGGTAAGCGCGATCGGTCACGCGGATACTCTTACCGATGTTGTCAGCTAGTCGACGCACCATCGCGTCACCTGCTCCATCGCCATATGTTTCGGTAAATGGTTTAAAGCGATCAATATCGAGATGGAGCAGAGCGAGCGATTCATTGGCCTCCTGCTTGCGTTTGAATACCCGCGGTAATTCGCGCTGCAGCGTTTGCTTATTGGGCAGGCCGGTCAGTAAATCAGTCCCTGAGAGGCTTTTGATCTTTTCCTGTACTGCATGCAAAGCAGTGACATTCAGCGCAACGCCACCCAGCGACGGCGGTGTGCCCGGGATGACGAACTTATAGCTTTGCCACCATGTCGGCTGGCCATGGATGTCAGCAGGACCTTCCTCAGTGACTTCCACTGGTTCAGACTGCGACATGATCCAGCGGTCATGCGTGGCCAGCTGCTCTCCGACCTCAGGCCACAGGTCTCTGTCGCTCTTGCCCAGAATGGCCGCTTCCTCAACGCCAAAGCTCTCCAGTAAGTGCTGGTTGACGAAAGTGTAGCGACCATCGTGATCTTTGATGAAAGCGATCATTGGACCGCCGTTCATGAATGCCTCAAACTTGCGTTTCTCGGCATCCAGCTTTGCATTATTGATGATGAGCTCAAGGCGGTGACCGATGGCGCTCGCCAGAAATGCCAGCGATTGCTTCTGCTCGTCGCTCAGCGTCCTTGTCACGGTGTCATAGGCGCAAATGGTTGCCACTGGCATACCGGTGGGTGTAAGGATATGGGTACCAGCATAAAACCGAATGTGCTCATTGCCGGTAACAATGGCATGCCGGGCAAAGCGCATGTCTTTGCTGGCATCCTCGACGACGGTCACTGTAGCGGGCTCCAGCACGGCAAAGCCGCAAAATGACTGTTCATGCGCGTATGAGTCTTCGAGCTGGCCAGTCTGGCAGATCACTTTGACAGACTCGGAATCTACAACGTTTACCGACGCAATCGACGCTCCAGTGATAAAGCGGACCACCTGCGCCACCTGGTCCAGCGTGCCGTCTGGCAGTTCCTTCAGAGCTTCCAGCCGGGCCATGGCTTCTTGTTGCTGCACGAGGCTGTAAGGCTTGATAAATGACTGGAACAGTGCAGCAGAAAGATGAGCCATGAGCAGAATAGGTAAGGTATTAGGCGATGTGATAATTGCCGCGCTGGCTTCGCTTGACCGTGTAGAGCGCGTCATCCGCTTGCGATAGCAATGCTTGCGGGCTGATCTCTGTTTCGGGCATCATTGCCATGCCAATACTGGTGGATGCCTGAATCGTATGGTCACCAAGATCGACAAGTTCTTTCATGGAGTCCAGGATTTTTTGCGCGATCCGCTCCGCTTCTTCGCTGGATTTCAAGCCCTCCAGAACAATCACGAATTCATCGCCGGCGAGCCTAAATACGGTATCGGTGTGACGTACGGCGCGCTTTAAACGAAGACTGAATTCCACCAGCAGCTTGTCGCCAGCATCGTGACCGTAGGTATCGTTAATGGATTTGAATTTATCCAGATCCATGAACATCACGCAGAGCTGATGGTGTCTCTGGCGTGCATGCTGCATGGATTCCTCCAGCCGCTGTTCAAGTTCGAGACGATTAGGCAAGCCTGTCAATGCATCAGTACTGGCCATTTTCTTGAACCGCTCCTGAATGTTTCGCAAATCGCTCACATTCAGTGCCACGCCACCGAGTAGCGGCTCTGGGCCCGGTACCACGAATTTATAGCTTTGCCACCAGGTGGGCTGGCCCTGTTCATCGACCGGCCCGGCTTCAGTTACTTCGGTGGCCTCATTGTGCAATAGCACCCAGCGATCGTGAGCCGCAATATCGTCAGCGATCTCAGCAGGCCAGAGTTCATGATCGGTCTTGCCAATGACCGCAGACTGAGGCAAGTTGAATGTTTTCAGGAATTGCTTATTGACGAATACATAGCGACCCTGGCTGTCTTTCATGAAAGACGCTGCGGGGCCACTATCCATGAAGGCCTTGAATTTCGCGCGCTCAATGCTCAGCTCTTCGATTTGCTGAAACAACAGCAAACGTCCGGCGAGCGTGGCGGACAGTGTGCGTAGTATCTTCGCAATAGTCGACGGAACATGCTGTCTGGCGATGGTATCCATCACATAGACCGTGGCGATCGGTGTTCCCTGAGGCGTAACGACTGCAGCGCCTGCATAAAAGCGGATGCCATCTTTTTTGGTGACTGAGGGCAGTCGGGCAAAACGCTCGTCACAGGTCGCGTCTTCCACGATCAGCAGATAGTCCGGCTGGTCGAACACATGAGCGCAGAAAGTATCGCCTTCAAGTGAACTGTTGGCGGGCAAACCATAACTGGTCAGGCGGGTCGTATTCCGATTGATCACCAGATTAATGCCCGCTATGGGTGTGCCAGTGGTCATGCGAGCCAGATCCACCATGTTCTGAACAACGTCGGACTGCACCAGGCCCATTAACAGGCCAATATCGACAGGCTCTTCCGAGGCGACGCTACCCTGCGGAATTCGGGTCGTTCGGAATAAGGGGGGCGCAGAGCGGTTAGCCATTGTTTTTATTATGAGTTTCGTAAATCCCGAACAGAGCTTCTCTGCGGATTTAGTGGAATGTACCGGACTACTACCTTGATTGTGCACAGCCCTTATTTTATCCCAAGGAACTGCCTACAAGGAACTGCCTATACTGCACCCGAACATCGCCAGCACCTATTTTGCGAAGGATGAGCGATTGATATTCCGTTAATACAAAAATATCAAAAGACAAATTCTCAAATGACTGGTGATTAGTGCAGCGGGAGGCGACTCAGAGGTGCAGATTGAAATTACCTTGAAAGCCGCGCTTGTCGTTCATCCTGTTCAGTTAAGGCAAGGCTCTGGATGTCGACCTGCGCCGGAGCGAAATATGAAGCCCTGTAGCGTTTGACCGGTCGTCCCGCCGAGTCGGAGACCCCACGTTTTTGACACATTCCTGAAAATTCCCTTTTTAATTAACGGGAATTACGCTTGTCGTGGTAATCGTTTTTATGATCAGTAGATCTGAGGGGGATCGGCTTTGATCGCGGATCTTCGCAACCAGACCGGATATCACTCTGGGATAGTTGGACGCATTTCTGTCTTTCTTTCCCTGAAGAAACGGGGGCAGAGTTGCCTTCCGCAGAATCAGAAATGTCTCGCAGGAATAGTCACCCATCTCCGGGAGGGCGAGCCGCAACTTTCAGCCGTTATTCTCTGAAATCTCTGGCAGGAACCGTTTTCAGGGTGCAGTTACACACCGAAATGTGCACGACTGAAATTCTAATTTCATATAAAAACGGTGCATTTCCGGCGGGTAAAACACCCAATTAGGCTTCAGATTAATTTTCTTGTTTGCGTGAGCAGACAGCCGAGTTAATCCGAAAAGATTTTCAGCGAAACACTGATTTTTGAGATGGAATTATGTCTGAAAATATAACTATTACTGACGGAGTAAAACAGCCTTGGGAATTGCCAGGCACAGATTACGATAAGCCTGAAGACATCATTCTTGCCAACCTGGCGCTGGGGCAGCTGGCATTTATTGGGTCAATGTTCGGAAAATATATCAATACGCAGGCGATGGTAACGGCTGAGCTTGCAGAGGCTGTTGAAAAAGTGAAGGCCAGAAGCACTCAGGCATCGCTACTTTTTCAAAATTGGAATACGAATAGCCTCAAGTTGGATCTTACAATGCCAAGTCAAGGCCTTTATCCTGCAGAACCTTCTCTCGTGAATCTCAACAGCACGACACCTACGGCAGTTGACAAGCTGGTGATCGCGAATAATTTATTGATTGAGAATGAAATTGCAAACCGCTATGTTCCACCGCTAAAGCCTGATTCAGATTTGGCGTCTGTGCCGTGTACCTATACATTCGGTCCTGTAGGTAGCAGTGGAATACTGACCGGATTTTCACCCTATGCGGCTGCTCTTGAGATGCCAGGTATTCCAATCGATGACTTGCAGCTCTATAACAAGCAAGATGCGTCAGGCGCATACGATTATTCAAAATTTTTTGTGAAATTTGAAGGAAATGAATATGAGGCACAAAACTTGAAGGCAATTTGGATCCCGTCTTCAAGTGCCGAGATAGACTATTTTAATTCCCAGTTGAGTCTGGTAGATCCGGCAAAAAACTCAGAAATACTCAGGGATGCCACGCAACTCGTACCCGTACCGTCCGAAGTGAACAGCATCCCCGATACAGGCACGGATGGTATTGAGCAGCCGGTAGTTACTATGGAAGTTCCTATTACGCAGCCAGATTTTTTCCGATTTAAGCTTGAGATTGGCGGCTATTATTTCTACGAAAAGGCGCTTAGCAAAATTCCTGTGTATGATGAAAATACCATTTCCAGTAACGTCGGATCAGTAGTGCAAATGCAAGATAAATCTTATTGTTATGTCTTGCGATCGAACATAGATCCTGTAAATCCCTATGTATTGGTTAAAGCTACGCCAGAGCCTTGTCTGAAAAATCCCAATGATTTACAAAGAAGTGACATTCTCTCAAAGTATTCGGACAAAGTCGTCCGAATAACTCAGAGAAGCACTGAGCAGGGTAACTATGTTACAGCGCTTGTGCAGCGATATAATTATTCCTTCGAGGCTGCAACAAACATATTGAAAGCGTTTACCAATCTCGGATCTACGTTAGTTAGCAATATCTAACAACACTTCTTGCTGAAAGCGCCTCAGCGCAGGTAAATGCCCGACTGATCAGCAGTTATCTGGTCCGGTCCCAGGGTAGTGGTTTTGCATCAGGCGAACTCGCCCATTTATAGCACCTCCGCTGCTGCCATGAAGTCCGTCACTGCAGCTATCCAGAGAAAAGCATTCATTCTTGGCCAGTATTTTTTGGTATCCCGTATTCGCGTCAAACCATCGGTATTTTCCCGAGTAATTCTCCATCCAGTAGCAGCCTGACTCAGCGTTCTGTTGTTTGGGCTGTGTCAAGCAACTGATTGGGAGCGAGCATGTCGGGATGAAGCTAAGCCGCTGCCGCTACCGAGATGCCCGGAGGAGGACTGATCGGTGGGGCGAGTAGTCTGGTGCATTGATTTTTGGCTCAAGCTCATTCCATAGACTTTCAATGACGATCTTTCCTTGTGATGAAAATACTTTTAGTCGTTGATTGAGTACAAATCCGAATTTGTGTAAACATTCAATTGAAAGCATGATCGTGAGTTATTTTCCGTGCGAAGTGGGCAGAAGGCCAAACATCGTGTATCTGAAATTCGGATAGCGCATTTTTTGCAGTGAGCGCCGCTGATGACTGGCAGTTGTTTTTCGATGATGATTCATGTGATCCGCACCCTCATGGAAGCCCTTTTCAAGGGTGGTGGAACCAGACGAGGTTGACAGACCGGATGCAACTAACCGGCGAGCCTTTCGGCCCCCTCGCCTGGCCGACTATAAGCGGGTAGATGAGATGAACAAAGCCGCTTTGCGGCTTTGTTCTCGTTGTATATCCGAGCTGTAAAACTCGCTGATCACACCTGTGATGAAGTCGCGAATGTATAAAAGCCGTAGCGATAGGTCAAGTCGCTTGGTAAGCCAGCGACGTTTGTTCACGTCTGAGATTGCGTGGACATATAGCGTGCGTCAATGGTCACAATAAACTCTCGATGATGCCAACGGATTGCTGTGTTGAGGCTGTGCTGTGAGAGTACTGATGCCGGGTGGTGGATCATGAATTGTCTGTTTGAGGCGGGCGGTCTCTTCTGCGTCTGTCAACGCCCGAAAATGGTGATGTCACTTTTCTGCTCGCACTGATGCCCACAAGAGATTCGGCGTGCATGTCGAGCGAATTGATCGCGATACTGGCATCACGGCTGACAAAACCTGCGTCGAGCAGTACATGCCTGAGCAAGCGGACGGCTTCTTCATAGGCGTGAAGGGTCATTTTGTTCCTAGCCATCGTAGTACTTACGGTCGAAAAGTCATAATCGACCTCTGGCTTTCCTAAGATAAGCGCAAACATGGCGAGATTATGTTCGATGATTTGCTCATTGCTCAGGCCTTCAAGACAGCGTCGAATGCTGGGGTTGACCAGAAGACCTTCGGTAAATTTCAACAGTGCCCGTTTTAACCCGGACGCGCCACCGTATTTGTCGAACAAGTTAGGAATTGGGGCAGACATGAGAGGTGCCTACGTTTGATCTTTGTGGTTGTCAGGACGATGCGGCAATTGTATTTTGCCGATGCTAGCCGGCACCGCTCTAAATGTAATTGTATATTGTTCTAAATTATAAAAGCATATGCAAGGATATGCGAATCA
>JACCDX011857185.1_pt1 | contig 15102 bp, 15 predicted proteins | sample 7449681 | NCBI WGS metagenome assembly JACCDX01 (sample SAMN15323450, study PRJNA562643) | freshwater metagenome | isolation source: river surface water | place: USA:Blue River Watershed | collected 2017-08-18
GAGCTTCAAGGACCTGAAGGTCGTCTTCACCGACTTCTGCCGCACCTTCTTCGAGAGCGACGACCTGGCGCTGCGTTTCCGTCCGAGCTTCTTCCCCTTTACCGAGCCCAGCGCGGAGATCGACATCCAGTTCCAGTCGGGTCCGCTGGCGGGCCGCTGGCTGGAGGTGGCCGGTTCCGGCCAGGTGCACCCGAACGTGGTGCGCAATATGGGCCTGGACCCGGAGCAGTACATCGGCTTCGCCTTCGGCATGGGACCGGACCGCCTGACCATGCTGCGTTATGGCGTGAACGACCTGCGCCTCTTTTTCGACGGCGACATCCGCTTCCTGCGCCAATTCCGGTAAACGAACATGCAATTTCCCGAGTCCTGGCTGCGCGAGTTCTGCAACCCGCCCCTGAGTACCCAAGAACTGGCCGACACCCTGACCATGGGTGGCCTGGAGGTGGAGGAACTGCGCCCCGTGGCGCCGCCCTTCACCAAGATCGTGGTGGGCGAGATCAAGGAGGCCGTGCAGCACCCCAACGCCGACCGCCTGCGCGTGTGCCAGGTGGACGTGGGGCAGGGCGCCTTGTTGAACATCGTCTGCGGTGCGCCCAACGCGCGCGTGGGCATCCGGGTGCCCTGCGCACTGGTCGGGGCTGAACTGCCCCCGGGCGAGGATGGCAAGCCATTCCACATCAAATTGGGCAAGCTGCGTGGCGTCGAGAGCCAGGGCATGCTGTGTTCCGCGCGCGAGTTGCAACTGAGCGACGACCACGGCGGCCTGCTCGAACTTGCTGCCGACGCGCCGGTGGGCGCCAATGTGCGCGAAGTACTCGATCTCGAGGACACCCTCTTTACCCTCAAGCTCACGCCCAACCTGGCCCATGCCCTGAGCGTCTACGGCGTGGCGCGCGAACTGGCCGCCCTGACCGGCGCGCCTCTGAAGGCCCCTTCCTTCGATCCGGTGAAGCCCGCCCATGATGCGCGCTTGAAAGTCAAGGTCTCCGCCCCTGAACTGTGCGGCCGCTTCTCGGGTCGCGTGGTGCGCAACGTCAACACGCAGGCCAAGACCCCGCAGTGGATGGTGGACCGCCTGGCCCGCTGTGGCCAGCGCAGCGTCACGGCCCTGGTGGACATCTCCAACTACGTGATGTTCGAGTTCGGCCGGCCGACCCACATCTTCGACCTGGACAAGATCCAGGGTGGCCTGGACGTGCGCTGGGGGCGCAAGGGTGAATCCCTCAAGCTCCTGAATGGCAACACCGTGACCGTGGACGACCAGGTCGGCGTGATCGCCGATGAGGCGCAGGTGGAGTCGCTGGCCGGCATCATGGGCGGCGATTCGACCGCCGTGTCCGACAGCACCCGCAACGTCTACGTCGAGGCGGCCTTCTGGCACCCGCAGGCGATCCAGGGCCGCTCGCGTCGCTACAACTTCTCCACCGACGCCGGTCACCGCTTCGAGCGCGGCGTCGACCCGAGCCTGACCGTCGAACACATCGAGCACATCACCCGCCTGATCCAGGAGATCTGCGGCGGCGAGGCCGGTCCGATCGACGACCAGGTCGTGGCCCTGCCCGAACGCCCACCCGTCACCCTGCGTGCGTCACGCGCCGCCAAGGTGATCGGCATGCCCCTGACCGCCGAGGACTGCCGCAAGGCCCTGGCGCGCCTGGGCCTACCGGTGCAGGCCGAGGGCGACACGCTGACCGTCACGCCGCCCCCGCACCGCTTCGACCTCGCCATCGAGGAGGACCTGATCGAGGAAGTGGTGCGCATCGTCGGCTACCAGAACCTGCCGACCACGCCGCCCCTGGCCCCCATCGTGGCCAGCCGCGCCAACGAATCGCGCCGCAGCCGCTTCGCGGTGCGCCGCCTGCTGGCGGGCCTGGGCTACCAGGAGACCATCAACTTCAGCTTCGTCGAGGAAGCCTGGGAGCGTGAACTGGCCGGCAACGCCGACCCGGTGCGCCTGCTCAATCCCATCGCCAGCCAGATGAGCGTGATGCGTTCGTCCCTGGTGGGCTCCCTGCTGCAGGTGCTGCGCCACAACCTGGACCGCAAGGCCGAACGTGTGCGCGTGTTCGAACTGGGGCGCGTCTTCCTGCGCGATGCCGCGGTCAGCACCACCGACACCACCGTGCGCGGCATCCATCAGCCGATGCGCGTCGCCGGCCTGTCCTACGGCCCCGTGGAGGGCCTGCAATGGGGCCGCAAGGGGCAGGGCGCTGCCGACTTCTTCGATCTCAAGGGAGACGTGCAGTCCCTTCTGGCGCCGCTACAGCCGCAATTCCGTGCCGCCACGCATCCGGCCCTGCATCCTGGGCGCTGTGCCAGTGTCTGGCTCGAGGGCGTCCAGGTGGGCGTTCTGGGCGAGTTGCATCCGCGCTGGCGCCAGCAGTGGGAACTGCCCGGCGCGCCGCTGGTGTTCGAACTGGACCTCGACGCGGTGCTGGCGCGCCGCGTGGCGGTCTTCGAGCCTGTGCCGCGCGTGCTGCCGTCCGAGCGAGACCTCGCAGTCATCGTCGCCGACACCGTGAGCCATGACGCCCTGCTGGCCGCTGTGCGCGCCACCGATACGGGCGGGCTGCTGCAGGAGGCCTTCCTGTTCGACCTGTACAAGCCCACCCAGGCCGTCGCCGGGCTGGCCGCGAACGAGAAGAGCCTGGCCGTGCGCCTGACGCTGGGCCGTCCTTCGGCCACCCTGACCGACGAAGAGATCGAGACGGCGGTCAAGGCCGTCATTGCCCGCATCGCCCAGGATCTGGGCGGCCGCCTGAGGACTTGAGCGATGAGTGACGCCACGCGACCCGACAGCGACCCCCAGCGGCTGGACTTCACCGTCGAAAGCCTGGAGACGCCGGCCCTGACCAAGGCGCAACTGGCCGAATTGCTGTTCGAGCAGATCGGCCTGAACAAGCGCGAGTCCAAGGACATGATCGACGCGTTCTTCGACCTGATTTCCGACAGCCTCGTCGATGGCCAGGACGTGAAGATCTCCAGCTTCGGCAACTTCCAGATTCGCACCAAGGCGCCTCGCCCGGGGCGCAACCCGCGCACCGGCGAACTGATTCCGATCCAGGCGCGCCGCGTCGTCACCTTCCACGCGAGCCACAAGCTCAAGGAACAGATTCAGGGTAGCGGCGAAACCTCCTGAAGCCGCCAGAGTCCTTTGGGTTATTTGCGAGACGCCCGACTTGGAGTAACCTCGCAGGTTCCCTTCGCACTGGCTTGATTTCAATGGAGAATCCGCTCCCGTCCATCCCGGCTAAACGCTACTTCACCATCGGTGAAGTCAGCGAGCTGTGTGGCGTGAAGCCGCACGTGCTGCGGTACTGGGAGCAGGAGTTCACGCAACTGCGTCCCATGAAGCGCCGGGGCAACCGACGCTATTACCAGCACCACGAGGTGCTGATGATCCGCCGCATCCGCGACCTGCTGTACGACCAGGGCTTCACCATCAGCGGCGCCCGCAACAAGCTGCAGGAGCTCGTGCAGGGCGAGCGTGACCGCCGCCGCGCCGGCGAGGTGATGCTGGAGGGAGTGGAGGCGATCGAGCTCGAGGCCGATGCCGACGACCTGCCACAGGACCGGATGCCCTCCGAGGCCGCAGCAGGGGGCGAAGCCGTCATGCAGCGCCTGCTGCAATTGCGCCGCGAACTGTTCGAAATCCGGGATCTGCTGTCCGCGCCCCACTGAGGCCCCGGAAGTCAGGCATTTCACACGCTATAATCTGAGGCTTGTCGGCGTGTAGCGCAGCCTGGTAGCGCACTTGCATGGGGTGCAAGGGGTCGCGAGTTCGAATCCCGCCACGCCGACCATTTTTTCCAACGGGTTGGTCCAGTCATGGACCAACCCGTTTTTGCTTGGGGTCACCAGGCTTATTCGATGTCCAGCGCATGCACGCCGTAGGTTCCGCGGCGGCGGTCATCGAAGTACCGCAGCAGGGTCTCGCGCACGGTGCGGAACGCGATGTCGTCCCAGGGGATTTCAGTCTCGGCAAAAAGGCGTGCCTCGATGGTCTCCGGTCCGGGGTTGAAGTGCTCGCTCAGGAGGCGGGCGCGGTAGAACATGTGCACCTGGCCCACACGCGGCACGCTCAGGATCGAGAACAGGCCCTCGACCTCGAAATGCGCGCCGGCTTCTTCATCAGTCTCGCGGGCCGCGCCCTGGGCGGTGGTCTCGCCCAGTTCCATGAAGCCCGCGGGCAGCGTCCACTTGCCGCGGCGCGGTTCGATGTTGCGCAGGCACAGGAGCACCCGGTCGCCGAAATACGGCACCGTACCGACCACGTTCAGCGGGTTCTCGTAGTGGATGGTGTCGCAGGCCGTGCAGATGGCCCGGTGCCGCGTGTCGCCGTCATCGGGCAGACGGTAGCTGACCACGCTTCCGCAGTCACGGCAATGCTTGATCGGGCTGCGCTGCATCGCGCTGCTCTCAGGCTGCGCGCACGCTCACGGTGATCGGGGTGAGGCCGTCGACATGGCCGGCCATGGTGTCACCCGCCACCACCGCCGCGACGCCCTCGGGGGTTCCGGTGAAGATCAGGTCGCCCGGTTGCAGGTCCCAGGCTGCCGACAGGTGCTCGATGGTTTCACCGATGTTCCAGATCAACTTGGAGACGTGACTGCGCTGGCGGTCCTTGCCATTGACCTGCAGGGAGATCTCGGCCTTCTCGATGGCGCCGGCCTGGGCCGCAGGGGTGATGGGCCCCATGGGGGCGGACTGGTCGAAGGACTTGCCGATCTCCCAGGGCCGGCCCTGCTTCTTCATCTCGCCTTGCAGGTCGCGGCGGGTCATGTCCAGGCCCACGGCGTAGCCGAAGATGTGCTTGTGCGCGTCGGCCGCCTGGATGTTGCGCCCGCCGGTGCCGATGGCCACCACCAGCTCGATCTCGTGGTGCAGGTTGGCGGTCATGCGCGGGTAGGCAATGGAGGCGGTCTGGCCCGCGTCCACCACCACCAGCGCGTCGGCCGGCTTCATGAAGAAGAAGGGCGGCTCACGCCCCGTGAACCCCATCTCCTTGGCGTGCTCCTCGTAGTTGCGGCCCACGCAGTAGATGCGGGCGACGGGGAAGCGCTCGGCGCGGCCGACGACAGGCGCCGACACGGCGGCGGGCGGGGGGAACACGAAACTCATGACAACCTTTCCTCTCGGTGGATGCCCAGCGCCATGTGCACCGGGCGGTCGGAATAACTGAAAAGCACGCAGCCCTTGGCGGACTCCAGACGCGCGGTATGCCACGAAGGCACGACGAAGTGGTCACGCGGCCCGGCCTCCAGGCGCCAGTCTTGGCCAGTGGGCGACTGTACATGGATCACGGCCTGGCCTTCGACCACGCTGTAGACGGCCCCATCGGTCTGGCGCCAGCCCTTGCCGGTGAACCCCGCGGGCAGCTTCTGCATGAAGGTGGCCATGGTGGGCATGGGCCAGCCGCCGGTCTGGGGGTTGATGTAGCGCAGTTTCACGCCGTCCCAGGGGTCGATGGGCGCGTCGCGTTCCAGGCGTTCCAGGGCCTCGCGGGTGCGCGCGTAGGGGTAGCTGAAGATCGGCGAGGTCTGGCCGTAGGGGGCGTCGTGGCGTACGGGGGCCATGTTGTGGCCGTAGCGGGCGAAGCTGGTGCCCTCGGGCCGCGTGATCGCCTGCTCCTTGGCGCTTCCATTCTGGGCGAACCCCGCATCGAAGAAGCGGATCATGGGGATGTCCAGGCCATCGAGCCAGACCACCGGCCCGTCGGCTTCGCTGCCGTGGTCATGGAAGGCCCAGCTCGGGGTGATGATGAAGTCTCCCGGATGCATGGTGGTGCGCTCGCCGTCCACCGCGGTATAGGAACCGGCCCCTTCCACGATGAAGCGCAGCGCACTCTGCGTGTGGCGGTGGCTGGGGGCCACTTCGCCGGGCAGGATCAACTGCAGGCCCGCGTAGAGCGACTGCGTGATGGCCGACTGTCCACGCAACGCCGGGTTTTCCAGAATCAGGACGCGCCGTACCGCTTCCTCGGCGGTGATGGCCTGGCCGGCCCGCATCAGGAAAGGCCGCACCGCCTCGTATTTCCAGAGCGCCGGCACGCAGGGCGTGGACGGCTGCGGCGGCACCAGGGCATGCAGTACCTCCCACAGGGGGGTGAGGTTCAGGCCGTCCATCTCGCGATAGAGCGCCTGGCGTTCCTGGGCCATGGGGTGCGGAGCATTCATCGGACTTCTTCCTCGACGGGGCGTGCAGCGTGGGCAGGCCGGCGGAACGGGCCGCGGCATCGACCGGATGATAGTCGCCACAGCGCTTACGAAATCGAACACATGGACACAGGCACTCACCCGAGCCGGTCCTAAAGTGGGCCGATCCCATGAGACTCAACTCCCAGGAGGATTGCGTGATGCGCTCCCTAGTCTTCCCCCGAACCAGCCCTCTGTGGGTCGCCAGCCTCCTGGCCCTGGCCGCGACCGGCTGCGCCAACATGGATCCCAACGCCATGACACCCACCCAGCGCCGCACCGCCATTGGTGCCGGGGTGGGCGCCGTGGCCGGAGCCGCTCTGGGAGGCAACACCCGCAGCGCCGTCATCGGGGCGGGCGTGGGCGCGCTGGGCGGCTATGTCTGGTCGCGGCAGATGGAGCAGACCCGCCAGTCCATGGAGCGCGCCACGGCGGGCACGGGTGTGGCCGTGACGCAGACGCCGGATAACCAGCTGAAGCTGGACATCCCCAGCGACATCTCGTTTGACACGGGCCGCGCCGACATCAAGCCCAGCCTGCGCCCTGTGCTCGATTCCTTCGCGCGCGGCCTGCAGGGGCAGCCCCAGACGGAGGTGCGGATCATCGGCCACACCGACAACACCGGGTCCGATGAATTCAACAATCGCCTGTCCCTGCAACGCGCGCAGGCCACGCGCGACTACCTCACCGCGCGCGGCGCTGACCCGCGTCAGGTGATGGTGGCGGGCCACGGGGAGCGCGAGCCAGTGGCCGACAACGCCTCGGAGGCTGGCCGGGCCCGTAACCGGCGCGTCGAGATCTACCTGGGCGAGCGGGCCACGACCGCCGCCCGCTGAGGCCGGGGCGGCAGTCCCTGAACCGGCGGCGCAGGCCCTGCGCCGGTTTATGCTCGCCCCATGAAGCTGTACAACTACTTCCGTTCGTCCGCGTCCTTTCGCGTGCGCATTGCGCTGGCGCTCAAGGACCTGCCTTACGAGTACGTGCCCGTGCACCTGGTCAAGGGCGAGCACACCCAGCCCCCCTACCAGGCGCTCGCACCGGCGGGTCTGGTGCCGACGCTGGTCCTGGACAACCAGGAGGCCCTGTCGCAGTCGCTGGCCATCATCGAATACCTCGACGAGGTGCATCCCCAGCCTGCGCTGCTGCCTTCCGATGCAATCGGCCGGGCGCGGGTGCGGGCGCTGGCGCAGTCCATCGCGTGCGAGATCCATCCCCTGAACAACCTGCGTGTGCTCAAGTACCTGGTCAAGGAGCTCAAGCTCGATGAGCAAGCCAAGAGCACCTGGTACCGCCACTGGGTGCGCACCGGCCTGGAGGCCTTCGAGCGCGAACTCGCGCAGCTGCCTGCCGGCACCTACTGCTACGGCGACACGCCGACGCTGGCCGATTGCTGCCTCGTGCCGCAGATCTTCAACGGCCGCCGCTTCGACGTGGACTTCTCGGGCCTGACCCGCACCATGGCGGCCTTCGACGCCTGCATGGCGCTCGAGGCCTTCCAGAAGGCGCAGCCTTCGAGCTGCCCGGACAACGAAGCCTGAGCGTCACACGATGCCGGCGCCATCACCTTCCACACCCCTGGAGGTGCTCGTGCCGCACTGGCCGGCCGGGCCCGGCGTGCGGTCCGTGTGCACCACGCGCGCAGGCGGCGTGTCGCAGGCGCCTTGGAATGCACTGAACCTGGGTGACCACGTCGGGGACGATCCCTCGGCCGTGGCGGCCAATCGCCGGCTCTACGCGCAGCACCTGGGCGTGCGTCCCGTGTTCCTGCAGCAGGTGCATGGCAGCCGGCGGGTTGAACTTCACGCGGACACGCCGGACGGCACCCAGGCCGATGCCTGCCACACCCGTGCGCGGGGCGTGGCGTGCACGATCATGGTGGCCGATTGCCTGCCGGTCCTGTTCGCGGATACGCGCGGCGGCCTCGTGGCCGCGGCCCATGCGGGCTGGCGCGGCCTGCTGGGGGTGGACGGGCAGGGCGTGCTGGAGTCGGCCCTTCAGGACTTCGACCCGGCGCACACGCTGGCCTGGCTGGGGCCCTGCATCGGCCCGCAGGCCTTCGAGGTCGGGGCTGATGTGCGCGACGCCTACCTGGCGAGCGATGCCGCGTGTGCGCGCTTCTTCACGCCTGGGCCGTCCACCAAGTGGCTGGCCGACCTGCCGGGCCTTGCAGGGCATCGGCTGCAGGCGGCGGGCATACCGCCTGGGCGTATCCACGGCAATGACGGCAGCACCGGCTGGTGCACCGTCACGCAGACCTCACGGTTCTTTTCGTACCGTCGTGACGGCGTGAGCGGACGGCTGGCCGCCAGCATCTGGCTGGTGTGAGGCGGCAGGCGGCTGCGAATCAGCGGCAGCCTGCGCCGTTTCCCGCGCCTTCAGGGCCCGCTTGCGCGCAGGCGTACCCAGGATGTACATGAGGAGCCCTGTCGGCAGGAGTCCATATAGGACGAAGGTAATCGCCGCCCCGAGGATGGATCCGTTGGTATTGCTCGCTTCAGCGACGGCCATCATGAGCGCCACGTAAAGCCAGCCGATCGCGATGAGGTACATGTCAGAGGTGCCGCCGGGCTTGGTTCGCCATAGGGCTAATGGGATACTTGACCCACACCGCGATTTCGCAGGCAGGAGGCAAGCACCATGGATTCTCGAGCAGATTGGACACAGGCCGCGAGCCAGTTCCAGCAAAACCTTGGCGAGGGCTGGAAAAAGGCACTCGAATCCTTCCAGGCCATGAGTTCTGGCAGCCCTGGGAAGTCCGCCGGCATGCTGCCTGCGCTGGGCTTCTCCGCGGACAAGCTGATGGCCTTGCAGCAGGCTTATCTGCGTGAAGCCACCGAGCTGTGGAACCAGGGCCTGCAGGCCAACCCCGGCGCGACGGACCGCCGCTTCGCCCACGATGCCTGGGCCCAGAACCCGATGTCGGCGTTCTCGGCGTCGGTGTACCTGCTCAATGCCCGCACGCTGCTGGGACTGGTGGAGGCCACCGAAGCCGATGAGAAGACCAAGGCCCGCCTGCGCTTTTCCGTCGAGCAATGGCTGGCGGCCTCGGCACCGAGCAACTTCCTGGCGCTCAACGCCGAGGCGCAGAAGAAGGCCATCGAAACGAAGGGTGAGAGCATCGCGCGCGGCATTCAGAACCTGTGGAAGGACATCCAGCAGGGTCACCTGTCCATGACCGACGAGAGTCAGTTCGAGGTGGGGCGCAATGTCGGCACCACCGAGGGCGCGGTGGTCTTCGAGAACGAACTGTTCCAGCTGATCGAGTACAAGCCCACGACGGCCAAGGTGTACGAGCGCCCCTTCCTCGTGGTGCCGCCCTGCATCAACAAGTTCTACATCCTGGACCTGCAGCCGGAGAACTCCTTCGTGCGCCACCTGGTCGAACAGGGGCACCGCACCTTCCTCGTGAGCTGGCGCAATCCGGACGAATCCATGCGGAACACCACCTGGGACGACTACATCGGCCAGGGCGCGATCCGCGCGATCGAGACCGTACAGGAAATCGCCAAGGCCAAGGAGATCAACGCCCTGGGCTTCTGCGTGGGCGGCACCATCCTGGGCACGGCGCTGGCGGTGCTGGCCGCGCGCGACGAGAAGCCGGTGGCCTCGGTGACCTTCCTCACCACCTTCCTGGACTTCACCGACACCGGCATCCTCGATGTGTTCATCGACGAGCACTTCGTCAAGTTCCGCGAGGGGCAGATGGCGCAGGGCGGCCTGCTCAAGGGGCAGGACCTCGCGTCCACCTTCAGCTTCCTGCGACCCAACGACCTGGTCTGGAACTACGTGGTGGGCAACTACCTCAAGGGCGAGACGCCGCCGCCCTTCGACCTCCTGTACTGGAACAGCGACTCCACGAACCTGCCGGGTCCCATGTACGCCTGGTACCTGCGCAACACCTACTTCGAGAACAACCTGGTCAAGCCCGGCAAGGCCAAGGTCTGTGGCGAGAAGATCGACCTGCGCAAGGTCGACATCCCGGCCTACATCTACGGCTCGCGCGAGGACCATATCGTGCCGATCGGCGGCGCGTATGCCACGGTGCAACACCTGCTGGGACCCAAGCGCTTCGTCATGGGCGCCTCAGGGCACATCGCCGGCGTGATCAACCCGCCGGCCAAGGGCAAGCGCTCGTACTGGACCAATGCCAAGCTGCCCAAGACCCATGACGAGTGGCTGGCCGGTGCCAAGGAGCACCCGGGCAGCTGGTGGACCGACTGGTACGCCTGGCTCAAGCCCCACGCGGGCAAGCAGGTGGCGGCGCCCAAGGCCTACGGCGGGGGCAAGCACAAGGCCATCGAACCCGCGCCCGGCCGCTACGTCAAGGTCAAGGCCTGAATTTTCCAAAACAAGGAGAGAGCTTTTCATGGAAGACATCGTCATCGTCTCGGCTGCCCGTACCGCCGTCGGCAAGTTCGGCGGCACGCTGGCCAAGGTGGCCGCGCCCGATCTGGGCGCCATCGTGATCCGAGAGGCCCTGGCCCGCGCCAAGGTCGATCCCGCCCAGGTGGGTGAGGTCATCATGGGTCAGGTGCTGGCGGCTGGCGCCGGCCAGAACCCTGCCCGCCAGGCCTTGATGAAGGCCGGCGTGCCCAAGGAAGTGCCGGCGCTGACCATCAACGCCGTGTGCGGCTCGGGCCTGAAGGCCGTGATGCTGGCCGCCCAGGCCATCGCCTACGGCGACAGCGAGATCGTCGTGGCAGGCGGCCAGGAGAACATGAGCGCCTCGCCGCACGTCCTCATGGGCTCGCGCGACGGCCAGCGCATGGGCGACTGGAAGATGGTCGATTCGATGATCGTCGACGGCCTGTGGGACGTCTACAACCAGTACCACATGGGCATCACCGCCGAGAACGTGGCCAAGGCCCATGGCATCAGCCGCGACATGCAGGACGCGTTGGCCCTTGGCAGCCAGCAGAAGGCCGCCGCCGCCCAGGAGGCCGGCAAGTTCAAGGACGAGATCGTCGGGGTCAGCATTCCCCAGCGCAAGGGCGATCCCGTGGTCTTTGACACCGACGAGTTCATCAACAAGAAGACCAACGCCGAGGCCCTGGCCGGCCTGCGGCCCGCCTTCGACAAGGCCGGTAGCGTGACCGCGGGCAATGCCTCCGGCATCAACGACGGCGCAGCCGCCGTGGTCGTCATGAGCGCGCGCATGGCAGCGGCCCTGGGCCTCAAGCCCCTGGCCCGCATCGCCGCCTTCGGCACCTCGGGGCTGGATCCGGCCACCATGGGCATGGGCCCGGTGCCGGCCTCCCGCAAGGCCCTGGAGCGCGCGGGCTGGAAGGCCCAGGACGTGGACCTGTTCGAGCTCAACGAGGCCTTCGCCGCCCAGGCCTGCGCCGTCAACAAGGCACTGGACATCGACCCGGCCCGCGTCAACGTCAACGGCGGCGCCATCGCCATCGGCCACCCCATCGGTGCCTCGGGCTGCCGCATCCTGGTCACTCTGCTGCACGAGATGCAGCGGCGCCAGGCCGCCAAGGGCCTGGCCGCGCTGTGCATCGGTGGCGGCATGGGGGTTTCCCTCGCTGTCGAACGCGCCTGACCGGCGTACAAAGAAGGAACGCGTGACCCGAAGGGGCGGGCACGCGGTCCATCCACACCCCGGGAAACCTCAAGGAGAGAAAAGTGAGCCAGAAAATTGCGTACGTGACCGGCGGCATGGGCGGCATCGGCACGGCGATCTGCCAGCGTCTGCACCGGGAAGGTTTCAAGGTCATCGCCGGCTGCGGCCCGACGCGGGACTATGCCAAGTGGCTCGCCGAGCAGAAGGAAAAGGGATTCACCTTTTACGCCTCGGTCGGCAACGTGGGTGACTGGAATTCCACCGTCGAGGCCTTCACCAAGGCCAAGGCGGAACATGGCGCCATCGACGTGCTCGTGAACAACGCCGGCATCACCCGTGACCGCATGTTCGTCAAGATGACGCGCGAGGACTGGGACGCGGTGATCGAGACCAACCTGAACTCCATGTTCAACGTGACCAAGCAGGTCGTGGGCGACATGGTGGAAAAGGGCTGGGGCCGCATCGTCAACATCAGCTCGGTCAACGGCGAAAAGGGCCAGGCCGGCCAGACCAACTACTCGGCGGCCAAGGCCGGCATGCACGGCTTCACCATGGCCCTGGCGCAGGAATTGGCCAACAAGGGTGTGACCGTCAACACCGTGAGCCCCGGCTACATCGGCACCGACATGGTCAAGGCGATCCGCCAGGACGTTCTGGACAAGATCGTCGGCACCATCCCGGTCAAGCGCCTGGGCCAGCCCGAGGAGATCGCCTCCATCATCGCGTGGCTGGCCTCCGACGAAGGCGGCTATTCCACCGGTGCCGATTTCTCGGTCAACGGCGGCCTGCACATGGGTTGAGTTTGCCGCCCGGGCCTGCGGGCCCGGGCACGGCCTGCTACAGGTCTTCGATCACCAGGTGCCGGTACCTTTCCGCGAAGGCCACCGGCAACTCCTTCACCGCCTTCATCACGCGCTCGCTGTCGCTGTTGCGCGGTGCGGGCACCAGCAGGCCCCAATGGCCTTCGCTGGCCAGTTCCACCAGATGCCGCACCGTCTCGCCTTCCGTGCCCGGGGAGGGCAGGGGCATGTCCCCGCTGCCGATGGTGCGGGCGATCGGGCCCAGGAAGATCTCGGGTGACAGCATGGACAACTCGTCGGCGGGGATGCCGGCGTCCGTCAGGGCCTGGGCGGCCCGGTCCGCATGTTCGCGCCCGGGCAGCATCAGGACGATGTGGCCGGTCGGATAGAACACGCCGCGCAGCGTGACCATGTGCGAGTCCAGGTGAAAGGGTTTCATGGGGTGTGCCTCCGGTCGTGCGGGGCATTAGTGCGCCCTCGAGCAGGCCGGGGTGTCGGCCCCCGGGCCCGGGGGGTGTAGGACGCAGACGGCGTACAGTCCGTCCCGTGCCTTCCCTCACGCCTGCTCCTTCCGGCCCCGGTTCCCGCGACCTGTCCCCCTGGCGCCTGTCTGTCGCGCCCATGATGGATTGGACCGACCGGCATTGCCGCTACTTCCACCGCCTGCTGTCGCGGCGCGCGCGCCTGTACACCGAGATGGTGACCACCGGCGCGCTGATGCACGGCGACGTGGCGCGTCACCTGGACTTCAGCCGTCAGGAGCACCCCGTCGCCTTGCAGCTGGGGGGCAGCGACCCGGCGGACCTGGCCCGGGCTGCACGCCTGGGCGAGCAGTGGGGGTATGACGAGATCAACCTCAATTGCGGCTGCCCCAGCGACCGCGTGCAGCGCGGCGCCTTCGGCGCCTGCCTGATGGCCGAACCCCGGCTGGTGGCCGACGGGGTGAAGGCCATGGTGGACGCCGTGGCGGTGCCGGTGACCGTCAAGCACCGTATCGGGATCGACCGGAACGAGAGCTATGACTTCGTGCGTGACTTCGTGGGCACGGTGGCCCAGGCGGGTTGTGGCGTCTTCATCGTCCATGCGCGCAACGCCTGGCTGCAGGGGCTGAGCCCCAAGGAGAACCGGGAAGTGCCGCCCCTGCGCTACGAGCTGGTGCACCGCCTGAAGCAGGACTTCCCGCAGCTGGTGATCGCGATCAATGGCGGGATCACCCAGGCCCCCCAGGTGCAGGCCCAGTTGCAGGCGGTCGATGGCGTGATGGTCGGCCGCGAGGCTTATCACAACCCCTGGTGGCTGGCGTCGTGGGATGCGGCGTTCTTTGGCGAAGCCGACTCCGGGCTCACGCGGGAAGCCGTGGAGGCCGCGATGGTCGACTACATGACGCAGGAAGCGGCCGCGCGCGGCACCCCCTGGTATGCCATTGCGCGCCACATGCTGGGGCTTTACAACGGATTGCCGGGGGCCAGGCGCTGGCGGCAGGTCTGGAGCGACCATCGGCTCAAGCACCTGCCGGCGCAGGAGGTGGCCGAACGGGCGCGGCGTCGTGAGGGGCCCGAAAGCCCCACGGAATGGTCGGTGCCCCGGGTCGCGTAAACTTGAGGCCTAAAGCAATTTAGCCGGGGCGTCTCCAGGGGAGGCCAGACCCGGCACAGACATTCATTCGATGACACCGGAGACCTGATGTCCAAGACCGCCAAAGCCGCTTTCAACTGGGCCGACCCCCTGCTGCTCGACTCGCAACTGACCGACGACGAGCGCGCTATCCGCGAGGCCGCCCAGGCCTACTGCCAGGACAAGCTGGCCCCGCGCGTGTTGCAGGCCTTCCGCGATGAATACACCGACACCGCCATCTTCCGCGAGATGGGCGAACTGGGCCTGCTGGGCCCCACCATCCCCGAGCAGTACGGCGGCGCCGGCCTGAACTACGTGAGCTACGGCCTGATCGCCCGCGAGGTGGAGCGGGTCGACTCCGGCTACCGCTCGATGATGAGCGTGCAGTCCTCGCTGGTGATGGTTCCGATCAACGAGTTCGGCAACGAGGCCACCAAGCAGAAGTACCTGCCCAAGCTCGCCACCGGCGAGTGGATCGGTTGCTTCGGCCTGACCGAACCCAATCACGGCTCCGACCCGGCCAGCATGATCACCCGCGCCCGCAAGGTCGACGGCGGCTACAAGCTCACGGGCAGCAAGATGTGGATCTCCAACTCGCCCTTCGCCGACGTCTTCGTGGTGTGGGCCAAGGACGATGCGGGTTCGATCCGCGGCTTCGTGCTGGAAAAGGGCTGGAAGGGCCTGTCGTCGCCCATGATCCAGGGCAAGGTGGGCCTGCGCGCGTCGACCACCGGCGAGATCGTGATGGAGGAGGTGTTCTGCCCCGAGGAGAACGCCTTCCCCGAGGTTCGGGGTCTCAAGGGCCCGTTCACCTGCCTGAATTCCGCCCGCTACGGCATCGCCTGGGGCGCGATGCGCGCCGCCGAGGACTGCTGGTTCCGCGCACGCCAGTACGTCATGGACCGCCAGCAGTTTGGCAAGC
>JACCDX011753939.1_pt1 | contig 15099 bp, 12 predicted proteins | sample 7449681 | NCBI WGS metagenome assembly JACCDX01 (sample SAMN15323450, study PRJNA562643) | freshwater metagenome | isolation source: river surface water | place: USA:Blue River Watershed | collected 2017-08-18
CCAAAAGCCTTTAAATTGATTTCAGTAGGGTTTCCATATTTTAACATAAAAATAAATCTTGTTCCAGAAGGTCTATCATTTGCAACAAAAAATCTAAGTTGATCTCCACTACTAACACCATCATCAATAAAATAAGGTGCAATATGAGAAGAAGTTCGATCATATTTACCTTTAACATATCCACCATTTTTACAAACACAATTTATTTCTTGAAAAAAATCTCCTATTCCTTTAAATAATATTTCAGAAAACACAATATTAAATAATGATGGATCATCAGTAAATATATTAAATAGTTCAGTAAATACATCATCACTATTTAAAATACTAGTTTTTATATCATCACTTAAACTTAAAATATACATCATCATATTATTCAGTGTATTTCCCAGAACAACATGAGCTGTCAAATCGTCATCATATATATATATATTTTTATTACCATGTATTTTTATTAAAGAAGAAGGTTGTATGAAAAAAGATAAATTAATTTTGTCAATAGTTCCATCACCAGGAAATGTTAATTTACCTTCATAAAATATGTCTTCACTATTATTACAAATTTTAAAATCCATATTTCCATATTCCATATGTCCTTGTGAACTACCCCATGAACATTGTGGCATTCCATCTAAAATAGAAGTATATGGACAAAAACACTTATTTTTTAAATTTTTTGCAAGAGGTGCTGCATTATTTACAATATGTAGTGGAGCACTATCACACCCATAACGTTCAGCCATAGGTTCTATATTATCTTGAAAAAAAGATAATAATTCTTCATCTAAATTTAGAGAATTTACCTCATTCCAATCAGTATTTTCCTTCCATTCTGCTAAACATAATAATATATTTATTTGTCTTCTTAAAAAACTTAAACGATGAAGATCATTGTGTTTTTCTAATACTAGACCATCTTTTGAACATATCTCAGTTAAAAATAAACCAGCTCTTGCTATAAAGATTATAAAATTTTTTTTTACTATACTATCAAGAGATTTTAATTTTTTGTCTACTACATCTTTTTCTTCTAGTAAACTTGTTTTTTCTAAAGATCTCTCTTCTTCTTTCTCTTTATTTATAATTTTTATATATTCAAGAAGAGAAATATCAATATTTTTGAAAAAATTACTAATTAATTTAATTGAATCGTCACTAGATCGTATTTTAATTAAAGGAATAATATCAATATGATTATCCAATGAATCTGCTTTATTTTTTTGATCATATTCTAAAAAAACATATTTATAAATATCAGTTAGTTTTTTTCTTAATTGTTCATATTCTATTTTATCAGTTTCTTCACTACTAGTACCAGGTTTAAATCGTTCATATATTTCATTTAATTGTTCTAGTAGATCTTGTACTTTTTTGTCTGTATTTAATGCGTTAATTTTATCCATTAATTCTTTTGCCTCATCAACATTTAATTCTCTGTCACTATCTCCACCTTTTATCTTTTTTTTACCTCCTATTTTTGTTCGTTTTGAATCATTTTGCGATGTACTATCTTGAAATTCTATATTTTCAAAAATTACATTTTGAATTACTAAATCATTTGATAAAAATTTACATAATAGATTTAAATATGATTTATAATCTAACAAATTATCTATATGTTTCAAATAACAAAACCCTATAAATTTATTACTTATATTTAAAAATATATTTTGATATTCTACATCATCAATATTAGGAATAATAAATATATCAGTATCTAAAAAATTTACAACAGAATTTTTTTTTAATCCAATAAAATAATGATTAAAAAAGGTAAAAATAATAGTATTATTTATTTGATTTTTGATTTGTTCTAACTGTGATTTGTATATATAATAATTAAATTTTGTTTCTGCTTTAAATCCAAACATTTCTGTTCGGGGTTTACTGGTTTGTTGTTGTGTGGTTGATTGATCTGATTCCATTGTTTGTGTGTTATACTCTACTGGTTTTCGTTTAACACCCCTGATACCCCCACATAATGGATAAGGACAATCTTTATAATCTTTTACAAATTGTTTAAGTATTGATCTATTATGTTGCCATCGTGTAGAAGATGAAATATAATCATGTATTACATCATGTGAAATTAAATTTAATAATAAATATAAAATATTCTCATCTGAATAATGTAACATACTCATATCAGAAGAAAAGAAAAAAATAATATATATTTATGATTTACACAATATTTATTATTAATTTACATATAAAACTATTTATACCACCATATATAATTTACTCAAATATTTATAAATATAAAATTGATTATTATTTTTTTTTATATAAAATAATAATCAACATGAACAAATGGAAAAAGAAATACAATAAGGTCATTTTAGAATTAAAAGAATATATATCATGGAATCATGATAATTCAGACCAATCCAATTTAAAACTAAGTTCACCCTTAATATGGGATATCTATTATGAATTTTATCAATATAATTGGAATAAAGTCAAATTATCTAATGTATTTGTACGAAAAGGTAGTTCAATCATTAAGATAGATTTTCAAACAATTTATCAATGTTATTTGGATGAGTCGTTTTATAAACAATTCATACAACCTTATATCATACCTATACATATAGAGAATGACGTAATCATAAATTTAAAATATGAATTGGTATTTAAAATAGATTTATTAAAAGAAATAAAATTACATATCTTACATTATTTAATTTGTTGATATATTTTGGTTTTCATAATAGTTTCATGTAAATCATGATGTTTAGATGTTATTTTTATATTTTTTATATTTAATTCGATGTTTTCATTGTCCATGATGATCGAATACGAAGGTATAATATTGTTATTAATTGGTGTATTGGAAATGCAATATACTTTATCATTAATATCTTTAATGTATTGTTCTTTAGTACTCATGTTAATAACTGGTAAATTAAAATGATTGGATAATACTTTTAAATCAAATGGAGTAAAATAATATTTATTTTCTAAAATATAATTTAAAGAAGAAATAGATTTACCTTCTTTGTATAAAATAGAAAGAATATTTTCAAGAGGATATTTCTTATATAATTTTAATAATAATTGTCGAATGGTTTGATAATCATATTTTTGAGATGTAAAATTATAGATAATATCAATGATGATTTGAATTGTACAAATGGGTGAGTTAATATAAATTTTTTCTTTAAGTAATTGGTAATCAAATAATAATTTACGGGTATCAATAATTTTTTTAACATAATAACAATCTTGATTTGTAATATATTCACTAAAATTAATATTTTTGTGTATTTTTTCTAAATTTGAATTAATATGGTTATAAGATATATTTTCATGTTTTTGTAATGGTTCTAGATTTTCAAAGTATTGATCTAATAAATTTTTAGTAATTAATATTTCATTTTTATCAATTTTATATTTATTATCATAAAATGGTAAATAAGTATCATGTTTTAACATAAAATTATGAATTAATTTATATCGTAAAATTTCATCTGATAATCTTGAAAAATAAATAAATTCATTTTTAGCTCCAGTCACTAAATTATATAAGGGTATAATTAAATCACATAATCTTTTTTTACATTTTGTTGACATACAATCATATATACATTTATTTAAAATATGTAAATCACTTGATGTATTAATTTCTTTAAAAATAATTTTATTTTTATATGTTTTTGTTAAGAAATGATACATTTTATTTATTTTATCATTATCCTCTGAATTATAAATTTTTAATAATTCTTGTCTTTCATGAATTGAATGTGTTAAATGATTTTTAATGAATAATCTAAATAAATTATATAGTTTTGTTTCCATATCAATCGATTTTGTATATTTTTCATGATTTTCATCAATTGTAATATGATTTAACAATTCATTATCAATTAATTTATAATTTATATCTCTATGTATTGGTAATTCGTCTTCAATAATAATATCTGGAACAACTTCAACAAATGCATTTGAAATGGTTAAAATTCCAATAATTTCATTATTTTCATCCAATACTTTTTTCATAGGATTGCATGGTATTTCTTGTTTAGAATCTTGGTATACCTTTTCTAATAAATATTTAGTAGTAGTATAAGGCAATGGAGTTATGTCCATATAAACTTTAAGTTTTATGTCATTTACTGTATTCATTTTAATTAATCTATCATAATTAATTGGTATACCATACAATACAACATAATCATTTTCATATTTAATAGTAACACCAATTATATCCATCATGTTATTCATCAATAATCCAAATAAATTATATTGCGGCATAGTTAGTATCATACTAATAATATCAATGATATGAATTGGATTTGTATATATAGGGTGTTTATGTTCTGTGTTGCATTTATTAAAAATAGAAGGTACTAAATTTAAAAATTGATATAAATTATAGTTAACAGTATTATCATTTTTTTTAAAAACACTAACAATTTCATTTGTTCTTATTGTTTTTTTTAATCCAATCATAGGATTATAAATATTCCCTCTTTTTAATAATATAACATATTCAGTATCATCATCGGTATATGTAGTTGGACTACATACTAAATCTACATAATTACTATTCATTGTCATATCAAATATAATTAAATTCACATTACTTGTAGTATCATTGATGTTAAAAAAATTACTATTAAATATTTCTAATATATAATCTAATACATATGTATAATCTATGTTTGGTTCATTCATTATATAATCTTTAAAATTACGTAAAATACGTTGATAATTACATATTAAGTTTTTCTTTTCTGGAAATGATTTATACATAGGTGTTAATTTTACTTCTGACATATCACATTCTTCAGATTGTAATTCAACAAGGTGATTATCTTCATCTACATTAAAATCAATATGAAAACTATAATAATTTAATTGTTTTTTTTTATTTTCTTTAAATTGTTTTATTAAATAATTTAATTTATACAATTGAATTAATTTCTTATCTTTGTAGGTATCTATAAACTCTTGAATAGGTAAATCAGTTGCAGTTATATCTAATTTTTGAATTTGTTTAATTCCATTCGTTTTCCAATGATTTAAATCATCTAATATACTTTGATTTTTCATTGGACTTACATCAGCCTGTGGATGATCAGCACCATGATATTTTCCATATTTAGGTCGATAGAATATCATTTTATTGATTACTAAACGATTATAAATTGCATCATCTTCACCTCCCCATCCAAAAAAATTATTAGGAAATCCATTAACTTGTTCAAATACATCAGAATTAAATCCTTCCACCCCACCAAAAAATTCAGGAAAATTATATTTAGAATTATCAGGTCGTTGAAAGTGTATGATTTTATCTAAATCTTTAAAATATAATTCAAATAATGTTTTATCTGGATAAGTATCTACATCATGAAATATATATCGATCATATTTAAAATTTGATGATATATAATATCCTATGTTCAATAATAATCCACGATTAAATTGAATATTATTATGTTGGTTAATGATGTATATATCTAATTTATGTTTTAATTCAAACTCATTAAAATGTTTTATAAAGTCTTTTAAATGATCAATTCGATCACGATGTGGTATAATAATTGCTACTTTGCATGTAGATGGTTCAATTGCACTTTTTGGGTCCAATAATAAAGGTTGAATTGTAATTCTATTTTTTTTATAGTCATAATAATTTGCAAATTTAGTTAGTGATTTTGGTTTTAAATCAAAATTCCAAAATAATTTATTAATATAATGATTCATAAATGTTTCAGTTAATAGTGTTTTAGCTAATTCCATTCCTTTCATTGCCATATTTTTACATTGAGTTTGATTTTTTTCACACCATTCTAATTGAGATTTTAAATCTGATAAATTACTATTAATCTCTAAGTAATGAACACCTTTAGAGATGTAAGTTTCTGCCCATGATTTATATTCACTTTTAACTCGTAATATTAATGATCCTGTAGCCATTGTATATAATAATCGATATGCATTTACATTACCATCAATATGAATGATGTATTTATAATTACTTTGTTCTGGAATAGTTAATCTAGAAGATGGTTTTATATTAGTATTTAACATACCTAATCCATATAGTGGATCAAATCTTACAGATAGACTATTGATTGTATTTGTTTTTCCAGCAACAGTAATACCTACATCTAATAAATCTTTATATTCATCTAGTAAAGACATTTCATATAATTTTAAACGCATGTTTGTATTAGATGTATATCCACACCCAGTAGGACTACCTCTAAATACTGCTTTATTTATTTTTTTATTTTCCCATTTAGTGATAAATCCATCATATTTAGTTTTAGAAATGTCTTTATCATATACCTTCTCAATATCATCATAATTTGGAATAGGTATGTCCATACACATATTTTTAGTAGATATGGATAAAATAGGTAAATATTCTGATTCTTTGTTAAATTTTTTATTATTAGAAAAGTTCATAATTTCTTTAAATGGATGAAAATCATCTTTACGCATGATAACTGCATCCGTTAAATTTAAAATAAATATACCATCTGGTATTTTAAATTTTTCAAATAATTCTAAATATACATGTGTATTTATTTTTTCATTTAAATTAACAGTTTTTACAACACATTGCATAATTCGATTTGGATTTAATTTTTGTATAAATGCTTTTTGATGATCAGTTAACCATTTATTATCACTTACTTTATGTTTTGCATCTTTAATTGCACTAAGATAAGTAGGTGATAATTTATCAGGTAATAATTGATAAAACTTTTTTTTACCACGAATGATAGTAAATAAATAACATTTGTGACAAATAATATTGAATATGTAATGTAATGTATTTTTAATAGACTGTTCTGATACTTTCCATAATGGGTCATTTAAATATTCGATTTTAATAGGAACTGAATTATATTCATCATATATAGTAGGTTTATTGATAGTTGTTTCTGATAATTCACTATAATATTGATTGCATATATTTAAAGCATCATTATAATTAAAAATTGTATTGATCATATTTATATAAATTGATATTAAATTTATATAAAAAGACTTAATAATTAAACATTTCTATAATTTCACTATTTAACTTTGTCATACGTGATAATGTTAACCTATCTGCTATTTTTTTTCTCATTTCTTTATTGTTTATAGGTTTAATACCTAAACTTTTATGATTATTATTATAATAATATACCATGGAAGCTATAAAAGAATCAGTTTGATCTACACCAACTGTTAATAAGTTATAGGTTTCATCTGTGTCAACAAGCTTTTCTTCTATATTAAATAATTTTTGTAATGGAAGTGGTAAATATCCAAGACGGTCTTGATCTGGTATTTTATCATAATTAACAATATATACTTTTTTAGTTTGTTCAACTACTGGATTTACATTCATACATTGATCACGTTTCTCTTTTAAATCTTTACTATCCCATGGTTTCTTAAAACAACAAGGTACACATAATTTTTCATTAGGATGATTTTTAGATAATCCTGGATTATTTTCAACATATTCTCCTTTATCATTATAGTGATTGTTTTCAAAACTTATTATATATTGATTTGATTTAGGATCTAATGTATTACCATTTGCATCACGTTCTACAACTTCACCGCATCCGTGATCACCTCGTTCAATATCTTCTTGTGTTAATGGTCGCTCTTGTCCTTTTTTTGTACACCAATATCTTGGACACATATAATTATGTTTATGTGCTTCATCTGATCCATAATTAATGATATTACCAAATTTAGTATTAGGATATTTTTTTTTAATATCTTCCATTTCTTCATTAGTTAATACCATTGGTTGACGATCTTTAGTACTTTGACAAAATCTAGAATAAGATAAAAAGTTTCCTTGCTTTTTTTTTAAAAATAATTCAGGATCACGTTTCATCAATCGATCTTGCGCATATGGAAATGAATCACTTGTCATATTTTTTAATCGAAGATTACCTCCTTCATATTCATCTCCATATTCAATTTCTATATCAGAATCAGAATCTAAATCAGAATCAGATGAATCAGATGACTCAAATTCTAATTCATCATCAAAATCTAATTCTAATAGTTGAGATGTTGTATTTTGATAATTTTTTTTTAATTCTTTTACTGTTTCTTGTTTATATTCACATAACATATCATGTTGTTGTTTATTTAGTTTATTTAATATCATACGATATAATCCATTAATATAAATAGGTATAATTTTTAAATATTCAATATGATTGATATCATTAATCGTAATAACTACATTTTCATTTTCATCTTCATGTAATTCTACTGGAAATCCAGGATTTGGTTGTTGATTGATAATCATTCTAAATAATCCTTCTTCTATTTGACGGTGAATTTTAAATATTTTTAATTCATTTTCTGCTTCTGATTCAGATAATCCTTTTTCAGAAACTAATAATTCAACAATTTTATTATCATTGTATCCCATGATTTTAGAAATATATTTTTGAATGACTCCTTTGATATTAAAATTAGAAATTCGTTTGTATAAAAATCCTTCATCTCCTAAATAAAATATACTTGACATACATTTTAAATGAGGTGTTATGTTTTCTTTTGTTTTTAGTACTGCACTATAGGATATACCTAAAATAGATAAATCTTCTATTTTATCAACTGTTGGATAAATATATCCATTTGTACTTACAATAGAATTAATAGTATAAATCAATGGATTTATATATTCTTTTAATAATGATTCTAATTCATGAAATGGATAAATATTAATATTGCTTAATGTAAATGTTATGTTACCATTTTCTAATAAATTCAAAATCAAGTCATATTCTTTTTTGATTACCATTGAAATCATTGGTGATTTTGCTAATTCTTTATGATAATGGTTAATATCTGATTTTGTTAATATAGGTATAATAGTATGTTGAACTGATAAATCTGTACCATACAATCTAAATATTTTTTCTCTAGACATTCCTGGATTAAATTTAATAAATGGAATCTCACTTGTAGCATGTAAATTTTTAAATATAATTTCTAAAGGAATAAAATCGCACATTGATTGTATTTGACATGATATAGATGTTACATATTGATCTATTTTTTCTTTTGGTTCATCATATAAATATTCAATATTTGGTATTTTAATAGATGGAATCTCTGATACAAAATAATAAGATCGTATTTCACTTGGTATTTTATTACGAGTAATAATATGTAATTCTTCAAATGGTAAAAAATCAAGTAATACAGATTGATTTGTAATGTAAGGAGGATCTTTAATCACTAATGATTTTGCATATTTATGATGTGGGTCAACTATAAATGATTTATAAGTATGTGTTAAAGGAATATTTACTAAATGAGGTTTGGATAAATTAAGAGATAAAAAATCTTCATATTTATAATCGATTTCATCAAATTCAATATCAATATTTGATAAAAAAGGATAAATATCTTTAAATAAAATGTCATTGTTATTTTTTCTTAATTGATCAAATAATTTATAATTAAATGTTTTATATTTTCGAATATATATATAAATATCTTCATATTCAATATCTAATTGTTCTTTTATTTTTAATTTAATAACATCAATGGTATCATCCATTAAAAATGTTAAATTTATTTTTTTTCCATTCAGAAATATATCCATTATATAATAAATGCATTATATTTTTGTTTAATTATCATAATATGGATTATCATCAATTTCCATTCCACAATAAGATTGTGGTTGATTTGAATAATCAACTGGATTGTATATTCCAATTTCAACAGCACATTTTAATAAAAATTTAAAATTATTCCAAAATTCATCTTCATGTCCAATTGATTTTGTCATTAAATGAGATAATTCATGTATTGCTACAAATGTTAAAGTATTGATATCAATTAATTTATATTGCTCTTTGTTTTTTCTTAAACAAAAAGCAAGTTTTTTTCCTTTATTTTCACTATAAGCAGTATATTCACTTGTTGGTAATGTCTCCATTATTTTATTTGGATTAAAATTCTTATACAATCTTTGTATTTCTTCTTGATTTGGATATTTGGAATAAACATATTTCACTAATTTGTTCATTCGATTCGATGCACTAGCAAGTAAATTTGCACTCTTTTTTAAATTAGGTGTATCACGTACACAATAGGTTTTACCATCTTTGGTAGCAATCACACATTTTAAATTAAAAAAATCTGAGTTAATATAGATAATAAATAACATTAAACAAATACATATAATTAATGCTATATGAACTGGCTTCATATATATTATATTTTTTTTAATTTAAAGAAAAATATAATTTATCGTGGTCCCTGACCAATTTCTAATGGTACACGCATTAAATCTGGTTGAATTGTGCTATTCATCCAAGGTCCATTGTAATTTTGTGGGTTAGCTGGTTCGGAACGAAGTTGAAGATTTGGATTACGTAAAGTAGATCCAACTGTATTAATACCAATTAATGAGCCAGCACTTAGTAAATTAATATTTTGTAATTGTCCAGATCCACGAGGATTGACTTGACTCCATTCAGAATTTACATCTTTAGGTAATAATTGAGTTGGATCAGTTACTGCCATAGGCATAGATTGAGATGAGATTGGATTCTCATTTTTTCCCGCAGTTTGGGAAGGCTGGGGAATTCCTTCAGGAGTTCTACCATCCCAAACAGTTTGAGGAGATGGAACAGTCATACCCGATACATTTTTAGGATGAATTACTGTAATATAATAAATGAGAAAGAAAGCTAAAAGTATGAAAACGATTGTTTTCCAATTACAGGATTTCATAAAATCACTCATTATATATAAAAAAGATAATATAAAATTTTAAAAAAAAATTATAAATCATCTAATAATTGTAATTCCTTAATATTTTTCTTAGTTAAATATTCCTTTAATAATTCGATCATTTCATTAGGTTCTTTAATGTCAATTTCAACTAATTCATTTTCTGAAATTTCTGAATCATCCGAATCTTCTAATTCTTCTAAATACTGAACTTTTTTTTCTAAAATAGGCTCTTCTTTCTCTAAAGTAGGTTCTTCTTTTTTTAAATGTTCTAAAGATGGATATTCATTATGTTCTTTTTTTTGTATTTGACATCCAGTAAATGTATTATTTTTTAATATCATAATTTGCTTAATATTTATGTTGAATTGAAAAATTCTTTGTGAAAATTTAATTCCTTGAAATTCTAAAATAGTGATAATATTTGTATTTTCTTTAATTTGTTCTAAAGAACAAACGGATTCATCTTCATCATATACTTGACATGTATTATCCATCTGAATTCCATTTTTACTTTGATATGGAATATTTGCACGTATTGAATAACTATCCGTTTTATATACCTTTAGAATAGGTGTAAATGCTGATTTAATATCATCTAATTCAATACTTGTATCTACAAACCATGTATCTTTATTCAAATAAATAAGTTGCTGTATTCTATCTTCTAGCATAATTATCCAATTAATAAAAGATGTATTGATGATATCAACAATTAAATCTGGATTTATTTTTTTACCATTATTTATAATTCCTTGCTTTGTTCTACATATTGGCGTTTGAATAAATAACGGCTCATCATTTAACGTAGCAATTTTAGAATAAAATCCACCTTCATGTAATGCAATTGGTTGTGCTAGTGTTAATTGATTGAATTTAAAATCACGAAAATTTTTATGTATCATTACATTTTAATTGTATTTTTTATTATTACGTTTTCACGCATTAAAATATAAACTATGGTTATGTTATGACATTGTTAAATACATGTCTAGAATTTTTAAAAAAAGAAGAATTTAAAAGAGAATTAAAAAATGTTACATCTCCTATTATTGAAGTCATTATTCAAGAATTAAAACCTTATTTTATATCTTTTATATTTTTCTTATTGATTAATTTTTTATTGATTTTAGCAATCTTTAGTTGTTTATTGCGTAAACAAAAAATAAATATATAAAAAATATTTATCTATATTATGTCGTCTTGTAGAAAAAAAGGAGGAAATATGTTAAATGGGTTATCTACAGCAACAAGTAATGTTATTGTACCATTTGGATTACTTTATGCACAAAAACGTTTACAAAAATCAAAACGTGTTCGTCATATTAAAGATTTATATAAAAAAAAAACACAAAAATATCATCATAAAAAATATAAACAATACAAAAAGAAAACATTTAAATATGATGAAAAATAAGTCGAAACTAATTATTATTTAGTCTTTATTTATTATATATGGAATATAATCATTTACGTGTTCCATTTGGATTACAATTAACATCTGATCATTTATTTGAATGGAATGAAACTCCTCCAAATAAAAAATCTAGAAAACCTAAAGTAAAAAAAAATAAAACATTAAAAAAGTAATCATTTCATTAAATTGAAATCATATTTATATATCATTTCAATTCAAAAAAAAGATGCAATCCATTCTTTACAAATCCGAACCATTAAAGGAGGACATTTCTGTCTTTCACTCTGTTTTCTTTGGAGAATGGAATGAAATTAAAGATGCAATTTCACATACTCGTTCTTGTCAGGTTCATGCTTATGCAATCTGTAAAGGTACAAGTCGTTATTACCTAAAACAAATTGGTACACCTACCAATTATGAATGGTTTTACCAAGCCATCATTGATTTGTATGTTGGTGATGTAACAGGGGATCAAGAAAAAGTGAATGATGCACTTGAATATTTGCATAGTCTATAAGCATTTATTTTTTTATATTAAATATTCTCCACCATAAGCAGTTCGATTTCCTCCACGTTCATTTAAATATTTAATTTGTTCCATAGATGTACATACACACCCATCTACAGTGCTATAGGTTGCACTTGTACAGCATTCAGGTGATGCTTTATTATCAGCAAACATAAACATTTCTCCTTCAGGTAATGGTACAGGTGTACCTGTATATTTTAAATGTTGATTCATTAAATTACCACCAAACATACGGGAATAATCATTTGCATTTTGTAACCAATCTGATTGTTTATCTCTGTTTTCCATGGTTTCAATTAAATAAAATTTTTCATCAGCATCTGTTTTTTTTAATCTCCATAATACAAATAATAACAATGCAGCTAAAATAACAAAAATCATCCATTGTATTTTTTTCATATAATTAAAATGAAATAGAGAACGAAACAATTTATCCATATATAATTGTTATATATATTATTTTTAAATATGAAAAGAAGTACTTGGTTTAGATGGAGGGTTAGGAGCAGATTGTGTTAATATTGGTTGAAACGAGTTTACTATATCCACATAGATAATAATAATCGGTATAATTACAACAGTTGCTAAGGGAATTGCAACTCCTAATATTGCTAAACCAGAACCAATTCCAAAAAAACTTGCACATAAAGCTAATGCAATGGCCATAAGTACATAAAATACTCCAATTAACATTCCAACTACATTAATAATAATTGTAATTAAAAAGGATGCACCTGATATTGTAGTATTGTATATATTCAATATACTATAAATCATAGTTACAAATATTCCATTTGATTTAGATGTAATATCTCGAAAATGTAATAACATTTTAATAATAGGTGTAATGACATAAATAACTTTGTTGAATAATTCAGAATATATTTCACCTACCATTTCTTGTACCCATTGTGCAAATGATGCAATTGCTACAAATATGGATGTAACTGCATCAATTGAATCCACTAATACATAAGCTGCAAATTCAAATGGCATCATAATGATATTAAATATAGCTGAAATATCACTCTGAACACAATATTCAAAATTTTCTACAGTAGTATCTACAAAGGATTTTTCGGGTTCAGGCATAATGATTCCTGCAAATGGTAAATAAATTGGGCTACATCTATATTCATTCCAATTTAATTTTACTTGTTGAATGACTGATTTATATGCGTTATATAATACAATCATAATCGTGATTAAAATTAATAAAATACTAATCCATATATCACTTGCATATTTTGCGTAGTATCCATCTTTTAAATATAACCTTTCTACTTTATCCATAAATAGAAATTATAAAAAAAAATATAATTATTATATATAATGAAACATTGTTATTCAAAAAAAAATCATAATTCCCGACAATTTACTAGTACAGATTATCGTACCATTTATAATTATCCAACTCCATCATTTTCAAGTGAAATAGTAATTGGTGTTATATCATTTGGAGGGGGTATTTATGGTAATATTGATTCAAATGGATATCTATCCAATAGTGATATACATCAATATTTAAATGATTTACAATTACCTATTCCTACGATTATTATTAAACCTATATTCGATGGACAATTAGATACAAGTGATGAAACTGGAACTATTGAAAATATAATGGATATTGAAATGATTGCTGGATGTTGTCCATCTACTAATTTAACCATTATATTATATGTTGCTTCTCAATCTGTTTCTTTTTATGATGCGTTCAATTATATGTTAACTGTTCCAGTAAATGATAAATTACCATCTATTATATCATGTTCTTGGGGTATGACTGAGATCTATGTACCTGATTTATTTCAAACAAATAATTTATTTAATTCAGCACGATTAAAAGGAATTAACATATGCACTGCTACAGGTGATTATGGGTCATCTAATGGACTAAGTGGAGGTAATTATTGTGATTTTCCATCCTCATCTCCAAATGTAATTGCTTGTGGAGGAACTACTTTAATATGTCCAAATTATAAATATGATAGATTTACAAAAGAATATTCATGGAATAATGGTGGAGGTGGTATTAGTCGATATTTTAAAAAATCTCAATATCAACTTATTCAAAAAATAAATCGTAATACACCTGATATTGCAATGAATGCAGATCCTAATACTGGTGTATCTTTTTTAGTTAATGGAAATTATATGACAGTTGGAGGCACTAGTATTGTAGCACCTGCATTTGCTGCATATATTGCATGTTGTCAATTAAATGATCAATTTATCATACCTTATATATATAAATATTCAAATACATTTCATGATATCATACGCGGAAATAATGGTGGATATAGAGCATTACCTGGATATGATCGAACAACTGGAGTTGGATCATTGAATGGTATGTTATTTTATAATAATATTATGAATGGAAGTATTATATCTGATAATCCTGTCATAAGTTTGA
>JACCDX011448955.1_pt1 | contig 15094 bp, 6 predicted proteins | sample 7449681 | NCBI WGS metagenome assembly JACCDX01 (sample SAMN15323450, study PRJNA562643) | freshwater metagenome | isolation source: river surface water | place: USA:Blue River Watershed | collected 2017-08-18
CAAGCCACAGGTTATACGACTTAAAAAGAATTTTGTACCTGATCCACGCCGTTTCTTGGAAAGTACCCCAGACGCAAAGCATACGTCATATAGTGTAAACAAGGGTGAATCTGTGCATTTTTGTTTACGTCAACGTAACGGTAATGAACAATTGGTGGATGAAAATGTCATGATCTTTGTGGCATTACATGAAATGGCACATATGGCCACTGAATCTATAGGACATGATGCCGACTTTTGGAATAACTTTGCATGGTTATTGGCTCGTGCCGAAGAAAACAACTTGTACAAGTACACCGATTTCAAAGCCCATCCAGTATTATATTGTGGGGTGACCATTACGGATAGCCCCAAATATGATCCTGCAAAAGATAATGAAAAGAAGGCTGCAAATGACTTTACTGTAGGAAAAATGTTTTCATTTTAATACATACCCTTAAATATGAAACCTTGTGTTTGGACTATATAAGAAGACGAAACACAAGGTAGGTATGGCAAGTTTCCGTGAACAATTACGTGAATTACAACGTCCTCAGCCATTTACAAAGGAGGATTGTGAAGAAACACAATTGTTGGACAATGGCATAGCGTCCGGTACAACGCACATTGTTGTAAATATTATAAAAGACTTTACAAGTTACAGTTATGAAAAAATCACATTAACTCATATATGCCCATATTTCAATGTAGATGATATATTACGTACCATATATATTGTAAAAAACAATAATCCCAAGTATCATCCAGATTATGTGTTTTTAGGAGTAAGAAAAAAGGGTACACCATTAAATAAGGATACAATTTACTTGTCGGCATCAAGAATTTGGTTGGATGAAAGTAAAAAAGAAGATCAGGTAATTAAATTGGCAAATCCAGCCCATGTAATTCGCAATGGAATAATTCAGTATGAGTTTGTGGATGTAGATGGACAACAACGTGATGTATTTTTCAATAGCCGCAACCGTGTCATATTGGAAGATGTTTCTGATTTTGCAGATTGCGAGTTTGATTTATACACGTTACATGATGTATTAAGTGGTATGGAAAATATTCAACCGCTTACGTTTTATGGTACTATATTTCCTTACTTTCCCAATGTAAGTATCAACCAATTACAACCGAATGATGAACACATTGCATCATTAAATACATCCATATTATATTTCAAAAAGCGGTATAGTCAAATAAAATACATTAACAGTTTACTATGTAATCCTCGTTATGTAAAAATATTTGATGTAAAAGGTATTAAACAACTCATGTTTGGATGGAATACGATACAAGAAGAGTTTGAAGGATGTGATCTTTTATTTTTCAATACAAGTGTGAATGAAGTACGCCCTTTTAGTCGTTTAATTCCCATGTATGGCAATCCCATTAGTAAATTATATAAACCTGATGAATTGGCACCTCCTTTTATTTCAAATACAGAATTATTAAAATCATGGGTCAAGGAAAAAAGTCCAGATCAATTTAATAATTTTATGTTTACAAAAGTTGTATTGGAAAAGAATGACGATGGTAACCACATGTTTGGAACATTACGTGTATTTGATGATGGTACTGGGGATTTTGTGATGATGCCTCCAAAAAATATTTCAGAATTCAAACCAGACACCGTTCCTGAAGTATTGGATGAAGATAGTATATTTGTAAAAATGTTGGAAGGTCTTCCTTTTCAATTGGATGAAGCATCATTAAAACGTGCATCCATTTCTTTACAATTAAATGTAGGAAATGAGTTTCCTATTATTACCGAGGAAAAGTTGCGTAAACGTCTTCCTTTATTATATACATTTTTCCAAGAAGTACAACCACCAGTTAATGAAAAACCATTACTCATGTTGCGTTATAAGATGGTAAGTAATTTTGTGTTGGAAGATACCATTAATTCTTTTATTTCATTAATTGACAATCGTGAAAAGTCTGCAGGTAAAGCAATGAATGTACAAGATTTAGCACAAAAAATATCAGAAAATTTTGGACTTTCATTGTACGAATCCAAAGAAAAGATTGCAAAATGGATTTCTAACAAGGACAATATTATGATTACTTCTTCGGAACAAAAAGAATACATGTACAGTATTAATAGTGGTACTGATATTGCATTATATGCGGCACATCCAACATACCGTGTAAATATTTATAATCTGCAAGGTGCAACTCATCTACGTCGTATTGTTACGCTATTATCCCTTTTATTTTTGATGGATGATACGGTTGTTACCAATAAATACGCCAAAGAAGCCTTTTTAACAGAAGATTATTACCGTTATGAACGTGAAGTCATTCCAACGGCTGAAAGTGTATTATCAGAATCCAAATCGTTAGACGTAGATAGTGAAAGTGTATCCAATAGTAATGTATTAAATATGGATGAATTATTGTCTGATAGTGACAGTGAAGATGAAAGTAGTGAATCAAAGGAAGAAGAATCTTTACGTAAGGCACCAGTATTAAAAGCACCGACACCTATGCCTGAAGAGTCTTCTAATGAATCATCCTCTGAAGAGTCTTCTAATGAATCTGAGGAGGAAGAAGTATTAAACTTTGGGGAGTTTACAGAAGAAGATGAGTCATCTGAGAAAAAGGAAGAATCTTCTAACGAATCCTCCAAAAAAGAGTCCTCTAACGAATCCTCCGAGGAAGAAGTATTGAATTTTGGTGCGTTTACAGAAGAGGAAGAATCATCTGAGAAAAAAGAGTCTGACGAAGAAGAATTATTAAACTTTGGGGAGTTTACAGAAGAAAATCAAAGTGGCGGTGCAAAAGAAAAAACAGGACTTTTAGCCGCTCTTAAGAAAAAAACTGCAAAAAAGCAAAACAGTAACAGCGAATCTGAAAATAGTAATTCCAATGTGGAACAACCAGTTGCAAAAACTGCAACACCTGCAATTGTACCACCCAAAACCGGTATTCATGCAGAAACAACAAACGCAAGTCAAACAATAGTTTCCACAGAAGACTATTATATCAAATTATTACGTAGAACGGATGAAGCACTCTTTCCATCCAATTATACGGGAAAATGTCAAGCTCCACAATTTAAACAACCACTTTCCATGGATAAGGCGCAATGGGAATATAACTATTTTACCTATGCTGATGAACGTTCTAAATATTATGACCCATCGTTATCGTTTATTATTTATGGTACACCAGAAACAAAAAATCAAATAGAATATGTAAATAAAAATGGTGTACCAAAAGAAAACGTTGTTACCGTCTTACGGTATGGGTCAGATGCACACAACCCCAATTATTATTTTTGTCCAAAATATTATTGCATTCGTGACCGTATATTTATACCCATTAATACCTTTGAAAAAAATACATTTCCCTATGAAAATAAACCCAAATCTAAATTGGAAAAACGTTGTCCCTTTTGTAATGGGAAAATTATAGTCAATAAAGATTCTCCACAAATGGGTGAAACGGTTTTATTTCGTGGTTCTTATGCAAACAAGGAAATGTTATATATTAGTTTCCTTGATTCCAAAGATTATAAATATAGTTTACCATGTTGTTATTCCAAACGCGACAATAATTTATTATTTGAAGACCCACGTTTTGCAGAAATGAAGGCAATTACAGAAGGTCTTTCTGCCAAACAAGTCAAAAAAACAAAAAAGGAAAGTGTAGCGGATTATAATTTATTGGAAACCAAAATCCGAAATGCATATATTTTAGGGGTAGAACGTTACCCCTTGGATGTACCCACAAGTGAAGAAGATAAAAAGGCAAAGATTGGTATATGTAATAAAGGTCTAGATAATTACTTTGGACAAGATTCTTCCAATCTTGCATTACGTACAACAATTCGTCAAGAATTAAATCCCAATGCAGAAGGGTTTTTCCGTGTAGGTGTACCAAATGGTATTGCCGAAGTAAATGATAGTTTTCTTTCATCATTACTTCCACATTTTAATAAACAAACATTGTCTGCGCTCAAGGAATATATTATTAAAAAAATTACGCCACGGGTATTTATGACTCTTAATTTTGGAAACTTGGTATTGGAGTTTTATACCCCAGAAACGAAAATGGACGATAAAACCGTCAAGGAGCGTGCACGTGATCCAGAATTAAAGTTATATTTTGATGATGATAATGTGGAAGGATCATTGGAAACCAATCGTACAACAACCGTAAACTTGGAATTAAAACGTTTATTTATTGCCTATGATAATTTTGTGAATTATATACGAAGCACCGATATAAAAAAGGAATATCGTCATTTTGTACATGCGCTTGCAGAACCCAATTTATTATTTGAAGAAGGACCTGGTATAACAATTGTTGAATTACAATATAAAGGAGACCCCTATAGCGCCGACACAAAAATAGACGTAAAATGCCCAATTTTAGGATATGATTCTTTGCGTTACAGTAAAAATAATATTGCATTTATTACGCATTACAAGGGAATGTTAAATAATGAATATCGCGATATATGGGAACCACTTATTTACGTAAAACAAGTGTCTATTCCAGGAAAGTTGGAAAAGTCACAAAAAGGTATATACAGCATTTCTCCACGTGTACTTGTAGACAGTTTACCAACGCTAAAGGAACGTGTTCGTGAGTTTAAAACTCAATGTAGTAGTTTGTACCGCGGATTTTACACGATACAACGTGATATATCTTACAAACTAATCCATCCATACAGTTACGTAAAGGAAAAACTATTACCCAAGTATCGTATTGGACGCATCATTCGTGACTTGTACAATCATATTGTTGGTATTACCGTAGAAATACGAAAATCTGAAGTGATTATTCCAGTGGTGGACGATGGTACGATTGATAATAATAATATTGTATCGTTTGGTTATAATTCCATTGGAAAGTTAGCCAGCGCAAATACCTATTATGAAGTATATAATCAAATCGGACCGTTATTTCGTGCAAACAGTCCATATTATACAATTACATCCTTTTATAAGGATAAATACAGCAATAAAGTATATGAAGTGCGTCTTGGTCCAAATTTGCGTATTCCATGTGGCGATTTCCGCGAACCGATTGAAGGATTAACTATACCAATTGAAACGCCCAGTAATCGTGCAGATTATATGGTAGAAGACGAAACAGTCTTTCAAGAAGATCAATTTCGTACAAAGAGTATTATGGAAAAAGAACAAATAGAAGAATTGTACGAACATTTGCGGCTTATTTTTTCACAATGGATGAAACGTAGTGGACCGCATGTAGAAGCATTGATTGAATCTATTCTTGGTGAAAAACGTCAAACCTATGCACAAAAACGAGAAAAGTTAAAGACTATTTTTGCACCATTTATTATTACATGGTTGTATAAAGATTCAAATGTTGTTCAACCAACCTCGTATTTAATTCGTCAAGATTGTTTGAGTATTAAAGATCAAGGGAAATGTAGTGGAATGTGTAAATGGAAGAGTGAGACAAATACATGTTTGCTTCATATTCCAGATACAAGTAAAGAAGATGGGTTATATAAAGTGCCGATTGAAAATGTGTTTATATTACGTTTGATGGACGAAATTATACGGATTCATGCAAAACGCCAAGAAATCTTTCAACAGAAAATCAGTCGTATTCTTATGCCCAAGACAAATATGTATATTGATCAAGAATGGATTATTCCAGATGGTGTCCCTGCATATTCAGAATTATTAGGAACAGAACGGATTGTAGAGGAAAAAAATAGACCCCAATTTTTTGAAGAATTTTCGCGATTAGATCATTATAGTCGTGAAGAAGAAGCATTTGAAATGAAAGATGTCGATGCACATTACAAGAAATATTTTTCAGATATATATATGGACGATTTGGGAATTTATACTCTTCCCCATTTTCGTAAATCTGGAAATGTAAAGGATATCTTGTATTATTTGGGACTTTTGGATAATATTAAAACGAAATACAGTGAAGAACAAATACAATCATTCTTTCCAATGAAGGAAAATGTATTTCCGCAAATGGGTTTAAATATATTAAGTGAATATTTACAATGCACTGTACTACAATTTGTAGAAGACAAGATAAATATGGGTGTGGTTGATAATTTATACAAGGAACGTATAATGTGTATATTTCCCAATTATGAAGAAGAAGCAGGGGGAGTATTATTACACAAAAACACGTTTGAAAAATATTTTACACCATCATATTTTGAAGAAACATTCCGTAAACAATTATTGGCACATCCTTTAGACAAGATTGTTCTTGAAAAACCAAAACCGATTGTACAAAGCGCCTTTCCAGTAGTATCTGAAAAACCAGTACAAGCACCTCCAGTGTTAGCACCTATTAGTATAAAACCCAAAGAAAAGTCACAAGCACAACGAATTGCATCCTTGGCAAAAGAGTCTTCAGCACCATCTATGCCAACAACGCCTGTTGTGACACCAAAAACAATGGCGCAAAAGATTGCAGAGTTATCAAAGAAGGTTGTATCCGAAGCAAAGGCAGCCTCTGTGCTGACCACTCCTGTTGCAACCCCAAAACCAGCACCATTGGCCGAAGCAAAAACTGCAGAGCCTCCTGCTCCAATCGTTGCACCACCTCCAGTATTACCACCCATTCGCGCAAAACCAAAATCTATGGCCCAACGTATTGCAGAATTATCAAAGAAAACAATTGCAGAAGCAAAGGCAGCCTCTGTGCCGTCAACTCCAACTGTAGCGGTGCCAACACAAGAATCAACTCTTTTTCCAGAAAACTTTGAAAAAGTAGACATTAAACCAGATGGTTGGTGCTTATATAGTGCCTTATTGCGTGGAAAACGGAATCTTGACAATCCATCAATTTCACTAGAAGAGTTACGAAATAATTCACCTGAAAAAATACAACGTGATATTGATGAAAGCTTGCAATTTATACGTACAGTTTTAATCCCAATGATTCGCGATCCAGAACATCCTTCTGGATTACATCAATCCATTCGTCAACAAATTGAAGATGGAAAGATTAAAAATATGAAGCGTGATACACTGGTAGAAAAGTTCAAGGAATTTGTACGAAAACTTATGGAAACCACCGATCCTACAAATCCATACAGTGGACCACGTATATGGGGTACCACCGATATTCAAGCCAATGCATTTGCTCTTCACTATAATATTTTAGTAAATGCGTATATATTAAAGGGAGGAAAATATTACATTGCATATTCTTCCGCGCCCTTACAAGAAGGTTCCTTGCCTACAAAAACAATATACTTGTTATTCAATGGAGTAGATCATTTTGATTTATTAATTCCAAAAACAACCATTCAAAAAATGGTAACCCCATCATATAAAAATGAATCTAGTAATAATTCCTCCGATGAAAACACCCCTCGTAATTCATCCAACGAGTCAACCAATAATTCTTCCAACAACAATTCAAATGCACGTAGTGTAACATCTATTCCAATGTCACCCTTTTACAAAAAACAAGAAAACAACAATAATTCCAATACACGTACACCACGTGCTACAAAACGTTTACGATTCAAAAATGAAGTCGGTGGACCGATTGCAAATGTACGAACCTTTACCGTGAATAAGCGTATGCGTCCAGGACAACAACCTACAAAGTCGTTAATGCAAATTAATCCACAAAATATTGCCGATTTACAATCTGGAAAAATTACACAAGGTCAATTAAAAGAACGATTATATAAACAACGTGAAGCAAAAGGATTATTGACTGCACGTGAAATTCGGCGCAAAGAAAAAGAAGCCAGTGAAGATGATAAGCTCAAACAAGAAATATTTGCAAAACTCGCATCTGGTGAAATGATTATTAATGAGAAGGGTGAGCTGGTAAAGGCAAAATAATAGGGTCTTTGCTTTGTGCTTCCACCGCGCGTAAACGACAATGCAACATGCGTTGAACTTCTTCTTCCATAATATTGCATTGAATGCGTATATAACTACTATTGTCTGGATGTAGTACAATTAAATACAAACCGGTTACGGTAAGACCATAATACGTTTGTAAAAACCAGCGATAAATATTTAATTGCAAACTGTAATGCCAATAATTTGTATGGGGCAAATGATCTAATGGGTGGTATCCTGATTCCCAATCATTGGTGGATTTAATTTCCTTGGACCGTTTCCAGTCATAAATTTCAAATGTACCATTTTCTTTATTGCGATAAATCATATCAATGGAACCGGCCAACTTATATTTTTCTGAAAAGACTTCCCATTCTGTACGATAGGGCTCTAGTGTTTTACTATATTTCTTCCAAAACTTTTGAAAATACTTCCATTCGCTGGTATCATAATTCTTTGGATCAATTTCCTGGGGTGCATCATTCAAATATTGCTCAATGGCCAAGTGCATTAATGTACCTGCACCACTGGCTTCATTTTTAGAATCATCCCACATTTTCTTAATTTCGTCTGGCGTTTTTCCGTATAATTTATTACTGGGCCATTTTGGGGATCGCATCATTTTTTCAATGGTTTTATCGGCATCAAAGTGAGGAAAGAAGGCGTGAATAAAACCGGTACACGAAATCCAGCCATTTGTGTCGCCGTCAATATAATAACGATGGGTTGGTTCATCAAACTCTATGCGTAAATCACGCTCATGACGATTTTTCCGTGCCAAGCTTTGCCATGGTAACGGATTTTTTGGCATTGTATATATTTTTCATAAAAAATACCTACAATATCAATTTTATAGACATATTGAAATTACACTGCAAATCCTCCAGCCAATTTCATAATAATTAATCCGTACTTATTTTGACCAACCAAAGAACCATCTGGTTTAAGTGCTGCCCCCCATTCATTTTCAGACTTTTCGGTCTTGTAGTAAATAAGTACTTTATTCTTTTCACGTGCTGCGTTTACAATCTTTTTAAAGTCTTCATCTTTACTCAAACGATAATTAATAGCATAGGTCAAGATTTTATCTTTAATTCCATTCCAGACTGCATCGTCAATCTTGACTTTGCGTTCTTTGGACCAGTTACTACGATTCGTGTTTTTGACCTTTTTATATTCCTCTTCCAACAGTTTAAACATTTCATCTTCACTGTATTTCTTATCAGCCTCTTTACTAGCTTTTATTTTTGAAAATTCTTGGTGAATGGTACCATTAATACTAAAGATGGATTGTGCAAGACTTGGAACATTGGATGCATATTTATACTTCATACCATTGTAAAAGTGTAGCACAGAAGGGTACAAAATGGTGGGGTCTTGTGGGTCAGGAATGGCAAACGGAGCACTTGGTGTCAGCCATCGTGCAGCACCCTTGAGACCAATCTTAAGAATACTATCAGACAAGGGGGCATCTTCTTTGAAGGCATATACTTGTGATTTATCAAACTTTTGTGTGATGGCGGGCAAGTTTGGAGCATCTTCAAATGTTGCTGCACCAGGTACAAGACGTTCTACACGTGCAGGTGCAGCAGTTGCGGCTGCAGAAACTTTTGGTTCTTCTTCAAATGCAATCTTTTCTGCTTCATCTTCGTAACGAAGACCAGGTGTTTTTTCGGCAGGCTTTTCAATTACTTCTGGGACAGCCACTTCTTCTGCCACGCCTTCAAACCCTGCCTTTCGTACACGACGAAACATGTACCAACGATTTAAGAAACTAAATTCCTTTTGTGCAGCACTCATGACATACTTTTCTTCATTTCCCTTGTAATTGTAATCAAAGGTTGCTGTACTATGTTTCAAGTGTTTGATTTTCATTGCCGTCAACTCTTCGTTGGATAATAATTCAACACCAATTTCCTTGAATCGTTCCACTAAATAACGGAAACTGACTAAATATTCACGATGATATTGTCCAATAGAGCTGACAAATACGTCAATGGGGATTCCAAACATTTCTTCATCCGAAGAAGGATATGCATCATAGTCATAGAGTTTTTTAATACTCCACAACATGGTATTTGTGTCACTTCCACTAATTCCATCTCCATTCTTAATCCCCTGAAGTTTATTAAAGACGGATTCTCCATCAAAATTGGCTCCGAAAAAGTATCCACCCACTTTTAAGGTCTGGTCTACATTTTGTAAAAACCCTTCAAACTTTTGTTTGGTTTCGAAAAAGTAGTGGAGAGCAAACATACATGAAATACCATCTACTCCTTTTTGAAGTTTGTTTTGATACAATTGTACATAGGGCATGGGTGGTGTTTCTGTTGGCAAAGAACCAAACAATGTTCGTAATATATCGCGATTTTCCTCGTCTTTTCCTGCACTACCATCTACGATGGGTAATGTACTGTCTCCCACCACAAAGACCATAGGAGTTACCGCATCACGACCATATTGAATAATATTATTCACGTAACGGCGGTATGCACCGTCGCTTGGATTAATAATATCTTGTTCAGAAACATCAATTCCCAGTACAAAATCTGCACCATACCGTAAATAACGTCCAATATCACCACCTTGGCCTACCGCAACATCCATTAATTTTTTTTGACTCCCCCCTTGGGCTCCGAAAAAGGCATTATACAACATTTCCTTGACCACTAAATTGTGAAAATCGCGCATAGCCTTTGTTTTTTGGAATTCAAAGTTGTTGAGTTTAGGTTCAAAATATTTGCGTACAATGGGTCTTTCTTGTAAATCTTCCGTTTGTTCTTCTTCAGAAGGACGGTCCGATCCTGTACGAATCATATATTCCGTAACCGGTTCATGAATACTGACCCAAATATCATTGGCCGTTTTATCTGCATTGAGTGTACGATTGAGTTCACCGCGCTGGAAACGTGATGTTTTATCCGCACGGATATTACGTGGGATCCATTGGTAACCTGGTTCCTTGGTAATATCAAACATCATTTCCACAATACTTTTATCGCGAATGGCTTCTTGTGTTTTAACAGTTTTTGCATACATTTCACCTGTTTCAATATCTTCTTCTACAGGTAAATAGCATACACTGCTCATCGCCGATGAATATTTTATGGGGTTAAATAATACAGGTTTGTATTGTCCATCTTTTTTAGAACCATCGTTTTCTAATTGCACAGGAAGATCAAGCTGATACAAAATCGCATTTCGTGGATTGACAAATCCTTCGTGTAAAGAAGATCCAACAAATAGTCGCCCCACCTTGTATTGGTGATATGTTTGACTTGCTTCATCATAATTGGATACAATACGATCTTTGGTTTTATTATCAGGATCCTTTTCAAATGTTAAGAGAAAGTCAATGGTATTATCGTGTGGTGGCTTCCATTTAAATTGTTGATAAAAGGTGCCACGTGCATAATGAGGTAATGGGGCGCTATTGGATGTGAAAATGAGACCATCGGTATGATATGGTTTTTTGGTATCCAAAATTAAACTTGCACCGGTAAATATTTCTGTTTCATCCGTGGTGCTTCCAAATTGAAAGGTTTTTACCCCAATTTCAAAGTTACTACTTTTAATCTTCTTTGTAGGTCCTCCTGTACCATTCCAAGTATTAATCCATGATTGCATTACATTATAACGGTCATCATCTTTGGGTGGATTGCTATGAAATGGCTTATTTCCCACAAACTTTTCTTGCGGTCCGTAAAAGATATCAAAGATTAAATACATGTTTACAAAGTTTCCTTGATGGTCTTCAGTAATCCATTCACCGTCTACCAAGGAGTTTCGCAAGTTTTCTTTTTGCAAACCGGTACGAAGTACATTCATGGCCATATCAATTAAATATAATTCCCCACTATTATCTACATACCCCAATGCGCGTAAACCATCTGCTTTATCGGTTACATTGTAATCATATCGGATATTTTCATTGCGAATTTTTCCCTTTTGCTTTTCAGCACCTTTTACAAGAGGACCCACATGTTCCAGTTTAAGAGTTAATGTAGAAGCGCCGCGAAAGTCTTCGGTACCAGTTAATTTTTTATAACCTTCTAATACTTTGGACTTTATGCTATTACGAATTAAATAACTATTATTTTGAATACCGCGTAGTACTTCACCAATACCTTGTAATAATGCCTTATAAGCAGCTTCTTCATTTTCAAATGCATCGCGAATTAATTCTACTTCCACTTCATACACTGGATTCTTTTTAGTAACATCCTTGTCTTTAAAGTTACGCACCCACTTGAATTCGCCGGCACTATTGCGGTCTGTGCTGCGCACCATACTTAAATCAAACTTGACACCTGCCTTTTCAAAGGTCCAGCGACGAATTAAGCGAAATGCTTTTGGAATATTATTCCATTTTGCAAGTGTATCTAGTACACGTGGATCGTTCTTATCCAGTTCTTGTTCACGGCGGCTTTTTACACGAACATGATAATCTTCAATATCCACGTTGCTGTCCACTCCTTCCACGCGGTCTTTATATAACACCACGTAGGGTATACCAAAGACTTTTTCAGTCATACAATATTGTTGAATATTGCCGACTTCTTCCATGGTAAAACGTAAATGGTTTTGTAAGCATATAGATAAACGCTCCAGTTGTGAAATAGACTTGTAGCCTTTTGCGCTTAGACGTTTTGCAACACGCAAGAATGCATCTTCTTGTACCGTACCGCGAAGTCCAAACGTTGCTTCCAATTCCATTTCAGAGCCGGGCGTAAACCAGGAAGACACGAGTTTTTTCAACTTGTCCTGTATTACGCTACTCAATTCCATATTACAACTACTCTATAAATACTATTAAACAAATTACTTAAGTATTCATCAACTTTATGTACAAACTGCAATTATCCATAAAAAAGATGTAATAGAAACTCCAATATATTATTCTTCTTTTACCCACTGTTGTAAATAGTAATGGGCCTTTGCACGTCCAACTGCCATCATCAAATCGGCCTTTAGCATTTTTCCACAATCATTTCCTGTATATTCCTTATACAAGTCTTTTAGTACATCTACTTTATCATCTACCTTCAAATATGGAATAATATAGGATTCTTGTTCTTTTTGTAGTAAATATTGTACAATATCCTTCTTCCATGAAAATTGTTTGGGGGTGCTGTATAAGATGGAAGAACTATTATCCACGACCATAATACGTTTTTCGTAACTCCAAGTGCAAAAGTCTTGGGGAAACATTAACAAGGTTTTCTTGTGATTATCCAGTACAATAATTTGAATATCATACAATGCACTCAATACACTCCAAGACAAATCTTCCCATTTTTGCTTGTCTTCCATACATGCACTTACAAACGCTTCGTTGGTTTTTGTTTTTGGAAACTTGCGACCATGAATTTTTTGGAGATCACCATTTTGGATAGTGGTGCAATAGTTTCGTAAAAAGGCATGTACAGTTGCTTCATTACATGATGTAATGGGTACCTCGTCAATCTTGTGTAATAAATATGTTAAAACTGCAACAATGGGTCTTTTTACGACCAAGTAATTTTCACACCATAAATTTTCATCATGTACACCAACAGATGCAATAGATGTTTCACATGATTCTAGTATTTCTTCCATGGGTATTGCATCTTCCATAATTTCTTCCACAATTTCCTCCTCCTCTTCTTCAGACATGAACATGTCAAAAGAACAAGATGGAAGTGCAAATGATTCCAACGACTTTTTCTTGTGGGGATTACGTTGTAAATGTTGCACCAATGTTTTCCATGATTCCATGTTCATTTTACGTATATATAACAACAAAACTTTAAACCATCAACTCAATTTTTACCTAATTCCGTAGTAGATCTTCAATTTCCTTTTTACGGTTTTCTTCGTGCTTGCGTTGAATAATACAAAACTCCAAAAACTCGCACATTTTTTGAAATGGCACATTGGGAATTGCATTTATATCAAAAAAAATACCGTTGCTATTTTCACTATAGGGTACATCGTATTGTTTGATAATACGAAAGATTTCTTCGTATTCACTTTTTACCAATATTTTTAGATTTTGTAAAAAAGCTTTTCGTTGTTCAAGTAACACTTTTTCGTCCGGAGTTGTATTCATATCTATAAATAAAAATATTCGTTTTTTGCGCATATAAACGCTACATGTTTACTCATTATCTTCATTTTCATCACTTTCTTCGCCGCTAGTATTGCTATTTCCATGATTTTCTTCATTGTCGGATTCTTCTTCCTTTTCCTCATTATATGCGTTAGCGGCATTAATATTTTCTTGTGCTTCAGTACCATTGTCCACAGGATTATTGATATTTTGTATAGCGGCGCCGTTTAAAATACCCACGCTCATAATAAATGGGTCATTGACTTGAAACCGTGATTTGCATATTTGAATGGAAATTTGGTTTCCTGGTACAATATTTTCATAATCAGGGTTTTTCAAATGCAAGTCACGTGGAACCAAAATACGGATGGCATCTTTATAAATAACATATAACCCCATTTTATTTTTCTTGAGAACAGTACCTACAATGGTTGTACCGTTTGCAGGATTGTATACCATGCCTTGGGCTTGTACGTAAAAGAGTATATTTCCAGTAAAACGGCCGTTTTCTAAAAGACCCATGCTGCGGGACAAGAGTTTTATACTGTCGGGTACAACATACCCATGATGATTACACTTTCCTTCAAGCTTTTCACGTAATACAGAAAGAATCAAATCGTCCAATGTTTTATTATTGCTGCGTAATTCATTTAGTACACGAGGTCCTAATGCAACTTTTTCTTCAAACATTGCAACATTTTGTATATCCATCTTTACTCTACTTATATTTTGTGTCTTTATACTTCAATTTTATACTCATAATGCATTATTCCGCTTCGGCTACCACCTTCTTTTTTCCCTTTTCCTTTGCAGGTTTTTGCAATACAATTGCACTGCGAAGACCGTTTATATATGAACTAATGGGACGATAAAACCAATGTTTATTTTGTATATGTAATGCATCCATCATACGTAATACAAGATTGAGTAATGTACATGATTGTGACACATTTTTAAAGGATGTTAAATCAAGTTGTATAAAGTCATGACCTTGTGTTTTTAATAATTCTACTAAAATAGCCAATTTATCACGACTATGACCAGGGTTGGATACAATGGAACATTCTTGTCCAGCCGATTTATCATGGGTGTCTTTGGTCTTAAAAATAAGTTTTTTATAGTCTGCTTTGGATACAATAAATCCATAGGGTAATCCAGTGCTTGTAGTAGACAATATTTTGGATTTTAATGGATC
>JACCDX010411087.1_pt1 | contig 15092 bp, 16 predicted proteins | sample 7449681 | NCBI WGS metagenome assembly JACCDX01 (sample SAMN15323450, study PRJNA562643) | freshwater metagenome | isolation source: river surface water | place: USA:Blue River Watershed | collected 2017-08-18
CCCTTCATGAAAGCCACTGGCAAGAAAATCGCAATGACCGCCACACTGGCGGCAATCGCAGCAAAAGTGATTTCACGAGCCCCGATGATGGCCGATTCGACTCGGCTGCGGCCTTTCTCATTGTAGCGGAAGATATTCTCGAGAACCATGATGGCATCATCGACCACAATCCCGATCGCCAAAGTCAAACCCAGCAAAGTGAATGTGTTCAAAGTGAAACCGGCAAAATAGAGACCGATAAAGGCCCCCATGATCGATGTCGGAATCGACAAGAGAACGTTCAAAGTCGCCGAGAAACTTCCCAAGAACATCCAGCAAACCAAAGAAGTCAGAAGCACGGCCAAAATCAAATGCTCTGTCAAAGCGCTCACCGATTGCTCGATGAAAACGGTGCTATCGAAATTCACATTGATGGCCATTCCAGCCGGCAAAGTCGGATTGATCTCTTTGACTTTTTCTTTCACGGCTTTGGCGACCGCTACGGCATTGGAGCCGCGCTGCTTTTTGATTCCCAATCCAAGTGCTGGCTTGCCATTGAATCGAGACAAGCGGCGGATCTCGTCGAGTCCTTCTTTGACCTCGGCGACTTGGCCGAGCTTCACCATATTCGAAGGATCGGCAATGCCTTGACCCGCACGTTTGCTGATTACGATATTTTTGAATTCCTCGACACTTTTGGCTTCACCCATGGTGCGCACATTGAAATTGCGAGTCGCTGTCTCAACATATCCGCCTGGCAATTCTTTGTGCTCATTTTGAATGGCATCGATGATGTCATTGACCGCAATATTGTATCGGGTCAGCGCTTCGGGCTTCACCCAAATGCGAAGCGCCGGATCGGTGTAGCCTCCCAAAGTGACTTCCCCAACGCCGGAAATGGTGGTGAATCGATCTTTGAGAAAATCGCGAGCATAGCGATTGAGAAATTCAAGATCACCTTTGTCATATGTCAGCGCCAACCACATGATTGGCTGATCATCCGGATTGGTTTTTGAAATCACTGGCGGATCGACATCTCGAGGCAGCAATCGTTGTGCTTGCGCGACTTTGGTTTGAACTTCTTGAAGCGAAACATTGATGTCGCGGTCCAATTCAAATTCGACTGTGACATTGGCAAGGCCCGTGCGACTGGTCGAAGAAATGCTGCGCACTCCTTCGACTGTGGAGAGCGCGTCCTCCAATGGATCCACCACGGTGGTTTCCATGATCTCCGGTGAGGCACCTTCCAGGGTCATCGAAACGTTGACGTTCGGGAAATCAACGTCGGGAAGTTGGCTCACTCCCATGCGAGAAAAAGAAATGGCACCAAAAATAATCAATGCCGCCATCAGCATCCAGGCAAAAACTGGATGACGGATGGAGATATCCGAAATGCGCATAGGAACTCCTTATCCTTTTAAGGTTTGGGCAAACCGGCGCGCGCGACTTTTGAATTCAATTCTTTTTTCATTTGCTGGCTCATCCACTGATTGATCTCGATGTATCGAGGCAAATCCAAGCCCGTTTCGACGCCCATTCCTTGGAACATATACAAAACGTCTTCCGTAGCGACATTTCCAGAACTGCCAGGAGCATAAGGGCAACCGCCCAACCCACCCAGGCTGGCATCGAAAACTCGCACACCTTTTTGGTAGGCCATCAGAATATTCGCCAAAGCCGTTCCGCGAGTGTCATGGAAGTGACCAGCAATTTTCTTTATAGGAATAACTTTCTTCAATTTGTTGATCAAGCTTTCAACTTGCTTCGGAGTGGCCACACCAATGGTGTCGCCAATGGAAACTTCATAGCAGCCGAGCTTATAGAGACGCAGAGCCAGTTCCACGACTTTTTTCTCGGGAACAGCTCCTTCAAAAGGACAACCAAAACAAACCGACAGATAACCGCGAACGTTGATTTTATGTTTTTTGGCAAGTTTCATCACCGGAACAAAACGTTCAAAACTTTCATCAATGCTGCAATTGATATTGGCTTTGGAAAAAGACTCGGAAGCAGAAGCGAAAATTGCCACTTCACGAACACCCGAATCCAATGCTTCCAGCATTCCCTTTTCATTGGGAACCAGAGCACAGAACTCGACGTCTTTGGAAATCTGTTTTTGTTTCTGCAATTTCAAAACAGCATCGGTGACTTCACGACTGCCAGCCATCTGTGGAATTTTGTCGGCGCGAACAAAAGCGCCAATTTCCAAACGGCGCACACCCGCAGCCGTGAGACGACGAGCGGCTTCGATCCGAGCTTCAGCCGAAACGACGGTCTTCTCGTTCTGCAAACCGTCTCTCAATCCAACTTCGACAATTTCAACCTTGCGACTCATTGATTTTCACCAGCAATTTTCCGAGAGCGACTTGATCCCCGACTTGGCAGGAAATCGTATCGACTGCTCCGTTGACGTCCGCTTTGAGAGTGTACTCCATTTTCATGGCTTCCATCACCAAGATCACATCACCGGCCTGGACCATATCACCCGATTTCTTGAGAATCTTGGTCACTTTGCCCGGCATGGGAGAGAGAATCTCACCGGACTTGGCTTTGCCAGCACCCTTTTTGCCAAATTTCTTCTGAGCCGGATTTTCATAAATAAAAGTCCGGCCATTGAAATGCACCCACAGTTGACCTTTTACAAGTTGAGCCGTGTTGCTCATCAAACACCTCTCCAAAAAGACTGCCATGGTGACACAAAACCGGAAGTCCCACTTTCGACAGTTTTGGGCGCCAGCTCTCGCAAGCATTTCTCAGCAAAAGCTTTTTCATCCGCTGAAATTTCCGGCGCCTTCAAAGGCTCCGAGAAGTACTGATCAATAAACCGTGTGGTCATGGTTCCCTTGACGAATTCCGGATGCGAAAGAATTTCAATCAGGTAAGGAATATTTGTGTGCACACCGAAAACGACAGAATCGCCCAGGACATGTTTCATTTTCTCAATGGCACGAGTGCGAGTTTCATCCCAAACAATCACTTTGGCGATCATGGGATCATAGTAAGAAGTGATTTCATCGCCCTCTTCGAAGCCGTATTCAAAACGTCTTCCAGGGCCTTCCGGCCAGTGAACTTTGCCTAGCAGTCCCGTTGAAGGTACTCCGCCGAGATAGGGATTTTCGGCGTAGATGCGACATTCGATGGAATGTCCACGAGGCATCAGTGGTTGATGCTCTGGAAAAACGGGATCTCCTTGAGCCGTGAGGATTTGAGCTTTCACCAAATCCACTCCCATCACCATTTCCGTGACCGGATGCTCGACTTGCAAACGAGTGTTCACTTCGAGCAGATAAAATTGCTCATCCTGCAAAAGGAACTCGACAGTGCCCGCACCTTTGTAACTGGCATGCGAAGCAATCAAAACGGCCGCTTCTCCCATTTTGCGGCGAAGATCGGGAGTCAGCGATGGCGACATCGCCTCTTCGATGATTTTTTGATGGCGTCTTTGCACGGAGCACTCGCGATCCATCAAATGAATCACGCGTCCCGTGGCATCTCCGAAAATTTGAAACTCAATGTGCTTGGCGCGGTCCAAATATTTCTCCAAGAAAACTTTCGGAGAACCGAATGCGCTTTGAGCTTCGCGCTGAGCGGACTCGATCAGCTCACGAGCATCAGCTGCATTTCGCAGGACCTTCATGCCTCGACCGCCACCACCAGCAGCTGCTTTGACAATCACCGGGAAGCCAATTTTCTCCGCTTGCTGCACCAAAAAATCAACTGTCTGGTTTTCACCTTCGTAGCCAGGCACCAGAGGCAGCTCTAATTTTTTTGCCAATTCTTTGGCACTGACTTTGTCTCCCAGTGTTCGTGTGGCTTTTGGCGAAGGACCGATAAAGACCAGTCCCGCTTGGCCGCAAGCTTCGGCAAAGTCAGCATTTTCCGAGAGGAAACCAAAGCCCGGATGCACAGCTTCGGCTCCGCCGGCTAGAGCTCCATTGACGTTGGCTGCAATATTCAAATAGCTCTCAGCTGTCACCGCAGGACCGATGCAGATTTTCTTCGTGGCCATGCGATAAGCGCGAGTGCCGATATCGGCTTCCGAGTGCAAGAGAACTGTTTCAATTCCCATCTCTTCACAAGCTTTGATGATTCGAACCGCGACTTCTCCGCGGTTTGCAATTGCGATTCTTTTGAATTTCTTATTCATGCGGAACTTTCCAACTGGGGCTGCGTTTTTCAAGAAAGCTTTTCAGTCCTTCTTGTCCCTCGGTGCTGATTCTTCTTTCTGAAATCACTCGGCAGGTTTCGGCTTTGATTCCTTGCCAGTCAAGGCCGGACACTCGGCGAATTAATTTTTTGGTCTCGCGAACCGCATCTGGCCCGGCGATTTCATAATTTTGCACGGCCTTGGCCAAAGTGCTCGCCAAATGAGCTTCCGGAACAATTTCATGAACCAAGCCGGCTCCCAAAACCTCTTGGGGACCGAACACTTTGCCAGAAATCATCAAATGAGAAACAGGTCCGGGAGCACATTTCTGCAAAATGAAAGCGCTGATCACAGCGGGTGCCAATCCCAATTTCACTTCGGAGAAGCACATTTGAGTTTTCTCTTCGGCTATCACATGATCGCAAACCGCGATCAATCCCAGGGCTCCACCAAAAGCCGCTCCATGCACGACCCCGATCACAGGCACAGGGCAATTCCAAATGGCTTCAAACATTTGAAATAATTTTTCCGAATCCTGAAGATTCTGAGCCATGGTGTAATCGACCATACTCTTCATCCAATTGAGATCCGCTCCCGCACAAAAAGCTTTGCCTTCTCCGGAGAGCACAATCGCCCGCAGATCATTGCGAGCTGAGAGAGCTTGAAAAGTTTCGGTCAGCTTTTGAATCATTTCCGGATGAAATGCATTTCGCACATCCGGTCGATCCAAAGAAACCAAAGCCAAACTGTTTTCTTCTGTTACTTTCAACACAGACAACCTTCTTTATTCTGAAAATTACATTCGGAAAACGCCCTGCATTTGCGGGCCCCATTCACGATTGAGGCTGGCCGCAATTCCCAGCGCCAACACCCGGCGAGTGTCCACAGGATCAATAATGCCATCATCCCAAATGCGAGCGGTCGAGTAGTAAGCCGAACTTTCTTTGTCGTACTTTTCCAGGGTCGGGCGTTTGAATTCGGTTTGTTGCTCCAAACTCATCTTTTCGCCTTTGACTGCCATTTGATCCATTTTCACGGTCAAGAGAACGTTGGCCGCTTGCTCTCCGCCCATGACGGAAATGCGAGCGTTCGGCCACATCCACATTTGGCGCGGCTGATAGGCGCGACCGCACATTCCATAATTGCCAGCTCCGTAAGAGCCGCCAATCACCACAGTGAATTTTGGAACACGAGCATTGGAAACGGCCATCACCATTTTGGCTCCGTGCTTGGCGATGCCCTCGTTTTCATATTTCTGCCCGACCATGAAGCCCGTGATATTCTGCAAGAACACCAATGGAATCATTCGCTGCTCACAGAGCTCAATAAAATGCGCCGCTTTCAGAGCCGATTCGCTAAAGAGAACACCGTTGTTGGCAATGATCCCAACCGGCATTCCCCAAATGTGCGCGAATCCAGTCACCAAAGTGCGGCCGTAATTGTGTTTGAATTCATGGAAGCGACTGCCATCCACGACTCGCGCGATGATTTCGCGAACGTCATAGGGAACTCGTGGATCGCGCGAAATGATGCCGTAGATTTCTTTGGCATCATAAATCGGATCTTCCACTGTCTGAGTTTTCATTGCCACCGCTCGGCGCTTGTTCAAATTGGCAACAATGCTCTTGGTGATTTCAATCGCATGCTCATCATTTTCTGCAAAGTGATCGACCACTCCGCTAATCTCAGTGTGCACATAAGCTCCACCCAGATCTTGAGCGGAAACTTCTTCTCCAGTCGCTGCTTTCACCAAAGGCGGGCCACCCAAAAAGATGGTGCCATTGTCTTTGACGATGACGTTTTCGTCACTCATCGCCGGAACGTAAGCACCGCCGGCCGTGCAAGAGCCCATCACCACAGAAATCTGCGAAATGCCTGCCGCCGACATGCGAGCCTGGTTGTAGAAAATGCGACCGAAATGATCGCGGTCCGGAAAGACTTCGGCTTGCAAAGGAAGAAAAGCACCGCCACTGTCGACCAGATAAATGCAAGGCAGACCGTTTTCATAAGCGATCTCTTGAGCGCGCAAATGCTTTTTCACTGTCATCGGGAAGTAAGTTCCGCCCTTCACAGTCGCATCGTTGGCGACAATCATGCACTCGGTGCCGGAGACAACACCAATGCCCGTGATCACGCCTGCGGCCGGAGCTTGGTTGTCGTACATTTCCCAAGCGGCCAGGGTTGAAAACTCCAGGAAAGAAGTGCCGGGATCGAGAAGCGCTTCAATGCGCTCACGAGCAGTCAGCTTGCCGCGGGACTTGTGCTTCTCGAGGGCTTCTTTACCGCCGCCCAATTTGACTTGCTCTACTCGTTTTTTCCAATCGTTGAGAATGGAAAGCATATTTTCACGATTTTCATTGTACTCACGTGAATTCAAATCGAATTCAGACTGGATCACTGACATGGTTTTATTTCCACTCCAACATTTCTTTGAGATAGAGTTCGCTGCGGATTTCAACTTCGGTGCAGATTTGATTTTCACTGTCGAACAAATGCAAAGTCATTTCATGCTGACTTTGTTTGTCCTTGGAGAGTTCAGCCCAGCGGGCTTCTCGCGCCAGGTCTCCCAGCTCGCCGCGGATTTTTAAATCATCACGAGTGAATTTGAGAAAGCGGGCTTCGGCGCTTTTGATGACAATTTGAAACTCGCCCTTGGGAGCATTTCTTTTCCACAACAGCTTGTAAGCTTCAATGGCAGCGGAAATCTGCACTCCGGGCAGGATCTGGCCGTGCTCATCCAAGTTGCGAGTTTTGCGCGGAATGGTTAATTCCACTTGTGAAGAACTCAAGACAGAGATGCGCGCCCCGATGCTCAAAAAATGCGGGCGAATCAGGTCTAACGCAGAGTTTAAGGCCTTTTTCGCCTGAGGCGAAGTCACCTGTTCGGCAAAATCGTTGACCACGCTCTCCACGAGGCCGGAGATCTTGTCGAAGTTCTTATTGAAGTCTCGTTGAAAATCACGCAATGTCATCTCTATAGAACTAATCTGAACTTGCGCATTTATTCAAGTCAGTATGCAGGGGTAAACTTCCGATGAAATACATCAGCTTGATCCTTTTTACGGTGGCACTTGCTTGGACATGGAATCTCGTTCATTCCGAATCACCTGTGAGCTTTGAGACGCATTCCGGCATCCAGGAGAAACTGGCGACTTTGATCGTCGACACCATCAAAGCCAAACGGGCCGGGGCTTCTGACATTGTCATTCAAAAAATTTGGACCGAAGTCGTCTCTCCGCAAAAAATGAAAGCTTTCTTCGTTTATTCTTTCAAAGATGTTTCCGAATCTGGCGGATCGATCAGCTCTGAAATCACGGGCGAAGGCCTTTTGGAGCACCAGGGCCTCGATGCCGAGGGCAATGACCGTTGGGTTTTGACCAAAGTGAAAACTTCCAGTGATGCCATTCAGTTTGATGAAGCCACCATCGTGACCAACACTCCAGACACGGCCACTGAGCCAACTGCGACACCGCAAGCTCCGACTAAAGAAGAAGAAAAATGAGTTTGCCCGACAAATACATCGCCATTGATGAGGAGGGATATCCGCTCTTTGGTGAAGTCAGAGTCACGGACTCGGCTGTCGGATCTGAACTGCTTCGAAATATCAAATTTGCAGAAAATGGCGCTTTCATCACGGAGCTACAAAACTCGGAAGCTTTCATCGAAGCTTTTGATGAGCCCTATGTCGCCGCTCAAGTCTTGAAACTCGCTTCGGGCTGGAGAATTCTTCTCCCCTATGGACTGGAAATTCCTTTCGATCCGCACACTTTGACCTTGGACGAGTGGGATCGCTTTCATGGACTCACACTCAATGGAATTCCCTTCGTGCTGTCACGAAAAGCGCAGGCCGAGTTTTTCAATTTGCTGGATTCCTTTGATGACGAGTCGATCACCATCGGCAACGAAACCATCGAAGTTCCGCCTTGGTTTTCTCCCAATCCCGATGTGCGAGCCGAAAAGTATTGGACACATATTTACCAAACCGAAGAGCCGCGTTGGGATTTGAAACAGCCAGCTCCCGCTCTCAAAGATATTCTTCCGCGCTTGAAGCTCCCCAAATCCCGAGTCTTGGTTCTCGGCGCCGGCAGCGGCAATGATGCGGCTTTTTTCGCTGAACATGGTCACATGGTGACAGCTGTGGATATTTCTCCGGAAGCGCTGGCTCGAGGGCAAAAAAAATATGCGCATTTGGAAAATCTCAAGTGGATCCAATCCGATTTGTTTCAACTGGGCCGCGAGCATGAACAAGCTTATGACTTGGTTTTTGAACACACTTGCTATTGCGCGATCGATCCCTCCAAGCGCAATGACTTGATCAATGCCTGGAAGAAGTATCTCTCTCCGGGAGGCTTTCTTTTGGGAGTGTTCTTCGCCATGGAAAGAAGATCCGGGCCGCCTTTTGGTGGCACCGAATGGGAATTGCGAGAGCGATTGAAAAAATCATTTCAGTTTGTTTTCTGGGGACGCTGGCATCAATCGATTGACCGCCGAAACGGCAAAGAGCTTTTGGTTTACGCACAAAAAAAATCAAAGTGAAAAAAGAAAGGCCCCTGAAACCGTTCCGCTTCGAGGGGCCATAAATGGGATATTCAATTTTGCTGTAAGCCGGATTCTGTCCCTTGGAAAAAGTCCCGCTTTCTCCAAATGAATGATCATTCCTCTAGGCCCAAAATTACTCGTGGGCTCAAGCGATCCTACCCGGGAGCTCTGCACGGGTCGTGCTTTCTGTGCTCCCCTATTTGATCTTGCTCCGCGCAGAGTTTGGCTGTTTTCACTCCAGCAGCTCGCCTCAGCCTCCCGTTCCCGGTCTGAGGGTCAATGCCCTGGACATTCTCTCTGTTCCACTGTTCCTCAGCCTTTCAAACCTTGCGGCTTGAACTGCTGGAAGGGCGTTACCCTTTGCGCCACCCTACGGAGTCCGGACTTTCCTCTCAAAAGCTCCACAAACGTGCCTCTGGCTTTCAAGCGATCATCCACAAAACTGAATTGGCCGAAGTTCTAACACAGGTTGCCATCAATCTCAATGCCCTAAAATCAATTGGCTTTGGGAGGCGGCTCTCTTAATTTAGACCTGTTTCAGAAAGGAATACCCATGAAGATTTTCACACAGTTGTTATTTGCTATTGTTTTCACATCTTTAGCTGCGGGCGCTGCCGGCGGAGGCGAAGGCGAACACCGCGCTGAGTTTTACCCTAAGAAGCAGCCCAACAAAGTTTTATCATCTCGTCCTGCTCAGCCCGTTTTGATGGAGCCCAAAGCTCTGTCTGTTGTCACTGGCAACCAAGTCACCCTCAAGTGGCAAGCCGTTGAGAATGCGGATTCTTACCGAGTGCAAGTCGCGACTGATGGCAATTTCAAATGGTTGGTGACTCAACAGGATTTCTACAAAGACACGAGCTTCAATGTCACAGGTTTGGAATCTGGAAAGACTTATTTCTGGAGAATCTACGCTCTCAATCCGAAGAACGAGGCTGGCTTTTCTTCTAGCTTCTCGACTTTTTCATCTTTCAAAGTGAAGTGATTTGAACACTTCAAAGTAACGAATAAAAAAGGGAGCCGAGAGCTCCCTTTTTTTTATTAAACGGCCTTCGTCAGTTCGCCGTATTTTCTGTCAATTCCGCAAATATGCGCCGACAGCCAAACTTTTAAGAACATGAAAAAATCATTGGGGATTTTATCTCCGCCAGCTTTGAACTTTTGCACGTGAGCCGTGAAATCGTTCAGCAAATTCTGGTGAATTTTTTTGTGCGCTTCTGCTGATTTGTAATTGGCCAAAGCGCTGAAGTAAGTTTCTTCGTGATCAAAATGGGTTTTGGTCGCTTTGGCAAGTTCGTCCACGATCTTGAGCAATTGCGCCTTGGGGGCCCCTGTCTCATTGGCTGAATAAAGTTGATTCATAATTGAAATGAGTTTTTCGTGCTCTTTGTCCATGGCCCCGACATAGGTCGTGAATTTATTAACATCCCACTCGAACACCGATTTTTGCGCCACTTGGCCCTCCTGATGAATTGTTAGCTGAAACAATTCTCTGCAAAAAGCAAACTTCTACTCAAAGCAATCCAGCTGCATTTGCGGACAGCTCTGTGCAATTCCGTCTCGGTCTTCTCAATTTGATCGGGAAATATTGTCTCTCTGTTTTTGAGACAGCACCTTCGCACAAGCTTAACTTAAGTCTGGGAAGCCACTTCACGATAAGACCTTAGTCGGAACGTTGGAGGTTACTTTGGGTCGCCAGATTTTACTGATTTCGGGTTTGCTCTTCGGCACTTTGGTCCTGCTTTATCAGAACATGGTGCTTTAAGAATTTGTCGACTACAGTGAACGCATGTTCACTGTGTATCGAAATGAGATTTTAAAAGCTCACTCAGCCAGCGGCCTGCTTCATAAAGCCGTCAACCACTCGTCAGCGGATTCTCTCTCTCATCCAGCCTCCACTGATTATTTCTACTCTCCAGAAAAGAAAAAGAAATGCTTGGTTCATTTGTCCGGCGTTCACGGAGTGGAAGGCTACCTGGGATCGCTCATTCAAAGACAAATCCTGAGCCAAGATCAATCCGACTTGCCCTTTCAATTGATTGTCGTGCATGCGGTAAATCCCATCGGCATGTCCCAAATGCAAAGAACCAATCCCGCCAATGTCGATCTCAATCGCAACTCTCTGGAAAATTACCGGATTGAAAATCCCAACTACCAACGCTTTCTTCCCCTCTTGAAAAGTGGTCATCTTTTTGAGTTTCTCAAAGTTCTGCCACTGATAGCCAAATTGGGAATTGCCGAAACTGTGAAAACAGTGGCTTGTGGGCAAACCGACTTTCCAGAGGCTCCCTTTTTTGCAGGACACGAATTGCAGCCTGAACTGACTTCGTTGTTGGAGAATCTCAAAGCCCTGACGGCACCCGACGCTCATTTGCATGTCTTGGATGTGCACACAGGATTGGGGCGATTTGCTCAGGAAACCTTGATCCTGGATGGGTTTGGCCCCTCAGATGAAAGAGAATACTTTGAGCGAGTGCTCAAATCGCCGACGGTTTGTGCCGGCCAGACGCCTGGAGTTTACCGGGCGGATGGCACGCTGACTTTATTGCTCAAGCGCCATTGGAAGAGCTTTCATGTATTTCAAGAATTTGGCACTTATCCCACCTTAAAAGTTTTAAACGCATTGATTCATCGTCGTCCTGAAAAGATGCTCGAGGCATTTTTCCCTGAATCGGAATTATGGCGCACGCGCTGTCAGGATATTGGGCTTCTCAGATTCCGTCAGATGGTGGAAGATCTCTCTTAAATCCAACGAGAGGTTTCCATGAGAGTATTCAAAGACATCACCAAAACCATTGGCTCCACTCCTCTGATTGAAATGCAGAGAATTGGAAAGGATCTTCCAGCTCAAATTCTCCTGAAGTTGGAATTCTTCAATCCTCTGGGATCTGTGAAAGATCGAATCGGCTTGAACATCATCGAAAGAGCTGAGCTCAGTGGAAAACTCAAAAAAGGAATGGTCGTTCTCGAAGCCACCAGTGGGAACACGGGAATTGCTTTGGCATTTGTGTGCGCAGCCAAAGGTTACCCTCTAACCTTGGTAATGCCTGAGACCATGTCGCAAGAAAGAAGAATTCTTCTGCTTTTGTTGGGAGCGAAATTGATTCTCACTCCGGCACAATTTGGCGCCAAAGGGGCCGTGGCCAAATCCATTGAAATGGCTGAGAAAGATTCAAATTATTTCCTCACTCGCCAATTTGAAAATCCCGACAATCCTGAGATTCACCGGGAAACAACTGCACTTGAAATTTGGAAAGACACAGATGGCTTGGTTGATATCGTCGTCTCTGGTATCGGCACAGGTGGAACCCTCACAGGAGTCGGCCAAGTGCTCAAATCCAAAAAACCTTCCGTGCAAATGATTGCTGTCGAGCCGGTGGAAAGCGCTGTTCTCAGTGGTGACAAGCCAGGTCCCCATAAAATTCAAGGTTTGGGCGCGGGCTTTGTCCCGACCGTTTTGGATCGCAAAATGATCGACCGAGTGGAAAAAGTTTCCAGTGATGAGTCCCTGCAAATGGCTCGACGGGTGATTAAGGAAGAGGGAATTCCTGTGGGAATCAGCTCAGGTGCTGCCATCGTCGCGGCTCTACGGGCAGCGAGCCTTCCTGAAAACAAGGGAAAAGTGATTGTCTGTGTGGTTCCCAGTTACACTGAGAGATATCTTTCGACTTTGTTGGCGGAGCAGGAGCGAAAAGAAGCCGCGGAGCTGCCAGTGCAAACAATCGACGAATCTTATTTGGCGAAAGTTCCTCACCAGTAAATCTAAATATGAGCGACAAAATATCCTGAAAACTCGGCACAGATTTTTTCATCGACAAGAATCTGTGCCGTCATCAGGACCTTGGCTTTTTTACGAAGTTTCAAGGTTTGAAAAAAATGATCTTTCTCTTCCCGGCTGTTCCACTGAGCTCGAATCTTGGCGTCTTCCTGGACCGGGGCGCGGTAACGAATGTTGCCTTCTGCAATCACGATATCTTTGGTGGTGAAGGAATGGACTTGCAGACCTGAGAGAAAAAGTCCGTAACATGCCAGAGCGCAGCCAGAATACAAACTGCCACCAAACAAAGTCCCTTTGTGATTGATATTTGGAGTCAAAGGCAAAGTCAGCGTCAGCTCATCGTTTGCCAAATGCAGACTGTGAATCGCCAAGTGAGCCGCGATCGGAATTTCAGTTTTTAAGAGATTTTCAAGTTCTTGCGCCTGCATCTTGAAGCAAATACTGCTTCAGCAGTTTCTGTCTTTCAAGCACTGTGTTTTGTGCAAGGGGTCCAGGATCGTCTTGATAATAGATGACTTGCAGACTCTTGGGCTCTTTCGTCATTTCGTAAATCATTCCCGCACACATTCGGCATGGCTTCAGTGAAGAATACACGAGCACTCCCTCGGGCAATTTGTCGTGATGCAGTTCATAGTATTTCTGAACGGCTGCGACTTCGGCATGCAGGGTTTTGTTCTTGGAATTGTTGTTCACTGCCCAAGAAAGCAGTCTCCCATCCGCTGCACAAATCAAAGCGGCAATGGGCCGATTGAAATCATGGAGAATCTCGCCACGAGGAATTTTGGAAATCAAATCCTGAAGAAAGTGATACGCCTCAATGGCATCACTGATGACATCCGGGGGTTTCCACAAAACTTCAAAAGTGTGCTGAGTTTTCAAACAGTGTTCACTCTCCGAACCCAATTCAGTCCACTGCGTTTGAAGTGAAATCTGCAAGTCTTGAGGCCTGATTTCACCCGTCGCCCTTTTGGCCGCCAACTGCACCATTCCTTCGCACATGGGGGTCAAGGGAGCTGTCGTGAAAATACGGTTGCGGAGAATGAAAAAGGAGTGATCGATCTGCTGATCAAAAAGATATTGAATTAATTTCACGACCGCCGAAGAGGGCCCTGAGAGCTTTTTGGGATAGCGAGCAAAGTATGTTCTGTCCTGATGTGTAACCCAGGCAAATTCAAAGCCCTCGCCGAAGCGTTTTTGCAGCTCAAAGGCTTTCTGGAATTGGGTGTTCTGTCCGCTGTCGTCCATCATCCCATTCTGAAAGCTTCAGACCCAATCATCAAGATTCATTTTTGGGTCCAATGCTGGTAAACACTGGATTCTCATGATCCAAAATCGACTGGAAAAAAACTGGAAAAAGCTCAAGCCCTGGGCTGATCGAAATCAGATCGAGGCCTTCCGGCTATATGATCGGGACATCCCTGAATTTCCCTTTATGATCGATTACTACAAAGGCCATTTTTTGGTCTTTGAAAGAACAGATGAAATTTTGGACCAAGGTAAAAACCAAGCTCCCCAGGTCTTGGAAGCCTTGAAAAATCTTTTCCAAGTAACGGATTCTCAGATCGTCATCAAAAGACGTGAGCGACAAGCTGGCATTCAACAGTATCAGCGACTCTCCGAGACTGATCACGAAATGACAATTCGCGAAAGCCAGGCGCTCCTCAAAGTGAATCTCTATGATTTTTTGGACACGGGTCTTTTTTTAGATCACCGCCCCATTCGACAAACCATTTACAAATCTTCTCAGGGAAAAAAATTTCTGAATTTGTTTTGTTACACAGGTTCGGTCAGTGTGTTTGCCGCGCTGGGTGGAGCGCAGACAACTAGCGTCGACATGTCAGCCACTTACCTGGATTGGGCCCAAGACAATTTCCAATTGAACAATCTGACGGTTGCCCAGCACCGATTCATACACGACAATGCTTTGGCCTATTTGGAAAAACCAGCCAGCGAAACTTTCGATCTCATTTTCCTCGACCCTCCGACTTTTTCAAATTCCAAACGCATGGACTCCGATTTCGAAGTCGAACGAGATCAGGATTTCCTGGTGGACCATTGCATGCAACGCCTCAGTGAAAATGGCGTTCTCTATTTTTCAAACAACAAACGAAAATTTCGACTTTCACCGGAGATTTCGCAAAAGTATTTTGTCCGGGATATCACCGAGAAAACCATTCCTCAGGATTTTCATGACAAAAAAATTCATCACTGCTTCGAAATCCGCCATTTGAGGAAGTCGTCGACATGACCAACTCGAATATCGACATCTGCTTGGTCACTTTGAATTCGACTTACCAGCACACGGCCTTTGGTTTACGCTATCTCATGGCCAATCTCAAAGAGTATCAGGAACGCGCTCAGCTGCTGGAATTCACCATTCACAAACCAGCCCAAGATGTCGTCAATGAACTGGTAAAATCGAATCCTCGGATTATTGGATTCGGAGTTTACATCTGGAATACTCGGCAAACTCTCAGTGTCTTAGAATTGCTCAAAGCTCAAAGACCCGACATTTTGGTCGTGCTGGGGGGCCCCGAAGTCAGCCATGAAACAGCCAATCAAAAAATTTGCGCCCTGGCGGATTATGTTATCTGCGGAGAAGCTGATTTTCTGTTTTACGAATTTTGCCACAAAATTCTTGGTGAAGGCCAA
>JACCDX010835564.1_pt1 | contig 15092 bp, 11 predicted proteins | sample 7449681 | NCBI WGS metagenome assembly JACCDX01 (sample SAMN15323450, study PRJNA562643) | freshwater metagenome | isolation source: river surface water | place: USA:Blue River Watershed | collected 2017-08-18
AAAGAATTTGTAGAATCAAAAATGCCGGGAAATTCATTTGGAAGTAAATACTCTGAAAGATTGTATGTAATGGAACCAGTATTTCCTCCAAGAGCAGGATTTGTTGAAATAATTTCGAAAAGTTGATATGAATATTCTGAAGAATTGAATCCTCTTGCAGTAGATCCAATACCTACGCTTGTATTTTCAATTAAAATTTTATCTCCAATGTTAAATGGAAACTCATCACTAAAACCTGTGTTAAATCCTACTATTACATCTTTAGTTGTTGAGTTATATGAAATATTATTAATACCAATTCCATTCGAATTATTTACTGGAACAATTCTAGGAGTAGTATTAAATATTCCATAAGTATTCTTGACTATTTTGACAATGTTTGATCCTATTTCATAACGAAGATCAACATCATCGACAACTTCATTTGTATAACCATCTATAACTACTAGTCCTGGCGGAGTTGAGTAATTTTTTCCTCCAGAAGATACTCCAATACTTTGGAATGATGACAAAGGTTCAATTTGCAGAATTTCTGGTAGATTGAGTGAAGGATTTAGAGTTAAATCAGTTGGATAATCAAATCCAATGTCTTCAATTTCAGTTTTTATTATTTTTCCAATTGATTGACTATTTACTTCAAAAATTGCTCCGGAACCATACGAAGAAATTACAGTGCTAATGCCTGGGGTGAATTCATAATTACTACCTCCACTTAAAATTGAAACTTTTGAAATAGGCCCATAAGCATTAGTGGAGTTTGTTGTATAGTATAAATCAGATGTATTTTTCGTATATGAAGATTGTTCTGGATAATCACTCAAATTAAAAATAAATGTGTTTGTGGTTCCAAGACCAACTACTCTATGATTGCCAGAATACTTACTATCAATTAAATTAATTTGATTATTATTGCTTACTTCAGAATCTTCTACTATCTGTTTCTTTACTTCGGATATGAAATCATTATTAACATTCTCTAGTCTATAGTAGAAAACATCAGGGAAGTAATCATTAAGTAAGATGGAAACACCAGCAGATGTATCTATTCCAACTCTTCCAGTCTTTATAAATTCAAAGTTATTTGTAGTTCCAGTTGCATTGAAAGGATATTTGTATCCAGAATCAAAATAGAACTTGAGATCAAATGCCGAGTAGTTTGTTGATCCACTTTGAGAAGATAAAGATGCGTCTGAGAGATCAAATCTTATAGTTTTATTTTTAAATAAATTAACTTGTGGATTTATTGGTGATATAGTTCCAGAAGAAGAACTTGTAATATCGATATAATTTGGAACATTTAGATTTAAATCATACTTACTTGAACAAAGTCTAATTTTATCCTTTGTGTAATAAAGAACATAGTAAATAGATTCATTTGACAATCCACCAGAAGGAGTAAGAGAACTATAAATTACTTTATCTCCAGTAGATAACCCATGATCAGGTATATAAATTGTATCATCGGATACATTTACATCTCCTGAAGTGAAAGATTTTGAGTTTACTATTACTCTTCTCTTATCATCATTATATTTTATTGCAATGACTTCTTCATTTTTTGGAGTTGCAGTAAAATCAATTAAATCTCCAATGGAAAGACCATGAGTTGAAGCAGTAGCAACTGTTATAATGTTTTTAGATATTTCTCCAATTATAGAATTCTTTTTAGTTTTAAAACTGTGATATGTTCCAGTTCCAAAATTACTAAAGAATAGAAGACCTCTGACTGATGTAGATCCAACGCCAACAAAAGTTCCTGTGGTACTTAAACCTATTTTAGATGTAGCAACTCCAATAAAATCATTTGAAATTCTAGCTGCATAAAGATCTTGGGATTGTGGCAGTGCAAAATATGATGAACCGTTATAAGCAAGTATTTCTGATCCACCATTTGTGGAATAAGTTATTTTTTCTCCGGTATTTAATTGGTGATTTGGTAGATAAATTGATTGTGCGGGAACGAAAATTTGAGTAACTCCTACTCCAGGTGAAGAGAAGACTACAGTTGTTCCAACTCCTAACGCTGTCGTAGATCCTGTTCCAACAGATTCTTTTGGATCAAAGTAAATTTCTCTATTTACATCATAACTATAATCTGTTTTGAATCCAGTATTGATTCTAAACTTTCTTGGATTTTCATAAAGAACTGTAGATGCACTATAAGCTGAACTGACAGTTGAATCATATTCTCTCAGTACTCTAATTCTTCCCGACTTTTTATCAATATTTAATACTTTGACTTTTTCTTGAGTTCCAATTCCAAGAATATCATTCTCTCTGATGTATGGAAAATCCAAAAATCCAGAAACATAGAAATATGTTGTTAAACCAGTTACACCTATCGTTTGTATTCCTAAAGTTGTGATAAAGTTGTCTGTTCTTATTCCAATAGTATAAGAACCTTCAATTTTTGAAAAATAGGTATTAAAACCAGATACATTTACAGTCTCTACATTTTTAAGTCCATGAGGTAAAGTCGTAAATCCTATAATTTGACCAACTCCTGGAGAAGTTGCAAATTCCACGGATGAGAAAGATGTAGTTGATGCACTTACAGAAATAACATCTTTTCCAAAAACTCTTTCTACTTTAGATGATGCGTTTGATCCTCCAGTTTTTGAATTATCAAATACTAGAATATCATTTACTTTGTAGTTTGATCCACCAGTTAAAATACCAATAGATTCTACAGAACCAAGAGATGCATAGTTTACATTTACTGTTTGATTTTTTACTCTATCTGGATTGAAAATATAATTATAAGAACTATTTGAAGTTGTTAACTTGTAATTTACAGTATTTCTGAACCAACCTGAGTTATTTAAATCATATTCATCTTGATTTGACTGTCTACTGAAGTTGAATGAATTTGGTTGAGAATAAAAAGAGTTTCCAATAAAGTATGGGAAAGATGGTCTTCTATATCCTCTAAATGGACCATCAGTATCATTTGAGGTTCCATTGATAGTGGAGAAATATGCATAGACTCCATTGGGATAATCTGGGGTTACGCAGAATCTTCCATTATGGATATCTAAATCTCCATTATTTTTAAATTCATAATCCTCATTAAAGAATCCTTGAGGGAAATATGCAAAAGAAGGTCTGTTAGATCTTGTTACCAACTCATATCCAGATCTCATGGATTTAATGGATCCTCCAGTTAGAGTTGAATACCCATAAGGACCATATATTGGATTTCCATCATATGCCCAACCAATTATTGGGGAGTGGTAAGATGATGCTATTTCTTGGTTTGCTGATTCTCTTAGATCAGTTATTCCATATAAGATCAAATCATTTGAACCATCTTGAGATTTTGAATATAGAGACTTTCTAAGTTTTCTTGGAGCATACAAATGGAAATACTGAAGTTCATAATCATTTCTATCTGATAGAGAAACTATACCATCATCATCTGTTATTGTATTGAAGTACTTTTGGAATAAGTTAACGGTCCATGGTTGTATATTTGCAAAAAATCTACAATTTGATCCTGCAGGAATTACATCTATTGAAGTTCCATCTGTGTATCCGACTCCACCAGATAATACTTTAACCTCAACTAACTCACCATTTTCTATAACTGGTACAAGTTTTGCATAGTTTCCACTTCCATTAATTCTTAGTTCTGGCGGACTATTATACCCAGATCCTCCTCTTATTACTAAAACTTCTGATATTTTATTATTTTCTGTTACTACTGTTAGTTGTGCTCCTGTACCACTTCTTAATTCAAATACTGGTTGTCTGTTATAATTAATTATCTCCTCGGAGCCGTAATTGGATCCATTATCCGTCAAATGAATCGATTCTATTCCTCCTCTAAAAATTGGTTGGACTTTTGCAGAAAAGTCTTGTCCAGATAATGTGGAAACTCCTATATTTCCACTGACAGATACTGAAATTGATGGGTAATTGAAAGAATGAATTCCAGATCCAACAGAATTTAACTCTACATATTGCTCTGTTTCTAGATAATATGTTTTTGAGATTGTACCAAGACCAACTGGAGATAGTTTAAATGAATTGTCATCTATTCTTTTTACAAGATATTGTAAATTAGTACTGAGACCACCAATTGTTGATCCAGATGTTGAATAGACTATTTCCTCTCCAGTATTGTATTGGTGCGATGATATGTTTATTGTTCCAATAGAGGTATTGATTCCGGATATTGTCGTAGTTCTTTCTTTATTTTCATATCCCTCTCCAGAATTTGTCACTATAATATCAGATATTATCTGTTTTCTAACAGCAGATTTAAATCTGTGTATTCCAGTACCATAATCGTTTATATTTACAGTATTGATACCAGATATTGCCTCATTTTCTTTGTTATGAAGTCTAATGTTAAAACCATCAATAACAGAAACATAGTATGATGAATCTGTTGTTAGACCAGCAATGCCTGATTGACCATCTGTTAGATAAATTACTCTTTCATAATCCCTAAATTTATGATATGTCGAGAATCCTAATGTATCTGTAAATAGATTTACATTTGTGGATGTTGAATTTGCATTAAAATATACATTATGCTCCACGGAGGTCATATTCACCTCTGCAGATGCATTCTTTCCATTTCCTCCCAGTACAGTAACGATCGGTGTATTCAGATAATCAAATCCAGAATCAAGTATTTGAATAGCCTTTAAATCACCCTTAACCGCACAAATTCCAGTTGCTCCAATTCCTTGATAGTCGCTTATATTCAAACTTGGTGGATTTATGACATCATATCCACTACCAGGAGAAGTTACATCAATACTATTAATTTGACCATAAAATACAGTTTCTGATGATTTATAGTTTAAAATTTCTACGCCATTGACTAGGACGCCAACTTTTCCTGGCAAAGTTTCATAATTTCCGCTTTTATTGATTGGTGATTTTACTTCTCTAAAAATATTCTGTGCCTTTAAATCTTTTTCAAAGAAATCATAGTATTCTATTGTATTCGAAACTACAGAACCACTAACTGATATTAATTTGTTTTCAAAAAGATCAGATGGACTCTTTGCTAGACTTATTTTTGTTGCGTCTACTCTCTTTATATAATACAGTCCCTCTTCCAATTCTTCAAATTGACTTACAAATTCTTCAATAAATTGATCTCCACTCTCGCTAATTGTTACATTTTCTGTTCTAAATGGAGAATAATAAACTTTATCTCCAGTGAAAAATCCATGATCCTTAATAACACCATTGTCCGGAATAATTTGGAGAACTTCTCCACTAAATTCTCCAGATATGGTGACTTTTTTGTTATATGGATTTAATGCCTGATCATAGTAAAATGGAATTGATTGTGAAGCTACCAGAATATCATCAGAAAAATTAGTATATGTATTCTGAATATTTGCTACTTTAGAATTTAATTGTGGATATTTTGTAGAATTTGGTTTTGTAATATATCTACTTACCACATATGATTGATTGTTGTTTAGTTGTCCTTGTCCTCTTATGGATATTCTAAATTCATCTAGAATATCAACAACTGTAGAGTCTCTTTCTACTGAAGAACTATTAGTTATTTTTATAGTGTCTCCAATTTTAAAATTGTGAGAATCAAAAAATTCTATATTATATGCTGAGTTGGAACTATCTACAAGTACCGTATTCTTAACTTTGAAATTATTTGCAATATTATCAATCCAATTATTTCTTCTTGTTGTTGCTGAAGATATTCCTAAAGATTTTATTCTAATAGTATCATCTTTAGAGAAAAGATATGTATTGTCAGGTATAACAACCTCATTCAATACAGATCCGATTCTAACTCTTATTTGATTCTCTGTTGTTATGCCAGAGTATCCATATGCATAAACATCAAGTCTAATATCTGTAGTTGGCAAAATATTAGAATCTATACCAGATACATTGTAAAATTGTGTAACTGATTTCCCACTATAACTTAAAGTTATTTCTGTTCCATCAGAATTCTGAGTAATTAATATTCCCGATGATGGAAATCCAACAGTAGAATCTACATCAAGAAATGTAGAATTGGCGTTTGCCTGGGTAATTACTCTTGTTTTTGGATGTAATGAGAAATTGCCATATACAGTTCCTTCTAGAATAAGATCTTTATTGAAATCGGAGTCAAAACTTAGTTTAAAATATTCCTGTCCACCAATAAAAATTTTCTCTACATCTGTAATAGATGCATATGAATTGCTTATATTATAATTTTCATATGCATCTTGATATAATGTGCTGTTCAACAAATCCAAAGGATTTCCTGAAATTGCCTCTACAACTAGATCTTTAGTTCTTCTGTAACCCGCATCAGAAGGTTTAAAAATATAATCCCTTGGTTTAATTACTTCTACTTTTTCTCCATATAAAGCTGAGAAAAGAATTTTAAATGATTCATCTGTTCCTTTTGATGAATAAAAATCTTTCGATTGCTTTATAAAAAGATTTTGATTTAAATCGGAATATAATGATCTTTCAGAAAATCCTGGAATAAACTGATATTTAATCTTCTTTAAGAATTCCTGTAAAAATAATGCACTTAAATTATAAATTACGGAACCAGAACTATGATCACTCGAAGTTGATGATGAAAATACCAACTCATCTGGATTATTTGATTTGGTATATGAAGTTACTCCACTAAATCCCCTAATACATCCCTCGAAAGTAGTATTAGTTTTGCTTGTATATGTTATAATCTCATTATTTATTTTTATAATTCCATAGCGATCTGGAAACCCCTTCGTAAAGGTGTTTGGAGAAGTCACAATAGATGTATCAGAAAAAGATATATCATCCAATAATACAGTAGATTCAACAGACTGAAAAATATTGTCTAGTTTTGTATATTCGTCAATATTTTGAATCAAGTCATAAGATCCACCTTGATATTCTTGTGATATGTAATACTGCTTTAAAAATTCTACAAGAAGTGGTGATTCTTCCGCAATAAAATTGGGAATCTGATTTTCAATGATGGATTGAATTTTTACTCTAGTTTCTGACATATCTTATCTTATATAAATTCCGTTTGAGTAGCTTGATGAAACTGCATAATTGGTTCCTGAAATATCGGAACCAGATTCTATGGTATCAGATACCATATTAATTAATGTGTTATTAATATCTAGTTGCAAATAAAGATCCTGTAATCCGATCACATCATTTGAATATGGAGATATGGATATTTCTATAATAGGAGCTCCTTTATTGAGTGTAGTTGCTATTATATTGATTGGATACAACTTAATTTCACCTTTAATATAATCAATAGTACCCACATTTCTCTTAACAATCTGTGGTTCTGTTGGAGAATTTAATCTGAATAAATTAACTGTACCTGTTCTCTGATCTTGATTTGGTACATCCGAGAGGTATACAGTTCCCGACACTCCACTCACCGAAAAACCCGATGATTTTATGTTATATCCATTTACATTTTTAATATGAAATCTATTTCCGAAACAAATTTCATATTCTGCAAAAGAATTTAAGAATGCTCTCAAATCTCTTCTCATCGTAATTGTAGTAATATTTGATGTGATTGCATCACTACTGTCATCGATTATTTTTAGAAACTTACTATATTTAAATCTTGCGCCAAATTTATTAAGTTCTGTAGAATCGGCATATGCATTTACATTTGAAGATACTATAGACTTTATAGAGTTTGCTGATGGCGCAAGATTAGTGTTGTAATATACATTTGAGTTTGCTTCGATATATAGATATTTTAAATCTACAATTTCCGGAACAATACCAGCAACGGAATATTTTCTAAGTTCTTTTTTTATATTATCCTTAATCAAGTTGGAAAGATATCTGTCATTATATGGTTTTATGCTTATAAAAACTTTTCCAAACTGGGGTGGTGTCAATTCTTCTCCACCATAAACAGAAACTGATTCTGATTCGGGGTATATTATGGGAATCAATGCTTCATAGTCTGAAGATGTTACTGCACGATTTCTTGATGCATATATTCTAGTGGCATACTTTTTGATAGATTCTACACTTTCAATGTTTGTACCAAGACTAGATGCCTCTACTGTAGTAATGAGAGATATTCCAGATGTGACTACTCTTTCACTTTGATCAACCAATGTTCCACTAAAGATGAAAGATGAAAGATTATTCGCATTTTCGCCATTAGAAATAACATAGTTTACCGTAATATAATTTGGCTCTTCCAGTTTTACACCAAAAATACCATCACCAAAAATTAACTCATATCTTTCATCTTCAATTTCTTGAATAAAGAAAACCGCAGAATTTGAATCTATATCAAATAAACTGTCTGCAAGAGTATATGTTCTGGTAACAGTTGATAATTCGGAGGGTTTTACTGTCACATTTAACAGTCTTGTATCAATTCCAACATTATCTAAAATAAATCTTTGATTTGGATCGAAAGAACTTACTGTAAAGTTCTGATTTATACGAGTTCCTTCATAGATTTCAACATCATTAAACTCTGCAATATTATTAGTTACTGGGACGGTAATATCAGATGGGATTATAAATGAATAACTCTCAGAACCAAAAGAGCGAGTTGTGCAAACTACTCCGGCCTTTAAGGTGAGTTGTGTTGGAACATTACTAAAATTTGATGTATCAACGAAAAAAGATATCTTTGCTCTCGCAGATCTTCTTGATCTTGGAACATATCCAATGTTTCTCGCTAGAGATACTACATTCTCTCTTAATGTAGCACTATCAATGAACACCTCATTTGCCACCATATTGGCATTGTATGAGGTTATGTAAGTATTATATGCAAGCGTATCAATAATTGTGGATAGATTTGATCCTTCAAAATCATAATCAGTAAAATTTGAATTCGATCTAAGGTAGTCCTTAATCGAAGTTTTTATTTGATCGAAATCTAAATTAGCGAAATTTACTAATGCCATTAGCGTGTTGGTTGTAATGCAAATGATAACTGTTGTGGTAATACATCAATTCCAACAATTTCATACCTAACAGTTACATTAAATTCCCCATTATCAAAATCTGGAGAAACATCAACAGAAAGTAAGTTCACTCTAGGCTCAAAGTTTTCGATAGTTGTTTTAATTTCTTCTTGAATTGCTGATGCTGTAATTTCATCAACACTTTCAAAAAGTAATCTACTTACCTTTGAACCAAGAATAGGATTAAAAAACCTTTCTCCCTGATAGGTTAATACAAGATTGCGGATAGAACGGGCAATAGCAGTTTCATTTTTAATCGCAATGAGATCATAGGTCAACGGATTGACCTGAAATGAAGTACTAATGTCTTTAAAACCCTTACTTACCCGTTCTACAGGCATGGAAAATTATAAATCTATCTTATTTATCAGTGTTTTTTGGATTCATAAAGAGGTTCTGTTCCATATTCCCAATCATCATAATCTTCATCATTACGAATTTTAGAATGTAGTTCATTTTGTTGAGTAAAATCATGCTTTTTGGGCGTCAAATCGTCATTTGCAATCTCACGAAGCATCTTTTGCTTATGAATTTTTTCCTCCCAACCATATTCACTAGCTAAAAATTCAGTCCCCCACTCATTTTTCATAAAATTTTGGTCTTTATCGACTTTTTTGGTCATTTTTTTGCTCCTGATTTGTTAAATCAGAACTTTTTACGGGGTTGCTATCCCGTGTATCAATATAAAATCCTCTTCTTAGGTAATCTTTATCATCAATAAAGGTTAAACCATCCATTTTTTGTGGTCTATCGTTTCTCCAAACAGGAATAGCAACAGTATTGCCATACCTAAAGTCTGGATTCCTTCTAAAATGCACTTCTATAAGTTTATTTCCTATAAATTCACAGTTTATCCACTCATAATCTCCTTTTAATGTGTTTAAAATTTCTGGAAATTGTACTTTATGATCTATTTTAGACCATTTTTTCCACTTATATAAAGGATCTTCACTATCTCTTTCTCCTAATACAACAAGTTGAGATGTTTTATTGTAAAAATCAACACTAAGATGTGGCCCATTGAACATTTCACACCAGAACTCTGCTGGATGAAAATGATCTGTGTCTTTATCTATCCATTCTATACGAGAAAATCGCCCCATACCAAGTAGATTAATACTTGGTCGGACGATATAATTACCTGAATATGGAACAGGCACCCCTGTAGGTCCACAGAGATGCCTTAGACGAGTATTTAAGATTAGTTTGTTATATACCCACAGATCTTCTTCATGAATTGATATCCATTCATCGTTGGAATCAAAGTAATACATGTTCCAATCTGTTACCTCCCTACTATTTAACCTTTACCTTGCCCACGATAACGCTTCTTCTTGCCATTGCGAGAGGTTGCTGAAAGAAGTGTGCGAGCAGAGCGGCCTTGGCGAGTTTTCTTAGGTGCTCCGGGTTGAAACACATTACCTTTAAGTGCCATTAGATTTCCTCCATTTCAATTAAACTTAAATCAAATTCTTCATCAGAATAAAACCTTTCTGATAACTCTTGAAGTACCTCAGTACACTCTTCTGCACTGAGGTCTTTATAAATTTTACGCCCATCATAAAGGACATTAAATCGTTTCATCAGATTACGCGAGTTTTTTCATGCCCCACACGAATACGAGGATCACACCAGATCTCATAACCTTTATCAATTGCATCAAGACAGAATGATACATCTTCACCACACATATCTTGAACTGCACCAGACTCAAAAACTTGCATCTTAGGTGCAAACCAAGGGTATTCGAGGTTCTCAAAGACACCCTTCTTAATGAGCACCCATCCAAAACCTGTGTAGTCTACAGTGAATGGCTTCTTACGCTTGCTGATCGATTCCACAGTTTCGTGGTTCATGACTCCACCATTCTTACGAAAATCATCCTCTTCTAACCAGTGTGCTACTGAGGTTGTGTGACCATCTTCAGTTGCATACCATCCAGCACTGATAGGACGCTCCTCACCTTCTGCAGGAAATGCAACATCACACAATTGCCAGAACTTTTCTGTGGTAATCACAATATCACTATCAATCCAGAGTTGGTAATCATATTGAAGTTTTCCATCCCAGGGTACTTGCTTTGGTCCACGAAGTACATTTGCACCAAGTACTTTGCATCGTGCAAAGTTAACCATCGATGAATAATCTTGAGAAATCTGAATACTCATACCATTCTGTACCATATCAAAGCACAGTTGTACAAAGTTCTTCAAAAAAATAAAAGAACATCCACGACCAGGAAGACAGAATACAATTGTCTTTCCTTTCATCCGTTCTTTAATTGCATCATAATCCCATTCTGCTTCACTCTTTTTAGGTGCAGCAGCTTTAACAGTGAATCCTTTTGCCATAAGAGAAATAAACCTTCAATGTCAATTTTAACAGTGTATATATGTCTTTGTCAAATTAATGTGATGAATTTAAAATAGTATCTTTACTCACCATTAATTCCTCATAAGACAAATCCTCAACACTATAATCAGTCCTCATAAGACCAACCATATTGTTGAGAGTATTCCATGTTGTTTTGAATTCTTCTTCTTTTATTGAATGAAATAAACATCTATCTTTTGCATAGATGTGATAAACCTTTTCCATAGGAAAAAATATCTCCGGAAATTTTTGTAGTAAATCTTATTTTACTATTGCATTATATATCAGTATGATCAAAAATCCAAGTGGTATTAGCACTACCCTACTCATTGTCTTTGGATATCTGATTATCCAACCTGCAAGTATTACTCTCCAAAAATTCCAATAAGGTGCTCTTCTCATTTTTTCTTTTTGCGTTCCCTTGCAGCATTCTTCTGAGCACAAGTTCTTCCTTGGCCCTTTACCTTATTCTTATTGGGGCGACTCTTACCGTTTTTGTGAATCCATCCAAACACTTAGAAATACCTCCGGAAAATTTTTATGTGATTGATATAGCTAGGTCGATTTGTCACCTCTGTAGGTTAGGGTAGTTTGGGTTTTTTATAACGCATCGCCGCCCGACGATATAAACAACGCGCCAAAAACACTGCCGAATAAGACTACGCATAAACTGTAACATATGCGTGGGAGACTGTCAAGATCCCCCACGCACAAACCTATCAGAACTCGATCACATCTGCAGTGGGTTCGTTATAAGCACTGTCAGAAGATTGCTCTGCTACGATTGCATCCAGAATGGACAGAATCTCATTGCCAGTGTTACCTTGAGCCAGCAGAGAGGTGAGAACTTGCTTAGACATAATAAAGAAGAAAAGTGTTGTGAACTGTCAAGTGCCTAGTTTATACTCATGCGACAGGAGTAAGGTATATCAGGCAGCGATATCTTCAGGAAGAAGATTAATCACTGCATCCACACCAGCGATATGCAAACTAGTGACAAATTGATAGGCAGACTGATAACTAGGAAACTCTACAGTACGCTCTACTTTGTCCTGAACATTGGTGAAAGTGACGGTGCGTGATTGAGTCATGAGAGTGTTAATAACTGTGTGAGTGTTAAGTGTGAATCAGAGGTCGAACACATCGCTATTCAGTTGGACCACATTTACCTTGGGGTCATTATACTTAACCCCGTCCTTTGTTTCACGCACTCCATACTCATTGTAGAGGGTATTTACAAGGGTTTCGTAATCACCACACTCCATTGCTAGGTGATACAAACCCTCATCATTGTTGATCGACAGAGCAACATTCCAGGTCTCATAATTCTCCCAACCATTATACTCAGTGGAGAGGATGTTGCGTTGATAAGTAACAGTCATTTCAGGAAAAGTTAAGGTGGAAAAGTGTAAGTGAGAATGGAAGGATTCAGTCCATCCAGCGACCATTAATGAACTCTTCAATCATACACTTAAGACCGCGATCAGTAAGGATAACTTGCTGGAACATACTTGCAAACAAGCGAGTAGGAAACTCTCCAGCGACTTGTATACCATCAGCGGTGGGAATTACAACTCGGAAAGTGTTAGTCATTTGTGGTTAGTTAGTGTGAATGAAGGACGAAAGTTTGGAAGGAAAAGTGTAACTCAGGCGACTGCAGATTGGTAGGTCCAGAAGAACTTATCCCACGCATAGTTATCAGCAACGAAGGAATGAATGTTGCACTGATCGCAAACCCAATCGTATGCAGTTTCGCAATCGGCATTAGTATCAAGAACGAAGGATTGCAGACCTTCGATTGCACTCAGGAAGGCATCGTCTTCCACAAGAGAGAGACGAACTTTACCAGTATGGATGTCTTTGATGATGGTCATTTGTGGTTGGTTTGAGAAGTCTTTCGGAGCATCGTGCCCCTTACACTATTGGTACACTTTCAGGGGCCCAATATCAGTTACTTACTTTTTTCGTCAACCTCTAGATTCTGCAAGCTATCAAAGATAGTATCATCCTTACACAGAAGCTCAAACTCTTCTCTAAGGACTTGAATCTCCATGTCTAATTTGTATGAAATTCCATTCAACATAGCAGACATTGAATCCAGATAAGTTAAGGCGCGTTTGATACGCTTATCTCTCTCATGGTTCTTTTCATCAAACCGCGCCCACTTTTGCTTATCAAATTTTCCCATAATGTTCTCTCACTATTCAATCAAAACTCAAAGCACAAAATTACCACCTATCAGGACGGCTCAGGTCTTCCACATAAGCTTCGACCTTCTCAGCTGGTTCCAACTTGAATACTTTCTCCCAGTCAAGTTGATGCGGGTCGAAGTCATCGAAGACCTCAAATTCAAGGGTGACCCTATAACGCTGCTTCTGAGCTTTCTGATACGCAACCGACATAAGTGTGCTCCGTGAGTGTTACTGTAGGTATTGTAAGATGCTATGGGGTCATTGTCAAGACCTTGGGGGTATTTATGAGGGCGTGGTGGATTTATGCGCGACATCTGTGGGGATTTGATAACGCGGGGGTGCTTGACATTTCGGGGAGAGTGTGATAGCTTGCGGGCAAAGATAACAAGGTCTCAGCACATTTATAAGGGCTTAATCACAAGACTCTGAGACATTAAAAGGCACATAAGTATCAGGTCTCAGCACATTTATAAACACATAAATGCAGGTCTTAATTGATACGAATCCGTATTATTATCACACATTGATAACAATAAGTATCACACATAACAATCTCTCAGCTATAATTAAAAAAGGCTTTTTTTAACCTTTTTAATACTTTTTTACCTTATTTTGGTAATTTTAGGCATAAAAAAGAGAGGGTAACCACTCCCTCTCTCTATAATCACCCAACCACCAAATGAGTTGAATTATCTACACTTTACAGAGTCACTTTCTTTACATAACAGTCGCTAACTCCTTCGACTCTATCAGTTAATCAGTTCCCCGTAGGGGTAAGCGCAAGCGCAGCAGGACTTCCACAAGAACGATAGAAGTCTACCATACGATTTGCTTCCTCTAGTGTAGAGAATGATTGCGTCCTCCATTGTTGTTGATAAGGAGTAAAGTAGCGAATCGTGAACATCAGAAGCGAATGATAGGATGGTCTAAATCAAGAGTATCACATTCTTGAGTGGAATATACTATCTCCACACTTTCCTGATAATACTCATCACCATAACTGTCGAAGATACAAACATCTTGATTCAGTTGATCTTCAGTGAGTTGTTGAAGTTGAGTGAGAAGTTCTTTGTAAGTCATTGTCAGTTAAGAGGAACAGAGTGAGAGTAAAGATAACCAGCAAGATTGCCGAAGTTTTGTTTCCTGGCGTGGTATTCTGACCTTGCTAGTATAACCTTAACTTGGTCAGAGTTAGAGTCTTTCCAGATGAACTTTTTGAATGTTTTTTGCATGATAGATTCAGTTAAACCAGTGTGCAAGATCGGCAAGTTCTTCAGCAATCTGTTCTACATTATCCTCAGTCAGTTGAGATAACAGTTGATCTACATCTTCTTGAGGAACATAATCCAAATCACCGTTGATTTCATTTGCGATTTGTTGTGCTTTGTCGAGGCAGATTTGCTGAAGTTGGTTGCTCATACTACTGATACACTTTCAAGGGCCCAGTTACTTTAACTCAGTCCAGTTTGATACCATTACCGAACTCAACTTCTCCATCCTTAGTAGAGATGAACCAGTTGAAGTTTTTCTGATAAACAGACTCGCCATTTCCATGTTCGCGGAGAATAGCATT
>JACCDX010186498.1_pt1 | contig 15090 bp, 18 predicted proteins | sample 7449681 | NCBI WGS metagenome assembly JACCDX01 (sample SAMN15323450, study PRJNA562643) | freshwater metagenome | isolation source: river surface water | place: USA:Blue River Watershed | collected 2017-08-18
CAACAACAATCATTGTTCCATCTGGTAATTCATGATCATACTTATCCATAAGTTCTTCACGTGAAGCTGCAGAATCTTCAACAACTTTAAATTCCATGATTGCTGATTGACCAATCATTTTTTTTGCTTGATCTAAATCATGCACATCTGGTAATTCAACAACAATAAATTTATTGCCTTGTTTGCTGATATGAATTTCAGCAACACTTAATCCATTCAATCGGCGTTCTAAAATATTAATATTTGCATCAACCGCATCAGACAACAATGATTGTAAATAATTTTCTGATATTTCTACAAAAAGATCTGAATCTTTAATGGTATAGGTTAATTTACGATATTCATGACGAAATAAAGTCTCAACTTCTTGAGCAATTTTTTTTGATTCAAAATTAAAAATTAACTGTTTTTTATCAAATGTTGGTTTTGCAACAGGTGCAAAGTTATTGTTTTCTAAAAGAGCTTGAAACTCTTTTAATTTTTCATGTAATTCAGTTTTAATAACATCAGCTTCTTGAACTTCAAGAGTAATATAACTTCCGCCAACCAAATCGATTCCGAATTTTAAAGAGTTTTTTCCATAAAATCCAAAATAAGCAATGCTTAAAGTAGCAACTACTACCCATGCCATAAACCCAGATAAAAAAAATCTTTTCATTGCCACATTCATAAAACTCTCCTAGAAAAAAATAAACGCGATTTCTTTATAAACTATTTTTTATAAAATATAGAATACAATCTGGTGCCGAAGAAGGGACTCGAACCCCCACGAGATTTCTCTCTCAGCCACCTCAAGGCTGCGTGTCTACCAGTTTCACCACTCCGGCTAAAATTCTTTCAAATAATGATGTTTATCATACCAAAATGAAAAAAAATCGCAATTAAAAAGAATCGCATATCATGACTTACAACAGATAGGTCACATTAATTACTTGTCGATTGTAACGCAAAATTTAAAAACGATTGTAATAAGGATCCTAATAATTCATATATTTTACTCAATATTTGACGAAAAAAATTAATAATTTTTTCTAAAACCATCATAGAATTTTCTTCTTGTTCTGCTGGTTTTTTAAGAAATTGAACAACAACATTATCTTGCAAAGGTGCTGCTTGCACTAATGGCGCCGCAGCTTGAGTCTGAATTGTATTTGACTCTGTAATCGTTGGAGTAGCAATTGTATCGGTTAAGACTCCTGTATAAGATGATCCTGTTTGATTCAATGCTTCACTAACTTGCGATGCTGTCGTTAATGGGGCAGGAATAACAGCTGGTTGAGAATCTTTAATATCATTTTGTTTTTCTTGAATCACTTGAGATGATTGAAGTGCTATTTTTTGAGCATCTTGAATACCTTGTTTATCTGCAACTGACCACAATGATGTATACCAAGCATGTATATCATCAAATACCCGTGACATGAAATTTTTATGTTTTTTTTCATCCAATACAAAATTTTTTTGATCTTTTTGATCTGATGTTTGATTATCTAATGATTGTTGAAAAAATGAAGTTACACTTTTTACTACCATACCAATAGATGCATCATAATACTGCATAAATTTATAAAAAAAACTTTGTTTTCGTTCTTCTTCTAATTTTTGAGCAGCTTCTTCTTTTTCTTTTTGATATGCAGCACGTTCTTGTTCTAAAGCTTTTTGAACAGCTATAGCCTCTGCAGCTTTTTCATTTTTTTCAATTTCTGTTAAATCATCTTCCTGAGTTTTTCCCATTAACTTTTGAATATCAAGACCTTTTACTTTTAATTCATCAATCGTTTTGTTTATGTTTGCAATATTTGTATCTATTTTTGCAACTAAAACATTATGTAAATAGGGTAATAACGTTGTTTTTAAATAACTACTTTTTTGTTCAATATTTTGCTTAAAATTATTCATTTGATAATAAAGATTTCGTGCATTTTTATCATCAAGCTCTTTACCTATAGCTTTAAAAGTATCCCAAGATTTTGTTTCATACTCACGACATTCATCAATAGTTTTAAATGCCTGCATAATAGTTTGGTCTATTTTATTATCAACATCACCAATCACTTTAATATCTTTACCAATTTGCTCTATAGCACTTAACTCTTTTTTGATAATTTCGAGTAAATTACGTTCAGCCTCAGATAAATCACCAGTTAATTTTTGTTCAGTTTCCAATGATGATAAAATACCTTTAAAGGTATCTTCTAACTGATTTTTCGTAAAATCAACTGTTTCAAAAAAAGTATCAATTTTCTGACCAACAGCATTAACTTCATTTGAAAATTGAATTCGAATATCATTAACACTACTTACAATAGACCGAATTTCATCAAAAGATTTTTCAGCACGTTCAAACCAAATTCTTTTTTCAAGCCAATTTCCACTTGTGCTATCTTGAAGATCTGCAGTATCTAAATTAATTTGATGCACATTTTCTACGGATAAAGATCCTTCTGACTCATCGACAATAGCGCCACTATCTTGAGCGCATAAAACATTTTTATTTGTGTCATAAATCATGATAAACAGATGTGACAACAACAATATTTTTATCAATTGCTTCATGGAAGGATCTCCAAACATAGTTTAATATTACATAGTTTTCGTAATTTCTTTCAACTCACTAAAAAGTCCTTGTAACAACTCTTCAGCTTCCCAGGAAGTATAGCTCCACTGAACTCCAGAATCAACTTTTGTTAAAACAGAACGATCACTTTTGATATCAATGATATCAACACGAACAACATTCATTAACGGATGCACCATGGACGGAGCCCTGACAACGCCAACTCGACCCAAAATACTATACGCAACGTTACCTGCCGCCATAAAAGAAATCATAACTTTTTTTTGCCAAACCATGTTGTGATAGCCTTGATGATCTTTATGAATGGTAAGCAAAATACTTTCTTGTCCTTTTGGATACATACATTGAATTGGTGTTGTATGTGGTAATCCTTTTTCAGAAAATGTTGCAAGAACAGCAACTGCTTTACCACCTTTCAACACTTCAACTAAATCTTCTGGTAATTTAACCCCTACATGCTTTGCCATAAGCATCCTTAATTTTATAATATATAATTTTGTATCGTAACTTTGTATTATTCTGGAAATAAATTTACTGCTACTTCATTTTCAACAACAAATCCTTTTGGTGTTAAAAAAAGCCTTCCTTCTTTTTGTTCTACAAAACCCTGATTTTCCAACCATTGAGCTTTTTCATAAAAACTTTTTTGTTGTTCTTGTGTTAAATTATGTATAACATCTTGAACATCTACACCTTTTGCCTGACGAACACCAAGCATAATTTTTTCAATATTTACTTGGGATGAAGTAATTTCTTCAGATTCATGAATTAAACCCTGCTTATCGACAACAGCCTGAAAATAGTTTTTTAAATTTTTATTATTTTGATACCGATATTGTCCATTAAATGAACAAGCTCCCAAACCAAAACCTTTATAACTTTTTCTATCCCAATACGCCTGATTATGTCGAGATTCAAATCCTTTTCGAGCAAAATTTGATAACTCATATCGATAAAAACCATGGAGTGCTAATTTTTCTACCGTCCATTCATACAAATCAATAATAAGATCATCTGGTGGCAATACAACTGCTTGCTGCTTTACTTTAAAATATAATGGTGTTTTTTCATGCACCATCAAAAAATAAATAGAAATATGTTGTATTGGCCATTGCATAGCATCTTGAATCATGAACTTCCATTCATCAACACTAACTCCAGGCAAACCAATAATAAAATCAACTGAAACGTTATCAAAAACTTTTTTGGTCTGTTCTAACAATGTTAAAACATCAACTTTTTTTTGATGGCGATTTAAATCTTGCAAAACAGTATCTTTAAGACTTTGTACACCAATACTTAATCTATTAATTCCTAAGCTTTTCCAAGTTTTTAAGGCACCATCTTGAACTGTTCCTGGATTAACTTCTAACGTTACTTCAGTTGTATGATCATACAGTATCATACCTTGCAACAAGGTCATCATCTCTGCCAACAAAGACAAAGGATAGGTACTTGGAGTTCCACCACCTATATATAATGTTTTTAAAGGTTTTTGTTGATCAAAATCATTCTTAAATTCTTTAATCTCATGACACAATGCAGCATGATATTTTTCCATAAACTGTTCATGTGATGCAATCGCAACAAAATCGCAAAAATTACATTTATAGGGACAAAATGGCCAATGAATATAGACATGTTCTAAATTCTTAAAATAATAGCGCAACCTAGCTTCCTTTGGTAGTATCTACTGGAGTCGTTTTTTTTATCAAAATTATAGATTGCTCAATATCATGGCGTAATTTTTCAACAATTCCTACTTGATGCTCAAACTTAATACGAGTCATATCTTGAAAAATTTTACGTAAAATATCAACACAATCAAAAGACATATACAAAGATGCATGTACAATAAACTCTTTATCTGTCAAATGAACAAACGAAGTATGATATAAAGATGATACGTATTCTTTTATTATTAATGATAACCGAAAATATGCTTTTTTACTATCTTCTTCTGTTTGTATCACACTACTTTGCAATTCAAATAAATCCTGTAAAGCTCGATCCTTAGGCAAAATAAATCTTTTTTTATACGCATACTTTTGGTACAAAAAATAAATCAATAATACTATTATAAAGGCTAGACACAAAATAATAAAGCGCTCTATCCAAAAATATATCACAGGTTGTTCATACCACAATCCATAAATATCACGTATTGATTCACCTTTGTTTATCATGATAGCACCATCGATCTTTTTTTAAAAACATAATTAATGATTCTATAAAATCTTTTTTTGGCAGAATATCACAACAATCAATTTTATATTTTTGTAATAATTTATTTTGATGCAAAATACGCTCTGCAGCGACTTCTTGAAATTGATTATTTGTATGTGATAAAGCAAGAAGCATAGAAACACCAGTTTCAGAATCTTGACTTAGAACATATCCACTACCACTCATTTTTTTGATCTGATCATCAAGACAGCGAATTGCTATAATTTCTCGCTTGCAAACTAATAATTTTAATGATTGTTCAAAATCTGATCCTATAAAATCAGAAATAACAATAACTGCAGCATCTTTGGTGAAAGATTGTACTAAATATGAAAATAAAAAATTAAAATCGGTTGTAGTTCCAACTGATTGGTGTGAAAAAATAGTTTGCAAAATTGCCATCACGTGGCGTTTTCCACGTGATGGCGCTATAAATTTTTCAATACGATCAGAAAAAAGTAATAAACCTACATGATCTTGCTCAAAATCTGCAATAGAAGCTAAAACCCCTGCAATCTGCTTCATAATATCTGATGTTTTTTCATAACTCGATGCAAAAAAAGTTGAGGCTGAAACATCTAAACATATAAGAATTGTTCTATTTTTTTCTTCTAAATATTGACGTACTAAAAGCTTTCCAGTTCGAGCAGTACTTTTCCAATCCATAAATCGAATGTCATCACCATAACTATAGGAACGAATTTGATCAAATTCAAACCCAAAACCTTTTTGCATGGTAATATGACCCCCGACAAGAGCCCCATTCATCACGCGTTGCGTGTGAATCTTAACATCTTGAATTTTTTTTATAATTTCTGGAGAAATCATGAGGAAAACAACCCTTGCTTTTTGATAATATCTGGTAATTCAATAGTTCCATCTGCTTGTTGATAGGTTTCCATAATTGCAACCATTAACCGTGGTAAAGCTAAAGATGAAGCATTTAATGTGTGTGCATATACTGTTTTTCCACCTTTGCATTCACGATATCGAATACCACCACGTCGAGCTTGAAATGCATGACAATTACTTGCTGAAGAAACTTCATAGTAAGACTTTTGTCCTGGCATCCATACTTCAATATCATACGTTTTGACCGACTGAAATGATGTATCCTGAGCTGCTAATAAAGAAACTCTATAATGTAACCCAAGCATTTGTAAAATATTTTCTGCCGCCGCAACCATTTTGTCAAGCTCTTGCGCTGATTCTTCTGGCGTAACAATTGAATATAATTCTATTTTTTCAAATTCATGAATTCGAATCAATCCACGCTCTGCACTTCCATAACCACCTGCCTCACGACGAAAACAACTTGTCCATGAAGTCATACGAACTGGCAGTTGGCCTCTTTCTAAAATCATATCTCTGTACATATTCGTTAGATTAACTTCAGATGTCGGAGATAAATATAAATCCTCATTTTCAACTTTATACACTCCATCAGCAAATTTTGGCAACTGCCCTGCAGCTTCTAAAGATCGAGTATTAACCAAATAAGGAGGTAGTATTGGATGAAATCCATAAGCGATATTATTTTTCAACATTAAATGTGTTAATGAATACAATAATTTAACAGCATCGCCTTTATATAAAGCAAAATTACTCCCTGTCATGCGGGCTGCAGCTTCAAAATCAAACCATCCCAAATTATTTCCCAGTTCAACATGACTTTGGGGTTCAAAGTCGAAAACTGCTTTTGTGCTAAATTCTCTGACAACAGTATTTGCTTCTTTATTTCCAGCAGGAACATCCGCTTCTGCAGGATTCGGACATGATGCATAAAGATTTTTAAAATCAGATTCTACAGATTTAAGTATCTGTTCTTTATCTTTTAAAAGTTTACCTATTTCAATAGAACGCAAACGTAAATCTTCTGTAAATCCAGTTTTTGCCTGATCTGCTAATTTATTTTTTTCTTCACGCAACGATTCAACTTCTAACGACAATGCACGAAAAGCTTTATCTGCAGCAATCAAACCTTGCACATCAAATTTCGGATCTTTTTTTAAGATACGAGCAACAATATCAGCTTCATTATGACGAAGAGATGCTAAATCAATCATGAACAGCTCCAAAATAAATTATTTTAAAAATATTGTATTGAGTATATCAAAAAAATTAAAGTCGTAACAGATACCTATTACGACTTTAATAATGGATAAATCTCTTATTCGTTAAGGATAAACCTTACACCAGCTATTATAAATGAGCTGAACGAACTATTTCTCTTAGATTTTTACCTGCTTTAAACTTAGGAACAGTCACTTTTGGAATGTTAATTTTTTGTTTAGTTGCAGGATTAATACCTTGACGAGCAGGACGTTCTGAAATTAAGAACGAACCAAATCCAGTAATTGAAACTTTTTTACCTTGTTTCAATGCTCTTTCAACGATTCTTGTTAATGCATCAAGAACACGTGAAACATCTTTTTTACTAAAAGTTGTTTCTTCGCTTAGCGCATTGATTAAATCGGTTTTGTTCATCTATGCCTCCCAAAAAGTTATTTATAGTTGTAACACTGCTTATATTTTTTATGCAAGATTATAATACCTTGTTGTATCAAAGAGTAATTTTATTTAGCCTTTTGTCAAATTCATTCTGTATTTTTATCAAAAAATGCAACAGCAAGCACATACTAGACTCTTTTAAAGATATTTTCTTTCTATTTGTTCAATTACAAAAATTTTGATAAATTATACTCATAAATAATTTTCTATCTTTCTTCTGCAAAGGTTTTTCATGTTGATCGATACACATTGCCATATTAACATTATAATTCGTGGATATGCTCATCAATCAAAAACAACTAAACTTTCACCAGAAGAACTTACACAAGCAGAATATATCATTGACCAAGCAAAAAAAAATGATGTAACAACAATCATTAATGTTGGAACTGATATAACAGAAAGTCTTTTATGTCTTGATTTAGCCGAAAAATTTGATAATTGTTATGCAATTATTGGAATTCATCCTAATGATATCACAGAAGATTGGGGTAATGACATGCAAAAACTTACACAACTTACTCAAAATTGCTCTAAAAATAAAATTATTGGAATCGGAGAATGTGGTATCGATTTACATTATCCAAACTACAACGTCACTCGGCAACAAGATGCTTTTAAAGCTCATATCGAATTAGCTCTTCATCAGGATCTTGCTTTGTCAATTCATTCTCGTGATGCCTCAGAAGAAACTTTTAAAATTATCGATTTATATAAAAAAGAATCAAATTTTAGAGGAATCATGCACTGTTTTTCTTACGATCAAGGATATGCAGACGAAGCAATTAAAGCAAACCTCGTTCTTGGGATTGGAGGAACTGTAACATATCCAAAAAATGATGTTTTACGATCTGTTACAAGCAATGTAGATCTTAACAAAATCGTTTTAGAAACTGATGCTCCTTTTTTAGCACCTCAAGCTGTCAGAGGCCAAAACAACTATCCAGCACACATCAAAATAATTGCAGAATTTATAGCACATTTAAAAGGAACTTCATACGAACATGTTGCACAAACGACAACAAATACTGTCAAAACCCTGTGTAAACTTGCATAAATAGATTCTTTTTTTTATTCTAACTATATAATCTAACGTTCTATTCTAAGGAAATATGTGTTTAATTCTGTCATAGAAGCTTTCATAATTTATTTTGGCCTTTTAATTGGCGTTGGAATTTATTTTTATCAAAAAAACAAATCCCAAAAAGATTTTTCTCTTGGAGATAGAACGTTAAATTATTGGGTAACTGCAATATCAGCTCAAGCAAGCGATATGAGTGACTGGTTATTTATGGGATTTCCTGGTGCAATTTATGCAACTGGATATATTGAAATTTGGACAGCGATCGGACTTGTTGTCTTCATGTTTTTAAATTGGCATTACATAGCTCCTCAATTTAGAATTGCAACAGAACAAACAAATAGCACCACCCTTGCTTCATTTTTACAAAAAAAATATGACGAAAAATCAAATATAATTCGTGTCGTAAGTAGCTTATTATGCCTTTATTTTTTTATATTTTATATCGCAGCAGGACTTGCAGGATTAGGAAGAATTTTTCAATCCGCTTTTCAAATTAACTACTACCATGGAATCTTAGTTGGACTTGCAATAACGTTACTTTACACGTTACTTGGAGGACTGCTTGCGATCGCTTGGAGTAATTTATTTCAAGGTCTATTTTTATTAGTCGCAATTATTGCTGTTCCTCTTTATGCTATCTATTATTATGGAAATATACACTCTTTTCTTAATACGATTATGTATCATCAATCTATTGGTTATACTGATTTTATACCTACTGACAAAAGTATACTCTCAATATTTTTTGGCATGACAGCTTGGGGACTTGGCTACTTTGGACAACCACATATCTTAATAAGCTTTATGAGCATTGATGACGTTGCAAATATGAAAAAAGCTAAAATCGTTGGAATTAGCTGGCAAATTTTAGTTTTGTCTGCAGCTATTTTAGTCGGACTTGTTGGAAAAGTTTATATATACCCAACATTAATAAATCAGGAACTTGTTTTTATTTCACTCGTACAAGATTTATTCCATCCATTTCTTGGAGGATTTATTTTATGTGCAATGCTTGCTGCAACAATTTCTACAATTAATACACAATCATTGGTATGTGCTTCATTAATTGGACAAGATCTATATTATCCATTCATACAAAAAGAAATATCAGCAGAACAGGATTTATTATTCACTCGATGCGCAATTTTTATAATTCCAATTTTGGCACTCATGACAGCATTTTACAATACAGATACGATATTCAATCTCGTTTTTTACGCATGGTCTGGTCTTGGATCGAGCTTTGGACCTCTTGTTATTTTATCTTTATATACCAACTCTATAACAGCTCATGGTGCTTTAGCAGGTCTTATTATTGGAGGAATTATTGGTATTGCATGGCCATACAGCCAAATAATACCAACACTTGTTATTGGTTTTATAGCAAGCTTTACGATAACATATATCATTTCAATTATTACAAAAAATACTCATAATGCATAAAAATAGATTGTATACTTTTATTATTTTTTTGATCTTTTCATCGTTACATATAAAATCATCTGAGATAAAAACCATAAAAAAACATATCGATACAATTAGCTACAACGAATTACTTTTACTTGGCGCTCAAAACAATAACCATACCATGATGAAGCATGCTCTTTTGAAAGGTGCAAGCTTTTTATATAAAAATAAAGAACATCAAAACATTTTACATTTTTTAGTTACCCATAGATATTCAAAAAAAACACAAAACCTTATCTTTCAGGCAATAAAATCTGGCTTAAATCCACATGCACAAAACAAATATGGTAACAGTGCCTATGAAATTTCAAGACTATTTCAAAATGGTTATACTTTAAATTTAAAAAAATAGGTACTTATTTTATAAAATAAAGCCAAAAATTTTATCTACTATAAAATCTTGATAAGATATTTTTCATGGTTTAGAATAAAATATCTTATCAGACATAAAATTTAGAATAATTTGTATGAAAATAAATAGACTACAATATAAATTCTTGTATAAAAATATATTAATCTTGAATATGTACTGTAAATTTCTCGCCCAATTTTGCTTGTATTTTTTTTTCTAATCCAAACGTAATGGTATAAAAAGAAAGAGGACATGTATCACATGTCCCTTTTAATTTGATGTTTACTTGAAAATTGTCGATTGAAAATAAAACTATCTCACCGCCATGAGATTGTACATAAGGCTTCATCTCTTCAATTACTTGTAAAACTTGAATTTCAATTGCTTGATTATTCATTACACCCATTGCAAACGTGAAATCGAAGCTGTATCACTTGGACGTTTACCTAATGGTAAAATTCGAGTATATCCACCTTGACGATCAACGTATTGCGGAGCAATCTCTTTAAACAATTTTAATAATGCTTCTTGACTGTATGGTAACATAGCTTGAGCTTTGCGACGAGGATTAAATTCATTACCTTCTCGAGCTATAGTTACTAATTTTTCTGCCAAACGACGAACTTCTTTAATTGTTGCTGTCGTTGAAACAATATGACCAAAATTAATAAAGTGAATAACCTGGTTTCTTAAAAAAGCTTTACGGTATGAACCTTTCATGTTCAGCTTTTTTTTACCACTTAAATGTCTCATTGTATATCCTTTTCGCTGTTATTTGCTCTGTTTTTGCAATGCTTTGATAACAACATCTTCTTTGATATCCATTCCCAAACGAAGACCTAAAGATCGTAAGATTTCTTTTACTTCGTCAAGGGATTTTCTACCAAAATTTTTAATTTTTAAACCTTCATCTTCTGTAAAATTCACCAAATCAATAACACGGCGAATATCAGCATTTACTAAACAATTATGTGCTCGAGCTGAAAACTCTAATTCTTCAATTGGCTTCATCAATAATTCTAAGGAAATACCTTTCAAGCCAAAATCTTCAAAATCAGCTGTATCAACAACACTTGTCACACTTTCTTGTCCAGAGATTTCATTAAAAGGAATTTCAGCCCCAATTAAGAAATTTTCTAATTGAGTGCGTAATACTGACACTGCATAATTAAGCGCATCAACTGGAGAAATTGCACCATTCGTTGTAATTTCTAAGGTCATTTTATCAAAATCAATATCTTTTCCAACACGAGTTTTATCAACATTACATGTCACATTACGCACAGGAGAAAACATTGCATCAAGATAAATACGTCCATCTTCTTGCAAAGATTGACCTATTGGCCATTGAGCAACTTGATAACCTCGACCAGATTCGACATTGAATTCAATATCTAAAATACCACCCTGAGAAACATGAGCAAGAACATGATCAAGATTAACTAGTTCTAAATGTTCATCACAAGTAATATCAGCAACAGTTACTGCTTTAGGAGAAGAAACTAACAATTTCATCTTACCTGAAGTATTTGTTTTATTTTTAATAATGATTTGTTTTATATTTAAAACAATTTGCATTATATCTTCAACAACTCCAGGGATTGATGCAAATTCATTATTAACACCTTTGATAACAACTGAAGTAACAACAGTTCCTTCAATAGCACCAAGAAGAACTCGACGCATCGCATTACCTAAAGTAATACCAAAACCAGGTTCTAATGGTTCTGCTGTTAATTTTCCAAAATTAGAGGACATTGATTGTTTATCCCAACCTAATTTTGGTAATGTTAATGGTTTATATTCTTTACTCATAATAATTGCCCTAACCCTTAATTAAACGATTACTTAGAGTACATCTCAACAATCAAATACTCTTCTATAGGTGTCTGTAAATCAGATCGCACTGGTTGACGTAATACTTTTCCAGTTCTATCTTTTTTTACTAACTCTAACCATTCTGGAACTTTAATCCCAATGCTCATACGTTTATCAATAATTTGCTCAAGCATAACTTTATTTGATAAAGTTGTATCTGCAAGAGCAATAACATCATTAACATTAACCAAGTATGATGGTGAAGTTACTTTTTTACCATTAACTTTAATATGGCCATGAACAATCATTTGACGAGCTTGTGAACGAGTTGTAGCCATTTTCAAACGATAAACGACGTTATCGACTCTACGCTCTAACAAATTAAGCAAATTTTCACCAGGAGCACCTTGCACAGCTGTTGATGCTATAGTATAAAAACGACGGAATTGTTTTTCACGCATGCCGTACATTTCTTTTACTTTTTGTTTTTCTGCAAGCTGTTTACCATATTCAGAAACACGCTTAAAAGCTTTTTTCGCTGATTGATTCTCTGAAGAATTTGTATCTGCTTGTGTTTTTGGATTTGTTTTCATAATTAATATTTATCCGTAATAAATTATTTGTTATACACGACGCTTTTTAGCAGGACGACAACCATTATGTGGTAATGGGGTCACGTCTCGTAAAACAGAGATATTTAAACCAGCGCCTTGAAGCGATCTTACCACTGAATCACGACCTGATCCAGGACCTTGTAAATTTACTTCTACAGATTTAATACCCATTAAAGTCATATCTTTAGCTAGTACTGATGAAATTTGTGAAGCAGCAAAAGGTGTTCCTTTTCGAGAACCTTTAAAACCAGATTTTCCTGCGCTTCCTGACAAAATAACATTTCCATCTTCAGTCGTAATTGTTACTAATGTATTGTTGAATGTTGATTTAACATGAACAACTGCACTGCTCAATTGACGTTTGACTTTTTTGGACTTCTTTTTATAAGCCATTGTTCCCTTTATCTACCTAAAACTTTATTTTTTAGCTATTTTACGTTTTAATGCAACTGCAGAACCAGCTTTTTTAGGACCTTTTTTAGTTCTTGCATTTGTTTTTGTACGTTGACCACGACAAGGTAAACCTTTTCTGTGTCGTAAGCCTCTATAAGAGTTAATTTCTTGAAGTCGTTTAATATTCATTAAAACTTCTTTACGTAAATCACCCTCTGTTGGACAATATTCGTTTACTGTTTTTTGAATAAGAGCAACATCTTGATCGGTTAAATTTTTAACACGAATATCAAAATTAATTTTTGCTTTATTTAAAATATCTCTTGCAGATTTCAATCCAATACCATATACATACGTCAAACCATATTCTATGCGTTTGTTGGTAGGTAAATTTATACCCGAAATTCTTGCCATATATTACCTTTATACTGATCTTACTTTTATCTTATCCTTGACGTTGCTTATGACGAGGATCTTTTACGCAAATAATTCGTACAATTCCATCTCTTCGTACGACCCTGCATTCTCCGCACATTTTTTTTATGGATGTTCTTACTTTCATAGTCGCATCTTTCTATCTATCAAGGTGTTATTAACTTTTATACCGTCTTACAATTCTACCACGGGTTAAGTCATAAGGAGAAAGCTCTAAAGCTACTTTATCTCCAGGTAAAATTCGAATGTAATTCATTCTCATTTTTCCTGAAACATGTCCCAAAATCGTATGCCCGCCATCTATTACTATTTTAAACATTGCATTTGGCAAGGTATCTTGAACGACACCATCAATGCATACTATATCGTCTTTTTTACTCATATAATTACCTTTGTAACCTTGTTAAAATTTCTGGTCCATGATCTGTAATCACTATTGTATCTTCAACATGCATCGCTAATTTATGATCATTTGTAACTACTGTCCAACCATCATCTAAAATAGAAACTTCATACGTTCCCATAGTAATCATTGGTTCAATAGCAAATGTCATACCAGCACGCAATACCATTCCGGTGTTTTTTTTACCAAAATTAGGAACTTCTGGCTCTTCATGCATATTTTTGCCAATTGCATGACCAGCAAAATCACGCACTATTCCATAATTTCTTTGTTCAGTAAAATGTTGTATTGCATAAGAAATATCAAATAATTTATTACCTACAACAGCATTACTAATTCCTGCATTTAAAGCATCATAAGCCGTCTGTATAAAAACTTGCATTTCTTGGGAAGGATTTTTAACATCAACAAGAAACGCTCTTGCCATATCTGCGCAATACCCTTTCCATGCAGCACAAACATCAACCTTAACCAAGTCTCCTTGCTGTAAAACAACTTGTGCTGAAGGAACGCCATGAACAACAACATGATTAACCGATATACAGCTTACATGTTTATACCCCATGTAACCTTTTGACTGTGAAACTAAATTATTACGTTTCAACTCATCAGAAATCCATTGATCTATCATCAATGTCGTTACACCAGGTTGTATTATATTTTTTATATTTTCAAATATCTCAGCAAGCAATTGACCTGCTGTTTTCATTTTAAAAAGAGCATCTTTACTTTTTATTATCATAATGAAGAATTATTCGCGATCAAACTAATATGTTGAAAAACCTTATCTATAGGATCTTGACCATTTACAATAAGAATTTTAACATCCTTATCTTTATAATAGTCTAACATATCTTTTTCATGTTGATAATAGACTTCAAGACGTTTTTTTAAAGTTGCCTTAGAATCATCAGGTCTATGAATTAATTCATAATTGCATACGTCGCATTGCATCGACTGTTTCGGTCTTAATTCACTATCATGGTTCATAGAATAAACCCGCTGACAATTTTTATTTCCACAAACAACCCTTGATTCAATTCTATTCATTAAAACATCTTCACTAACATCAAATTTAATGACAGATGTTTCAAAATTATTAAATTTCTCTTGTAACATTGCATCAACAAATACTGCCTGTTCAAGTGTTCGTGGCGTACCATCAAAGATAATCCCATCTAAATTATCTTGATGTGTACCTATCCATAA
>JACCDX010555163.1_pt1 | contig 15088 bp, 15 predicted proteins | sample 7449681 | NCBI WGS metagenome assembly JACCDX01 (sample SAMN15323450, study PRJNA562643) | freshwater metagenome | isolation source: river surface water | place: USA:Blue River Watershed | collected 2017-08-18
CTTCATGTTGTTTGAAAACTCCACCGATCGGGAGTGATCATTCAACGGCATGGGAGACACAGTAGTTGACTGAAATATTTAATTATTTATGTCAACTTAAACCTGCAAGCCACGTTGATATCGACGCCAAAAAATAAATTTAGTCAAATTTTTTGAAGCATCTCAGTGCTTGTTTTAAGTTTCAATGACAGCCTTGGCAAGGGCTGTCAAACTTGCATGTGATCGGTTGTCGGCACTCAATACAGTGGCATTTTGTATTTGCGAAAAATTGCGCTGCATGGATGCGAAATAAGTCGGGTCGTAGTGAAGTTTGAGTAAATCACGAACGACGTCTTCAATCTGACCTGCTGCGATTTTCGCTTGCCAATCTTCAACAACTTGTTTGCCACGAATCGTGATCAAGGCGTCAAGACGTTTGCTAAAAAATAAGGGATCTTTGACAAAAAAATCGTAATCTTCAAGCAGCAATTTGACGCGCTCTTCGTCAATCAGCTCAAGCGAATAGCAGGGGCTAGCCCGCATGGCCAAAATCAAGGATTCGGGGACTGCCAAGTTGCCCACTTTTCGACTTTCAGACTCCACATACACGGGCTTGCTTGTATCGATCTTTCTGAGGGCATCCCAAAGCAAAGTGTCGAAATGTTTTTGGCTTGGCTGAGATTCACCAGGAATGATGCCCAGTACCGAGCTGCGGTGATTGGCCAGTCCTTCAAGGTCTAACACTTGTGCGCCTTGCTCTCTCAGGCAATGCAACAGTCTGGTTTTTCCAGAGCCTGTGGGGCCGCAAATGACGCGCCAGGAAATGCGTGCAACCAAGGCGGGCATGGCTGCAATCATGGCACTTCTAAAAGCTTTATAGCCGCCCTCAATGAGGGTGACCCGAAAACCAATCTGTCCCAAGATGAGGGCCAGCGAGCCGCTGCGTTTGCCACCGCGCCAGCAATAAACCAAGGGCTGCCAATCTTTGGGTAAATCAATCACATGGTTTTCAATGTGCTTTGAGATGTTGGCGGCTACCAAGGCTGCGCCTTTTTTCTTGGCTTCAAAGGGTCCTACTTGTTTGTACAAGGTGCCAATCACAATGCGTTCTGCATTGTTGAGCGAAGGCCAATTTTGTGCGCCTGGCAAATGGTCCAGCGCATACTCATCTTCCGTTCGGGCATCAATGATGGTGCTGTATGCGCCTGGTGTTCCAAGTGGCAGGCGCATGCGCTCGATGGCATCTTGTGCACTGACAGGATTGACACTCATGATGGTGCCTTGTCGTCGACCACCAGTCCATGCAATTGTTGCGACTCGACATGGCCCACAACAGCGGCATGGTCAAAGCCGTGTTGCTTGAAAACGGCCAACACCTCATCTACGGAATTGGGTTCGCAAGCAACCAACAAACCGCCGCTGGTTTGGGGGTCGGTCAGGAGGTTTTGATCGACCCCTGCAAAATGGCTGTCAACAGAAACTTCATTGCCATAACCCTGCCAGTTTCGGCCTGATGCACCTGTGACGCAACCCTGTAGCGCTAGCTGCTTGACCCCTGGCAGTAGCGGAACCTGTGGCCAATTTAAGCGGATCGTGCATTTGGCGCCGCGAGCCATCTCAAGCAAGTGACCTGCTAAACCAAAGCCGGTGATGTCGGTGAGGGCGTGCACGCCCTTGAGTTTGGCCAAGTCAGGACCTGCCGTGTTCAACTGGGTGGTATTCCGAATCATGGCTTGATAACCTTCGTCAGGCAACATTTCCTTTTTGAGTGCTGCTGACAAAATGCCAACCCCAATCGGTTTGCCCAAAATCAAAACATCGCCCACTTGGGCGTCTGCATTGCGTTTGATGTGGTCAGGGTGGGCCAATCCCAAGGCCACCAGTCCGTAAATGGGTTCAACCGAGTCGATGGTATGACCGCCAGCGATGGGTATGCCGGCAGCGCGGCAAACGCTCTGTCCACCGTCCAATATTTGGCCAATGACGCTCAAGGGCAGCACATTGACGGGCATGCCCACCAATGCCAAAGCCATGATGGGTTGCGCGCCCATGGCGTAGACGTCAGAAATGGCATTGGTGGCAGCGATCCGACCAAACTCAAAAGGGTCATCCACAATGGGCATGAAGAAATCGGTGGTGGCGACCAAAGCCTGAGAATCGTTCAATTTGTAAACGGCGGCATCGTCAGCAGTTTCAATGCCGACCAACAATTCCGGTGGCAGGGGCATGGCGTTGGTTGACCGAAGGATTTCGCTCAGAACGCCTGGTGCGATCTTGCAGCCACATCCGCCGCCATGAGACAGGCTGGTCAGTCGAGGGCCAATGGTTTTGTTTTCATTCATAGGTTGATTATGGCAAACCCGACTTGGTGAAAACCTAAGTTAAAGCAACAATCAAACCATAAGCTGTTCGTATTGCGCACTTAAGGCGCAAATGACCTGAATTACTTTCCTCTTTAACTAGATCAGACCCATGGCATTTCTTACCAAACAACTTATCAGCAGTTCATTGGCCATCTTGCTCTCCTTTTTCGGAGTGGCGCACGCGCAAGAAAAATTTCCTTCAAGACAGGTCACCCTGGTCGTGCCCCAAGCGGCAGGTGGCGCCAACGATGCCATTGCGCGGGTGATTGCCCAAAAACTTTCAGAGCAATGGGGTCAACCCGTGGTGGTTGAAAACCGACCTGGGGCTGGTGGCAATGTGGGGACAGCGTTTGCTGCCAAAGCCAAAAACGATGGCTATACGTTGCTCGTGAATGCAGACAGTGCGCAAGTCATTAACCCTTTTTTGTATGCCAAAACGGGCTTTGATTCGGTCAAGGATTTTGAGCCTGTGGCGCCCTTGGCCAAGGCTGGGTATGTGTTGGTGGCCAATCCCAGTTTGCCGGCCAACAATGTGTCTGAGCTCATTGCTTTGGCCAAAGCCAAGCCAGGCTCACTGTCCATCGCGTCGGCAGGCAACGGCACCTTGAATCACTTAATTGGTGAGATGCTGCAAAAAGCCACGGACATTCAACTCCTGCACATTCCCTACAAAGGTGCGGCCGCAGCAGCCACCGATGTGGTCGGCGGGCAGGTGCCCCTGTCTGTTCAGAGCATGCCTTCATCCATTGCTTTCATTCGTGCTGGCAAATTGAAGGTTTTGGGGGTGGTTAACGAAAAGCGTTTGGCTGCATTACCCGATGCGCCCTCCATTGGTGAAACTGTGCCGGGCTTTGGGGCGACCCCTTGGTACGGCATGTTTGCGCCTGCTGGAACCCCAAAAAACATCACCCTTCAAATTCAAAATGATGTGGCCAAAGCCCTCGATTCAAAGGATGTGCAGGATCGCTTGGCCACGCTGGGCTGCGAGGCATTCAAGGGTACTGGCGATCAATTGGCCCAAATTGTGAAGTCCGACCTGGTGCGTTGGGCCAAAATTGTCAAAGATTCTGGCGCCAAGCTGGATTGATTTAACCCTACACGCCCCCTTGGGGGTGTGTGGGATCCACCCATAGAACCTGTTCAGGCTTTTCGACCGGTTCAATGTCCAAGTTGATGGCCACGGCTTGGCCATCACTTCGGCATAGTACGCATTCCAATGCTTCGGTGGCGCTGGCATTGATTTCTTGATGCGGTACATAGGGCGGCACATAGATGAAGTCGCCGGGCCCGGCCTCGGCTGTGAACTCAAGCTGATCACCCCAGCGCATTCTGGCGCGGCCCTTGATGACATAAATCACACTTTCTAAGGGGCCGTGGTGGTGTGCGCCTGTTTTGGCGTTGGCATGGATGGTGACAGTACCAGCCCATAACTTTTCTGCACCCACCCTGGCAAAGTTAATGGCCGCCTTTCTGTCCATGCCGGGCGTAGAGGGCACATTGCCATCCAGTTGGTTGCCTGGGACCACCCTGACACCTTCGTGTTTCCATTTGGTGGGTGTGTTTTCGTCGTGAGAATGGCTGTGATGTGACATGGATAAGAACCGACTATTTGTTACTCAACATATTGTTAATCAACTATAGGTTGCATAACGTATTGTTAAGGGGGTGGGAGATTAAAAAAGCTATTTTGAGCTTAATTTGCACGATTTGAAAAGAGTAAAGACACTTAGCTTGGTTTTGGGTTAGTCTGCTGTTCTTGATGATTTTTTGTAATCAGACATGACACGACAGGCAGCAATCGATAGGGCGCAATCCGTATTTGACGATGGGAGTTTCAAAAGAACCCTACAGTCAAGAATTGAAAGACCCACTGAAAGTCAAAATCCCGCCAGGCAAGCCGATTTGTTGGCTTATTTGAGCGATGCATTGCAACCCGCCTTTGAGGCTATTGGGTTTAAATGTCAACAATTGACGCATCCCAAGGCCAAGGCTCCTTTTTTGTATGCGCAGCGGATTGAATCGCCGCATCTGCCAACCGTTCTTGGGTATGGGCATGGCGATGTCATTCGTGGTTTGGAGCCTGAATGGCGTGAGGGGGTCTCTCCTTGGGCGCTGACTGAATTAGACGGTCGTTGGTATGGCCGTGGCATTGCAGACAACAAGGGGCAGCATTCGGTCAACCTCCAAGCGATGGCGTGTGTGCTGGCTGAGCGGGGTCAATTGGGCTTTAACGCCAAATACCTCATTGAAATGGGTGAGGAAACAGGCTCGCCTGGGCTTAAAGAGTTGTGCCAAGACCACGCTGACTTGTTCAAGGCTGACCTCCTGATTGCCTCTGATGGCCCGCGCCTCAGTGCTGAACGACCCACCATTTTCTTGGGCTCAAGGGGCTGCATCAATTTTGACCTCAGCATTGAGTCAAGGGCGGGGGCACACCACTCAGGCAATTGGGGCGGCCTCATTTCCAACCCTGGTATCCAGTTGGCCCACGCCATTGGCTGTGTGGTGTCAGAGCGAGGTGAAATCAAGGTGCCCGAATGGAAGCCCAGCGCATTGCCCGACGCTGTAAGGCGTGTCTTGGCCGATTGCCAAGTAGACGGTGGTGCCAATGGTCCCGCCATTGAGCCCGATTGGGGGCAACCCGGTCTGAGTCCAGCAGAGCGCGTCTTTGGCTGGAGCTCATTTGAAGTATTGGCCTTCAAAACAGGCAATCCAGACAATCCTGTCAATGCCATTCCGCCGCGTGCTAAAGCAACTTGCCAATTGCGCTTTGTCGTGGGCATCGACAGCGATGACATTCTGGGGGCGCTAAGGCGTCACCTAGACCGCCACGGCTTTACCTATGTGCAAATTACAGTGGGTCGCGACGAAGTGTTCAAAGCGACTCGAATCGATCCCGATGATGCTTGGGTCACTTGGGCTGCACATTCATTGCAAGCCACCACCCAAAAATCGCCGGCCATTTTGCCCAATTTGGGCGGCTCCTTGCCCAACGATATTTTTACGGATGTGCTCGGTTTGAAAACCGTGTGGGTACCACATTCATACCCGGGCTGCTCACAGCATGCGCCCAATGAGCATTTGCCGCCAGAATTGTTGCGCGAGGCCTTGCAGGTCATGACCGGCCTTTATTGGGACTTGGGTTCAGGGGATACACCTCATAGCCATTCGTCTCCGTAAAGACCATACTATTTTTTCACTTGGAGAGTTCATGCAAATTTCTATGTACACGGCCAGCGTGCCCCGTTTGATCAACGGCTTGACCAATTTGTCTCATATTTTGGGCAAGGCGCAAGCCCATGCCGAAGCCAAAAAAATTGACCCGGTCGTTTTCGCAAACCTGCGGATTTTTCCAGACATGTTTCCTTTGAGTCGACAAGTTCAAATTGCTTGTGATGTTTCAAAAGGTCTGGTGGCGCGCTTGGCAGGCGTTGAAATTCCTGTCTATGAGGACACAGAAAAAGACCTGTTGGATTTGCAAGCCCGCATCGCCAAAACCATTGCATTCCTTGAAACCTTCAAACCGGAACAAATTGACGGTACAGAAGACAAAGACATTGTGGTGAAGCGCGGTGACAAAGAAGCGCATTACAAGGGCATGCAGTTTTTATTGGGACACGGCTTACCCAATTTGCATTTTCACACCACCACCACTTACAGCATGTTGCGCGCCAGTGGCGTCGAAATTGGTAAATCAGATTACCTCGGAAAGATTTGATTTATTCTGTTTTATCCTGTTGCACGGTGATGACAAAAGTAGGAAGTTGAGATGTTGAATTGGATTGATCAAAGAGTTCCTGTGCGATTCATCGCGTTTTTTACCGTGGTTGCGCTGTGGGTGTTTTCGGCTTTGCAGTTGGCCGTTGGACAAGCCAGTCTTTTGTGGGTCTTGCTATTGACGGGCTTGGTCGTGGTGGGTGTGTATGACTTGCAGCAAAAGAGCCATGCTATTTTGCGCAACTATCCCATCATTGGTCACTTGCGGTTTTTGCTGGAATTTGTGCGGCCAGAACTCCGTCAATATTTCATTGAAGGCGATCATGACGCAGTGCCTTTTTCTAGATCCCAGCGTTCTTTGGTCTATGCCCGTGCCAAAGGGGAGACAGACAAAGTTCCCTTTGGAACCCAAGTCGATGTGCATGCCGTTGGCTACGAGTGGTTGACACATTCCATCAGCCCCACAGTCATCGCGTCTCATGATTTCAGGGTGCAAGTGGGTGGTGCTCAGTGTACAAAACCTTACAGCATCAGCCTGTTCAATGTCTCTGCCATGAGTTTTGGAGCCCTGAGTGCCAATGCCATCATGGCTTTGAATTTGGGGGCTAAGCGGGGTGGTTTTGCACATGACACTGGTGAGGGCTCGATCTCTCGGTATCACCGTGAACACGGGGGTGACCTGATTTGGGAAATAGGGTCAGGCTATTTTGGATGTCGAAATGAAGACGGCACCTTCAATGCCGAGCGTTTCAAAAAGAATGCCTTGTCGCCCCAAGTCAAAATGATTGAAATCAAATTGAGTCAAGGTGCCAAGCCGGGCCATGGTGGTGTGTTGCCCGGACCCAAAGTCACACCGGAAATTGCAGAAGCTAGAGGCGTGCCCGTTGGCGTTGATTGTGTTTCACCCGCTGCCCACAGCAGTTTTTCGACGCCAACCGAATTGCTTCAATTTGTTCAAACGTTGCGCGACATGAGTGAAGGTAAACCGGTCGGATTCAAGTTGTGCATTGGTCACCCTTGGGAATGGTTTGGCATTGCCAAAGCCATGATCAGCACTGGTATCTTGCCAGATTTCATTGTGGTTGATGGCTCTGAAGGTGGAACGGGTGCTGCACCTTTGGAGTTGACAGACCACATGGGCATGCCCATGTTGGAAGGTTTGCGTTTGGTACACAACACGCTGGTCGGTTTGAATCTCAGGCAGCACATTCGACTGGGCGCCAGTGGCAAAATTATCAGCGGCTTCGATGTGGTCAGAACGGTGGCTCTGGGAGCTGATTGGTGTAACAGTGCGCGCGGCTTTATGTTTGCCTTGGGCTGCATTCAAGCCCAGACGTGCCACACAGGCAATTGCCCAACAGGCGTGACCACCCAAGACCCCAAACGGCAGATCGCCCTTGTGGTACCCAATAAGTCCGAGCGCGTTCAAAATTTCCATCGCCAAACCTTAGAGTCGGTTCAAGAAATGTTGCAGGCAACCGGTTTGATGCATCCTGCAGATTTAAGCTTGAAGCACATCATGCGTCGCATGAGCGATCACGAAGTTAAAAATTTGGACAGCCTGATGCTGTCGCTTGCGCCCGGAGTTTTGCTCAATTCTCAAGATCCTCAAGATTTGCAGGGACTGTTCCAACAATATTGGGCAGATGCCAGTCCCGATCACTTTCAGTTAAAGCCTGCTAGCGCCAAGGCCTGAGCCTCATTTCACAGAAAGCCATCATGCTCTACAAATTCAAATCAAAAGTGACGGGCGATCTGATCATGTTGGAGCCGGATGCCAAAAGACTCCTCAAAATCATGGGACGTGAAGACCAAGTGAAGGGTATTTTCTTGGTCGATCAACTGGCTCAGGCGATGGCTTTGCTAGAGCGTGCCATTGAGGAGGAGGAAGCGCTTGGCGCACCAGATCCCAAGCAAGTGCCGCTTCGCAATCGCAGTCAGCCCATGCTCAAAATGTTGAAGACTTGCTTGGACAAATCAGCCGATGTGGTTTGGGGCGTTTGAAGCCTTGCGGAGATCTGTTATTTGCTAAAGCTGGGTCCAGAGAGCTTAAAGCCCGCTGGGATGTTTCGCTTGGCGAACCAGCCCTGGTTCATTTCCAAAACAAAGCGAACTGGTTTTTTGGAACAGTGTGAATCGTCTGACTGGGGTTTCATGTCTGCCAAATTGACAATCGTGCCATCGTCTGCCACAAAAGCTGCTGTCAGCGGTAACAAGGTGTTGCGCATCCAAAAACACTGAACAGCAGGTTGCTCGAACACAAACAACATGCCTTCGTTTTGGGGCATTTCTTTACGCCACATCAGGCCAATTTGTCGTTGCTCAAAATCTTGTGCCACTTGTACTTGAATTAAGTGCATGCCCGCATTGAGGGTCATGCGTGGCAAGTTCATTTGAGGTGATCCCTGGCCAAAGGCATTGAAGGTGGTCAGTGCGCCTGCAAGCGTCAAAAAGAAAGCTTGAAGGTAATTGAAAATGACTTTAGACATGGACATCGCTCTTAGGCAGTGGGGGGCAAGCAAAAAAAGCCTTAATTTCAGCATCCATATTGTGTCTGATTATGTGGCTAGAATGAATTGCATGTATGAAGAAAACCAAAGCTTTGTTCCAGAGTCTTTCATGGCCTTGTATTTGGACAAAGGTCAATTCAAGCCCTCACTGCCAAGGGCCGAGTTAACTGCTCGTTACGAATTGTGTGAAGACTTGGCCCAGCTTTTGGTCAATACAGCCAGTACCCAGCAGTTTGAATTGGGCATTACAGAAGACGATGCGCTGGCGCGATGCTGGCGCGGCTTGCTGGTGCCTCCCAGCTTGACCACATCCAAAGAGGCTTTTTGGGTGGTCTGCCGATTGGCAGAGTTGCTATCATGGCCCCTTCCTCAGTCACCTTGGACCAGCGCACCAGAGTGAGGTCTGCCCAGAACGAGAACAAAGAGACATGCAACAAGATATTTTGATCAATTGGTCACCCCAAGAAACCCGTGTTGCCGTGGTCGAACAGGGCGCTGTTCAAGAGCTGCATGTCGAGCGCACACTTGAACGCGGGTTGGTCGGAAATGTGTATCTGGGCAAGGTTGCACGCGTCTTGCCAGGCATGCAATCGGCCTTCATTGACATTGGACTTGAGCGAGCAGCGTTTTTGCATGTGGCCGATGTGTGGCAACGACAACCTGAGGGTGAGCCGCCCCAAGTCGCTCGCAGTACGCAAGCGCTGGTGCCCATCGAAAAGCAGGTTTTTGAAGGTCAAGCTTTGATGGTGCAAGTCATCAAGGACCCCATTGGTACCAAGGGTGCCAGGCTTTCTACACAGATCAGCATAGCGGGTCGGCATTTGGTCTTTTTGCCGCAAGACGACCACATTGGGGTTTCCCAAAAAATTCCGACAGAGCAACGCGATGCCCTGCGACAGCGACTCCAAAACTTGGTGGGCGAGCAGGGCGGTGGCTTTATTTTGCGCACCAATGCCGAAGACTCTAGTGACATAGAGTTAGGTGAAGACATTGCGTATTTGCGCAAAACATGGGCTCGCATTAAAGAGGCCTCAGTCAAATTGCCTGCGCAATCTTTGTTACATCAAGACTTAACACTGCTGCAACGGGTGCTCAGAGATTTGGTCAGTGAAGCCACTCAAACCATTCGCATCGATTCCAAAGAGCAATTTGAGTCATTGGTTAAATTTGCCAAAGAATTCATGCCCGCATCTGCTGCACGTTTGCAGCTGTACAAAGGTGAACGGCCTATCTTTGATTTGTATGCCATCGACGAAGAAGTGGCCAAGGCCCTGGGTCGGCGTGTTGATTTGAAGTCGGGTGGCTATCTCATCATTGACCAAACAGAAGCACTCACCACCGTGGATGTGAACACCGGCGGGTATGTGGGTGCGCGCAACTTTGATGACACCATTTTCAAGACGAACTTAGAAGCCGCACACGCGATTGCACGTCAACTCAGGCTTCGGAATTTGGGCGGCATCATCATTGTCGACTTCATCGACATGGCGCGTGACGAGCACCAAGCCGCAGTGCTTGACGAATTTAAAAAGCAGCTGGCAAGAGACCGCGTCAAAACCATGGCGGGTGGTTTCTCTCAGCTAGGATTGCTTGAGATGACTCGCAAGCGCACGCGTGAATCTTTGTCTCACATGTTGTGTGAACCTTGCCCCAGTTGTGAAGGCAAGGGAACCGTCAAAACCACCCGGACGGTTGTGTACGACATCTTGCGCGAAATTTTGCGTGAGGCTCGTCAGTTCAATCCACGGGAATTCAGGGTGGTGGCCGCGCCCGGCGTCATTGAATTGTTGTTGGACGAAGAAAGCCAACATTTGGCGGCGCTGTCAGACTTTATTGCCAAGCCTATCTCGTTACAGAGCGAGTCAGCCATGGGCCAAGAGCAGTACGACATTGTGTTGCTCTAGTGCTTTGAAGTCCAACCAATCTTAAACTTCGCCTTTGTGGTGTAACTTGGCATAGGCGCCACCGGCCGATAACAAATCTTGGTGACGACCTTGCTCGATCATTTGGCCCTGGTCCATGACGACCACACGGTCTGCATGTTCGATGGTCGAGAGTCTGTGCGCAATGACCAAGGTGGTTCTACCATGCATCAATTTTTGCAAGGCATCTTGAACCAAACGCTCTGATTCGTTGTCGAGTGCAGAGGTGGCTTCATCCAAGATCAAAATGGGCGCGTCTTTGTAAAGCGCTCGGGCGATGGCCAAGCGCTGCCGTTGTCCCCCGGAGAGTTGGGTCGCGTTGTGGCCCAATGGGGTGTCGATGCCATCTGGAAGTCGAGCCACATGATCAGCCAAGTTAGCGGCATCTAAGCAACGCTTTACTTTGTCTTTGTCAATGCTTTTGCCCAATGCCACATTGGCTGCAACGGTGTCATTCAGCATCACCACATCTTGGCTGACCAATGCAAACTGCGCGCGCAATTGCGCCAAGGGCCATTCTTCAATGGGCGTACCCATGATGCGAATATGCCCACTTTCGGGCAAGACAAAACGCGGTAAAAGATTGATGAGCGTTGTTTTGCCAGAGCCAGAGGAACCCACAAAAGCCACTGTTTCGCCTCTGGCAATTTGCATGCTAATTTGTTGCAGGGCGGCTGGTGCATCTGGGTTGTATTTGACCGAGACTGCATCGAGTTCAATGCAAAAAGAAGCGCCCTTGGCATGTTCATTTGCATTTGAATTGACATGTGCCTCATGCTGACCTTGCACTTCAACATTGACTTCCTCAAGCAAGCGCAATCCTCTTTCTAGTGCAGCCAATCCCCTTGTGATGGGTGTTGCAATGTCTGCCAAGCGCTTGATGGGGGAGACCAACATGAGCATGGCCGTGATAAATGCCACGAATCCACCCACCGTAGCGCCTTGTAAGCCTGTTCGACTTTGAATGAGTGCAACCACTAAAACTACGGACAGTGCAATGGCGGCCATCAGTTGGGTCAGAGGCGACATGGCTGCTGAGGCAATGGTGGATTTCAAGGCCAAACTGCGAAGCCGTTGGCTCAAAACTTTGAATCGCTCTAGCTGACCTGCTTGCGCACCATGCAAACGCACCACGCGATGCGCTAAAACATTTTCTTCTACGACATAGGCCAAATCGTCAGTAGCGCTCTGGCTGTCTTTGGTGAGCCTGTACAAACGCTTTGACAGCTTTTTCATGATCCAGGCTGTGCCAGGCACCACGATGAAAACCAAGAGTGTGAGTTTCCAATTGAGGAAAAATAAGTAAGCCACTAGCGCAATTAAGGTAAAGCCATCCCTGGACAGACCTAGCAGGGCGGAAATTAATTGGTTGGCACCGGTTTGCACTTCATAAACCAAAGTGTTTGAAAGGGCACTGGCCGATTGTTTGCTGAACAAAGACATTTCTGCATGAACCAAGCGTTGAAACAAGGCGTCGCGCAATGCTTGCATGCCATCATTGGCAATTCGCGCTAAGGCATATTGCGAAATGAAGAAGGCAGCGCCTCTGACTGCAAAAATACCAATCACAGCTGTGGGGACCATCCACAAAGGCAGGGCGTTTTCAGAAAAACCTTCATCCAACAAGGGTTTGAAAAGCGCTGGAATGAGGGGTTCCGTGCTGGCCGCCACCAGAGTGGCCAAAATGGCCAAGACCCATGAAGCCCGCTGACGCCCAAAGTAGGGCCAAAGCCTGAGCATCCGCTTGTAAAAAGGCAGATCCTTTTGGGGACTTTCAGCGGGGATTTGTGTCATCAAATTGATTTTAGCGCGTGTCACAATGCTAAATTAACGCAGTTGTTCCATCTTTACCTATTCGCATGATCGATTCCATGAAATTTTTGACCTTATTCAAACGCTTGTGTGGGCTATTGAGTGCGCTGTGCTTATTCTTTCCGATGACAAGCTGGGCCCAGTTCAAGGTTGATGTGTCCGGTGTTGGCATGACCCAATTGCCCATTGCCGTTGTCACCTTCAAGGGTGAAGACGTTGCCCCACAAAAAACTTCTGCCATCGTGTTGTCAGACTTAGAGCGAAGCGGGCAGTTCAGATCGGTGGCTGTGCCTGGTCTGTCGATGGATGAATTGACGCGCCCTGACTTTCCGCAAATGCGCCAAAGAAGTGCAGATGCCTTGCTCGCCGGCAGTGCGACGCGATTGGCAGACGGTCGTTATGAAGTTCGTGCCAAGTTATGGGACGTGGTAACCGGACTGGATCGCGGCGATTATCGTGAAACTGTGGCTGTAGCCGACCTTCGTTTGTCAGCCCATCGCTTGGCCGATTGGGTGTATGAAAAACTCACGGGTGACAAAGGTGTATTTGCAACTCGCATTGCCTACATCACAAAAAATTCAGGCAAATACAGCCTGTGGATTGCAGACTCCGACGGTGAAAATGCGCAATCTGCATTGACCAGTTTAGAGCCCATCATTTCGCCATCTTGGTCGCCCAAGGGCAATCAATTGGCTTATGTCTCATTTGAGTCGCGCAAACCTGTCATTTATGTCCATGAATTGGCAACGGGCAAACGTCGTGTCATGGCCAATTTCAGAGGTTCCAACAGCGCGCCTGCTTGGTCGCCAGACGGCCGCAGTTTGTTGGCCACGCTCAGCCGTGACGGCGGCTCCCAGCTGTATCAAATTGACACGGGCAATGGCGAGGCCAAACGCTTAACGCAAAGTGCCGGCATCGATACCGAACCTACCTATACAGCCGACGGTAGTGCCATTTATTTCGTGTCAGATCGCGGTGGCAGCCCCCAAATTTACAGAACACCTGCCATGGGAGGACCTGTTGAAAGGGTCACTTTCAGTGGAAGTTACAATATCTCACCTTCACTGAGTCCCGATGGGCGTTGGTTAACTTATATCAGCCGTGTTGGGGGACAGTTCAAAGTTCAAGTGATGAACTTAAGTACTGGCCAGGTCACTGCCATCACTGAAACAACAGCCGATGAGCGTCCTAGTTTTGCCCCGAACAGCAAGTTGATTGTGTTTGCCACAGTGTTGCAAGGCCGAGAGGCACTCATGACCACCACCTTGGACGGCAAAATTAAAGCAAGATTGTCTGGCCAAAGTGGCGATATTCGTGAGCCAGCTTGGGGTCCTTACCGATAAATTAATCAATCAAATCTTTTGGAGTTTTTATGATCAAACGTAGTTTTTGGATTTTGACCCTGACAGCCGCACTGGGGGCTTGTTCTTCAGGCGTCAAACTGAACGATGTCCCTGTTGAAGACAAGGCAGCCTCAGCCAATCAGAGCGCTCCTCAAAGTGCACCTGCTCAAAGCACTGTGGCACCCGTGGTTAGCAGTAATGCTGGCACACAAGGCGTTGCACCTGCAGGCCTCAACGTGGTTTATTTTGATTACGACAGCTTCACCCTGAAGCCTGAAGCCCGTGCAGTTTTAGAGCGCAATGCCGCTCATTTGCAAGCCAACAAGCAATTCAAAGTTCAATTGGAAGGTCATACCGACGAGCGTGGTGGCCGTGAGTACAACTTGGCTTTGGGTCAAAAGCGTGCAGAAACTGTGCGCCGTGCCTTGACCTTGTTGGGTGTGAGTGATTCGCAATTGGAAGCCGTTAGCTTCGGTAAAGAAAAGCCAGCTGCAAACGGCAGTGACGAAGCAGCATTCGCCAAAAATCGTCGCGTTGAAATCAAATACTGATCATTGAACTCTCATGCGCACACGCTTCAAGTTTCAAGTTCGACAGCTTGTTTTAGCTTCACTGTTCTTGGGTGCCTCGTTTGGCACCCATGCGGCTCTATTTGGTGACGATGAAGCGCGTCGCGCTATCTTGGATTTGCGTCAAAAACTAGAGGCTGCACAACAAGGCTTCAAAACTCAAATTCAAGCCCAGACGCAAGCGCAGCTTGAAGAAGTTGCTGTTTTGAGGCGTGCCATTCTCGATTTGCAAAATCAAATTGAAGCCCTCAAAGCGGATCAGTCAAAGATCCGTGGTGCCAATGAGCAGCTGATCAAAGAGCTTTCAGAACTCCAAATCAAGCAAAAAGATGTCTTGCAATCTGTTGATTCGCGCATCTCAAAATTTGAACCCATCAAAGTAGTTTTGGATGGACTGGAGTTCCAAGCGGATCCTGCCGAAAAGAAAGAATTTGACACGGCCTTGGCCGTTTTCCGAACAGGCGACTTTGCAGCTGCGCAAACCAGCATGCTGAATTTTTTGCGTCGTTACCCTACCAGTGGCTATGCGGCTTCCAGCCTGTTTTGGATTGGCAATGCACAGTACGCCACCAAAGATTACAAAGAATCGGTCGCCAATTTCCGCAAGTTACTCAGTATTGCCCCGCAGCATGCAAGAGCACCAGAAGCGATGTTGGCCATTTCCAATTGCTTGGTCGAATTGAAAGACACCAAGGGCGCTCGAAAAGTCATGGAAGATTTGATCAGCACGCATCCAAGCAGTGATGCAGCGCAAACTGCCAAAGACCGTTTGACCAGACTCCGTTAACCGAGATGGACGCCACTCAGCTAGCCCAACTCCAGCTGCTTGTGCTGGGTTCAGCGGGCCTCATCGCTTTCTTGTTTGGCTGGGTC
>JACCDX011073033.1_pt1 | contig 15080 bp, 14 predicted proteins | sample 7449681 | NCBI WGS metagenome assembly JACCDX01 (sample SAMN15323450, study PRJNA562643) | freshwater metagenome | isolation source: river surface water | place: USA:Blue River Watershed | collected 2017-08-18
AATAAATCTTGGTAAGATTCGCCGGGCATTAAGTAACGATCTTTCAAAACTGCTTTGCCGAAATTGCTAAGTCCTTCATCTTTTTTGTGATCGATTTTTACAGAGAATTTTTTCTTCGGCGCAGTTTTTACAATACTGGAACTGCCAGAATCTTTAAGTGTTTTGATGGCTGATTTTTTTGACATGAATTTAAAAGAATTACAATTTTGTTTTCAAACCAAGCGGCGCTTGGATAAAACTACATCTAGTGGCATTTTTTGCTAAAACCACACTATATCTTGTTTTCAGCAATTTTTATTTTGGGCAAAATTATTTGTCTAGTTCGATCTTTTTAGGTGGTATTTTTTTGACGCAAATTGGGTCTTAACCCTCTATTTTCAAGGCTTAAAAATTTACAATTTTATTTTCAATAATTTCAAAATTCCTCTTGCCTTGTTAAAAATTTCTTCCAGCTCGGATTTTGGATCAGAATCAAAAGTAATCGCTCCACCAACTTGAAATTCAAATTTTTTACCGCGCAGAACTAAGGTGCGAATCACCACGGAGGAATTAATTTCATCGCGCGAAAAAATTCCAATCGTGCCGCTATAAATTCCACGATCTAACTTTTCTTTTTTTGCGGCAATTTCCGCAGCTTTAATTTTGGGAGCGCCCGTCATTGAACCAGCGGGAAAGCAGGTTCTTATAGCATCAAAAGCACAGAAATTTTCCGCGATTTTTCCATGAATCTCGCTCGACATGTGGTGAATATTTTGATAAGAAGTGATGGCGAAAAGTTTTTTTACGACAACGCTTCCCGCCTTGCAAATTCTGGATAGATCGTTTCTCACCAAATCAACAATCATCAAATTTTCGGCACATTCTTTGATGCTATTTTTGAGCAAAGATTTGTTTTTTCTATCTTGCGCTAAAGTGCTTCCACGCGGTGCTGTGCCTTTGATTGGACGTGAGAGTATTTTACCATTTTTTGCTGATAAAAATAATTCTGGGCTGGAAGAAATTACATAATTGTCGCCAAGTTTTAAAAATGACGAATAGTTGGCAGGGCTTAATTTTGTAAGGTGTGAGAATAGTTGAAAAGCTTGCTGCTGATTTTGTTTTTCCGTGAATTCGCCGAAAAATTTTCGAGTTAAGTTGGTTTGATAAAATTCTCCGATGCTGATTTTTTCGCGAATGTCGGAAATGGCGGCTAGGTAGGATTTGTCGGTGAAGTTGGATTGGACCCCGTCATGCGATGGGGTGACAATTTGGGATGATTTTGTGCCTAACTCTATATTTGTCACCTCTTCGCATGACGGGGTCCACTTCAAAACTTTATCCAATTTCTTTTTATCCGAATAATTCACCGTAACGCTTTTCTTCTCATGATTAAATTCCAAAACGACAGCAAATCTATTCAGCCAAATTTTCGGCAAATCGACAAAGGATTTTTTAGTTTTGGGTAATTTTTCAAACTCGCTTCCAACCTCGTAAGCAAAGTATCCAAACCATTTTTTATCACTGCTTTTTATAATTTTTTCAGCGCTAGAAAAGTCATCGCAAATAATTTTTTCTTCAGGAAAAACTGCGATGTAAGAAGAAGAATTTTTAATTTTGTTGTTGAGTCCTGAATACAGCAGAATCCAGCTTTCTTCGCTATAATTTGCCGCAACTTTTTGTGCGAAATTTAAAGGATCCAGCCAGTCAATTTTTACAGAGTTATCGCCCATTTTTTTGCTAAATATTTCTCTACCATTTGTCTTTCGTCTTTGGAAAGCGCTCGTCCGAAGAGAATAATTTCGGCAATATCGCCTTTAAAATAAAGATCAGGAATGTTGGTGATAGTAACTTTGCCGATAGTATTACTAGTTGGAAGTCCTTTGTGGTTAACTGCGTTATCTTCACCACGAAAGCCGCCATTTACGTAAATTTTTCTGCCGTTAGTATTTTCATACATAAAAGTAAAAACCTGCATTTTTGTTGCAGATACGCTGATGGTTCGAGTCAATAAAGTATTTTTCTGCCAGTTATTTTCAACAAATCCGCCAGCGCGAAAGCTGACCATGTTAGAACCATTTTCGGTAGTATAATCTCCCGAACCAAGCACACCGTAGGATTCGCTAATATTGGGCACGCGCATTACGAAGAAAAAGGTGTAATCATAATCGCTATCGGGAATGGTGCCGTTAGGCAAATCAAAATAATCATTACCATCAAATCTTAAAACGGGAAGGCCGTTGGCAACTGAAGGATCAAAGACATAGGTTGGTCGGGCATTGCCAGTTTGAGTGGCGTTATTTCCAACTACAGATTGGCTGTTAATGTCATTCCACTGCGAAATTTTTTTACCATCTATTGCTTCTTTTTTGTCAAAACTTCGCTCAGAAGTGGTGTCGAACCAAGCGACAATCCCAGAAATTCCATTAACCGAAGAGCTTTTGGTTTGAGCGCGTGCGCCCATAAGTTTGAAGGAGCGAATCATGTTGGTTGCCTGCATTGCAGCCGTGATCAAAAAGCCGGTAATTAGAACTACTAGAGCCACTTCAACTAAAGAAAATGCCTGTTTTTTTTGTGCGAATTTCGACATTAAATTTCGTTAAATAATTTCAGGAATAGTTGGCCAAAATTTTTTTGTAATTTTCGTCCCAAAAATTCATCAACCGGAAGAACCGAGAAGGAAGCGTTAGTCAGGAAAATTTCGTCGGCATTTTTTAATGCTGAAATTTTTGCCTCAACTTCAAAAATTTTTACTGAAGAGGTTTTTAGCAATTTAGAGCGAGTTGTTCCCATAACAATTCCGCAAGATTTTGCGGCAGTAAAAACTCGTCCATTTTTTACCCAAAAAATATTTGCCGAAGAAGTTTCAGCAATGAATTTCTCTTTGGAAAACAGTATACAGTCAAAAAGATTTTTTTTCTGTGCTTCAATTTTTGCTAAGACGTAAGGTAGTGCATTAAGGGTTTTGCCAAGATTTTTGGCTGGAGTAATTTGGGAAGAGATTCCCAGCGTGATTTTTTCGGGTAATTTTCGTGGTAAAAAAGTTTGGATTAAAATTAACGGTTCTGATTCATAAGTTGGTAAATAGCCTAAACTACCGGTTCCGCGGCTGATGAGAATTTTTAAAATTCCGTCGGTAAGTTTATTCTTTTTGATTAATTGCAGCGATTTTTTTTCTAAATCAGAAATATCGGCAGAAAATTTAAGAGTCTTCAAACCAGCTTTAATTCTGGCTTCGTGAGCTTTAAAATTTTTGATTTTACCATTTGCAATTTTACAAGTTTCAAAAATTCCATCACCAAAAAGCAAACCGCGATCGTGAATTGAAATATGCGCTTGTTTTTCTTCCAGCAGTTGCTGATTTTTGAAGATGTAGTTTGGCATTGCGATGAAAAATTTAATTACAAAATAAGATGAAATTCATTTTGAAGTGGGGATTTATTTTCTCAATCTGGATCGCGATTTTTGGTGCGATGGCTCTGATTTATTATCTTCATGACTTGCCAAGTTTGAGCGAAATGGAAGCGCAAAAAAATCGTCAAACTATCGAAATAAATTATTCTGATGACGAGCCAGTCACAAAATTTGGCGGAATTTATGGCAGCGAAATCGATTTTTACGAATTGCCCTCAAACCTTATAAATGCAGTTGTTGCCACCGAAGATCGCCGTTTTTTTTCGCATCACGGCATTGATATTTTTGGTATTTTACGTGCTTCTTACGCCAATCACGAAGCTGGTCATATTGTGCAAGGCGGCAGTACAATTACACAGCAATTGGCCAAATTATTATTCTTAACTCCTGACCGAAACTTCAAACGCAAAATCCAAGAAATCTTGCTGGCGCTGCAACTGGAGCGCAATTTTACTAAAGAGCAAATTATTACCTGCTATTTGAATCGTGCTTATTTTGGTGCGGGGAACTATGGCGTGGGCAATGCCGCGAAATTTTATTTCGGTAAGAATGTTGCGCATATCAATTTAAATGAAGCGGCAATGTTGGCCGGATTGTTGAAAGCGCCGTCAAAATATTCGCCAAAAAATAATATGGAATTGGCGCAGGCCAGAGCTGATGAGGTTTTGGAGAATATGGCCGAAGCCGGATTTTTGAGTGCCAAAAATTTATCGGAAGTTGTTGAAGATGTTTCCTACAAAGTTGAGAAGTCGCAAAGGCTTTATTTTGCTGATTTCGTGCATGATCAATTTGCTGATTTTATTTCGAAAAAAAATCTTCAAGATAAAAAAATTATCGTCACCACAACCTTAGATGAAAGGCTACAAGCCAAGTTGGAAGAAATTGAAAATGAATTTGTTGCCAAAAATTCTGACAAAATTGGCAAGTCAGAAATCGCAGTTGTGGTTATGATGAAAGATGGCGCAGTGCTTGCAATGTCTGGCGGCAAAGACTACCAGAAAAGTCAGTTTAATCGTGCAGTTTATGCTAAAAGACAAGCTGGTTCTGCTTTCAAAACTTTTGTCTATTTAACCGCTTTTGAAAATGGTGCTGATATTGACGACGAGTTTGAAGACAAGAAAATCAATGTTGGAGTTTGGTTACCAGAAAATTATAATAATCATTATTTGGGCGAAGTTACATTAAAACGTGCTTTTGCTGAATCGCTAAATTCAGTTGCGGTGCAATTGGCGCGCAATCAAGAAAAAGGTGCGATTGCCCAAACGGCAAAGAGTTTGGGGATTATTTCGAAAGTTGAAAAAAACGATTTGACCATTGCGCTTGGCACTTCGGAAGTAAGTTTATTTGAGCTTACCAGCGCTTACGCCACAATCGCCAATGGCGGTGAAGCGGTAATTCCTTATTCGATTATTGCGATTAAAAATGATAAAGATGAATCGCTCTATGAGCGTGAATCTTCTGGAGTTGGTAAAGTAATTTCGCAAAAAGCCGAAGAAAAAATCAAAGAATGTTTACGCGCTGTTGTGGAATCGGGAACGGGAAAAAATGCTAATGTTGCGTCAAATATTTATGGAAAAACTGGAACCAGCCAAGACTATCGCGATGCTTGGTTTATTGGCTTTAACGATGATTATGTTGTTGGAGTTTGGATCGGAAATGATGACAATTCTGCGACGAATAAACTGACCGGCGGATCGTTGCCGGCGAAATTATTCGGAGAAATTCTGAAAGGAATTTAAAACAAAAAGTTTAAATGGTGGGTCTGGGTGGACTTGAACCACCGACCTCGCACTTATCAGGCGCGCACTCTAACCAACTGAGCTACAGACCCAAATAAACTTTTCTTTTGCGAGAGAATTTTTTTACTAATGCAAGAGGCGCGGCAATTTATGAACGGTCAGACAAAAGTCAAATATTTGTTTTGAGAAGTTTTGGCAATTATCCCCGCACGGACTATTGCGTTTTTGGAAAGAGGGGGTAGAGTATGAGTAAATCACTCTACTTAACAAAGTTTCTAGAATACATGCCAAAATTTGACGGAGATTACAAAGGTTTATCAAGAATAAGTTTTTTCATATACGAAAATGCTCAAGCGGCAAATGAGGGTTCAATATATGGAAGCACAGGTTTCCTAGTTGGAATGCCTTCTGCTGTTAATGGACAAGTTTTTTTATACGCGGTAACTAACAGACACTGTATTCAGGGTCTAAATCCAGTTCTGAGGTTTAATAAGAAAGATGGTGGTCTTGGTATTATGGAAACAAAATCTGAGCAATGGCATTATTTACATAATCATTACGACGTAGCTGTTTTGCCAATAGCGTTAGATGGCAATGTTGTGGATATTACTTTTGCCGATGTAAGCTTTTTAGTATCAGATAAGGATATAGTAGATCATGAAATAGATGCTGGAGAAGATTGTTTTATGATTGGTCGTTTTGTTAGTTATGATGGAGGTTCCAATCTTAATAAACCCTCGATGCGTTTCGGACAAATTAGCATCATGGATGCCAATATAGTCCATCCATATTCAATCGACTATCCACAATTAGGATATAAGAAAGATCAGCAATCAATTCTTCTGGATATGAGAGCGAGAACTGGATATTCAGGAAGCCCCGTTTTCGTTTATAGAACTCAAGGCTCTTTGTTTCATAAAAATGCGAAAGAAGGAGAGCAGAAGCTCCTTGTCACCTACCATTTTATGAAATTAATTGGTATTCAGTGGGGTATAATTCCAGACGATGTAAGTGGCAATACAGGAAGTTTCTCAGAAAAAATCGCAAGTGCGAATCCAAAAAATGCAGATGATTTGAAGAACATGAGTATAGTTTGTCCTGCAAAATACATACTGGAGGTGCTAAATAAGCCAGAACTACAGAAAATACGAGATGAGACAAATAAAAAATTATTGGAAGCGCAGCAAAATAGCGTCCAATTAACCTAAGCAATAATGCTTTGAGCCAACACTAGATCAAACATTCCTTTGTTTTTCCTGTTGTTATATCTGAACGCAAACTCGTTCACATAAAGCTGCAAATGCTTCTTGCTCACATGGTGATAAATTCCATAAACGCCACGCTTCAAAGTTGACCAGAAGCCCTCGATTGAATTTGTGTGAGCGTCAGCACCTTTCTTAAATTCACCTTTTGAGTGATTAACAACTTGGTGCTTAAATTGACTGTAAAGCCAGTAGTAAGCCTTGTGTTCGTCAGTCATGATCTGACTGCCTTTCTTCACATTCTCGTGAATCTTAGTCATGATTGTATCGCGTTTCGCGTCATCAATTACAAAGGCTCTCACCTCTTTGTCTCGCTCAAGCATACCAAGCACGATGTTCTTCTCGAAGATTCCTTTAGCTGCGATTCTTTCGCTCATGTGCTTGTTTTCTGCTTTGCCGCCCAGATAAGTTTCGTCAATCTCGATTATGGTTTGCATAAAATCGTCATCGTGGTCGTCATCTTTTTTATCGGTTTTCTTTTTCTTATTTCCCATCGCAAGACGAATCTGGCGAAGCATACGCCAAGCGGTTTTGTAAGTAGTTCCAATTTCACGTTGAAGTTGAAGCGCACTAATTCCTTTTTTTCCGTTTAAAAAAAGATGAATTGCATAAAACCATTTTTTGAGATCAGTTGAAGATTTCTCAAAGATAGTTCCAGCAAAAACTGAAAAGGTGTTTTTGCAAGCTGGGCATTGCATCTTTCTATTGTCGTAGGTTGCGTAAATATCAGCCGAGCCGCAATGTCTGCACTTGAAATCATCGCCGTATCTGATGTTGCAGAAATACTCTACAATCTTAGGCTCGCTTGGGAATTTTTTCTTAAACTCTTGAAAGTTCATACTTGAGAGGCTTTAAAGTTAGTAATAGTCTAACTGTAGAGCCTTAAATTAGTCTGTCAAGGGATAATTACCGAAGTTTTGTCACTGAACTCCTCCTTTGCAAAAGGAGGTGTCACGCCGTATGGCGTGACGGAGGATTTACTTGAGTTACGGGTAGTTTTTTTTAGATTTTCCATAACTCCAGTAAATCCTCCGGCGCTTTGCGCCACCTCCTTTTGCAAAAGGAGGTATAAAACTAGTTATTAAATTGTTCGCGAATAATTCTTTCTTCCAGCGAGTGGTTAGTGTCGAAAAGAATCTTAAAATAAAGCGAACGATCTTCAAAAATTTCTACTTCTTTAACATTTTGTACCGACGTGAAATCAGCAGTAGCGCTGACTGGTCGTGAATTAGGTTTTAAAACTTCTAATTTAATTCTGCTATCTGCGGGCAAAAGTGCGCCATTCCAATTACGCGGACGAAAAGGGCTGATTGGGGTGAGGGCAAGAATTTCAGAACCAAAAGGAATGATCGGGCCACCAGCAGAAAAGTTATAAGCGGTGCTTCCGGCGGCAGTTGCTACTAAAATTCCGTCAGCAGCTAAAGCAGGAATTCTTTCAAAACCATTAACTTCAACTCTGATTTTTGCCGCTTGACTTGATTGGCGCAAAAGCGCGATTTCATTGATGGCAACGTGGCTGTGTAATTTTCCTTCAGAGTCAGTAACATTCATGCGAAGTGGGAAAAGTCTTGATTCTTTTGCCTTATGCAGATTTTCCAAAAAATTTCCTTCGTGAAAAGAATTCATCAAAAAGCCCACAGTGCCACAATTAACGCCGTAAACTGGAGTTTGAGATTTTTCGTATTCATGTAATAAATGTAACATCAAACCATCGCCACCGATCGCTACAACTAAATCAATGTTGGAAACATCTTTATGTTCGGTGGTTAAATCGGTGAAGCCGTATTTTTCGACGAGAAGATTTTTTTTCTCTAAAGCTTGGGAATTATTTTTGGCAGCAATTACGGCGATTCTTTTCATTTTATTTTTCTATTCCTTAACTGAAATCCTTCGCTGACGCTCAGGATGACAGGTTTTGATTAACTTCTTATTTTCTGAGATAACTCATAAAGCGCAATTGAAGTGGCAACCGATGCATTAAGGCTTTCCACGTTTGGATCGATATTTATTTTTGCAAGAACGTCGCAGTTCTTTTTTACTAAATCGCGAATTCCGTCGCCTTCTGAGCCAACGACTAAAGCAACATGATCGTAAGTTTTGATTTCGCTTATTGGAGTTGTTGAAGTGCCCTCAAGTCCAATGCACCAATATCCGATCTTTTTTAGCTTCTCGATTAAATTATTGAAATTTACTACCACAACTAAATCAGCCATTTCAATCGTACCGGCCGAAGATCGGCACATTGCTGCACTTTCTTTTGGCGCGCTATGTTCGCAGAAAATTATTTTTTTTACGCCAAAAGAAATTGCGCTACGAATAATCGCGCCAATATTTTGTGGATCAGTCAATTGATCGAGTAAAAGCAAAGTCGGTAATTGAGTTTTTTCCAAAGCGTAAAGCTCTTCGAGTAAATCGTTTTGATTTTTAAAGGGCAGGCGCGAACAGCTTAGAGCAATACCTTGATGAAGTTGATCGCGACCAATAATTGAGCTGATGAATTCACCATCAACTAATTTTATTGAATTTTCTAATTGCGTAAGAGAGGGATTTTTCTGAAGTAATTTTTCAAGTTCAGTCAAAGTATTTTTAGTGACTAGAATCTGAAAAATTTTGCGGCGTTTTTTTTGTAGTGCTGAAAATACTGCATGTTTGCCGTACAGCCAGATTGTATTCTGGCCGTGCGACACTTCGTTTCTATTATTACCTTTTTGATTTCTTGTGCTTCTTGTTTTTTGCATGTGATTTATTTTTATTGTCTGCTGATTTTTCAACTTCATCTTTTTCTTCATCAGTTTGCGCTTCTTCTTTCACTTCTTCTGAAGGTTCTTCGTTGTTAGAAACGACTTCAATTTTATTATTGGTCTGAATCTTTTGGTCCCAACCAGTTGGAGCATCAGCAACTTTAACATTGGTATCAGCTTTTTCTTCAGGAGCTGCATCCATTGAAACGTCTTGAGGAGCTGCATCAGCAACTTTAGATTTTTCAATTTGGCTTAATTGAATTAAAATCTGAACTTTAGCATTATTGATGATTTTGTTGTTGATCTCATTTACGCGATCTTGAATCAACTGGTCACGAATATTGTCTTTTACAGATTCGAAAGACAAAGCTTTAGCTTCGCGAACGTCGCCAACTTTTACTAAATGCCAGCCGAATTTAGTTTCGATTGGATCAGAAATTTGATCTTTTTCCAAAGATGTAACAACTGCTGCAATTTCTTTGATCATGCTATCTTCAAGAGTATAATCAATCTCGCCGCCTTTAGTTGCAGTTTCTTGGTCGATTGAATATTTCTTTGCTAATTCAGCAAATTTTGAAGGACTTCTTTTATATTTTAATTCTTTAGCAAGTTTTTCAGCTTCTTCCTTGGTTTTCACAACGATGTGGAAGATTTGATATTCTTTTTTGCCTTCTAATTCTTTGCTAAGTTCAAGATATTTATTATTAATTTTGTCATCAGTGATTTCTTTTTTGATGATAGAATCGATGTAAGCCTGACGTAAAATTTTGTTTTTTGAATCAGCAATTTTTTCTTTAACTTCTGGGGTTTTAACCGCGTCAGATCTTAGTGCTTCTTTGGTTAATTCTTTTTCCAAATAAACTTCTTTCGCCAAAATTTCGATAATTTCTTTTGGTAATTTGCTTAATTCAGGAGAGTTGGCAGAGCCTGATTGGCCTTCAAATACATCGTGTAATCTTAATTCAACTTCTGATTTATAGATTTTTTGACCATTGATTTTTGCCACAACTTCGTCGCTAGAAGTGTTGGTAAGAACATAGTATGAACCACTGAAAATACAGGCTGCTGCGATTGTTGCGACAACGAATAATTTTTTAGATTTCTTTTTTCTTGAAGGATAAGGCAACATATAATTGTGATTTATTTGAAGTTAAAATTTACAAACCAGGGATAACGAATTTTGGAAAAAGCTGGTAATTTTTGCAAACGGTTTCGAGTTTATTTTTATCGGCGGTTTCTCCGTATTTTACACCAAGAATATTCGATAAAATTCCGCCAGTAATTAGCACGGAATCAATGCCAAAATCATTGGCACCTTTAATGTCGGTTTCCATTCCATCGCCAATGGCGAGAATTTTTTGACGAGAATCACATCCAAACATCTCACAAACTATTTTGTAAACGCTTTGATAAGGTTTGCCATAATATGAGACTTCACCGCCAAGTTTTTTATATTCGGCAGCGATTGCACCAGCGCAAAGTAATTCAGCGCCATTTTGTTTAACTACGATCAGATCAGGATTTACGCAGATCAAAGGCAGATTAAATTTTTTCGCCGCCAAAATTTGCGCCATTTTTTCTTCTAAAGTTGAATTGTCTTTGTCAAATCCTGTCGTGATTGCAATATTGGCTTGAGAAGCATCTTCAACCATTTGGTAATTAAGTCCATCAAGTAAATCGACGTCTTTTTGTGGTCCGATATAAAAATAATTACGGCCGAAATCAGCGAAATTATTTTTCTGATTCTTCTCAAAATCAAAGTAAGCAGCTTCTCCGGAAGTTAAGATAAAATCGTAAAGATAGTTTGAAATGTCGTATTTTTGTAAAACCGCGCCAACTTTAAAAGCACGGCGCGGCGCGTTTGAAAGGAAACAGATTTTTTTATTTTTGGAACGTAAAAATTTAATCGCATCGGCGACACCCGCGTAAGCTGAACTGCCATCATGGATTACACCCCAAACGTCGAAAATGAAATAATCGTAAAGATCAGCAAGTTCGCGGATATTGTTTTTAAATTGCATTATTGTTCCAGCATTGAAGTTGCTAGCTTAGTGACTCCAGCGAAGCGACTTTTTTTATATTTCATTTTAACAGAATCTCCCAAACGAATAGTTTCGGCTTTTTTGGCGTCATCTATGACCACCCAGCAAGTTTTTGGATCGATAATATCAGAAACTGAACCGGTTCCAATAATTCTGCGTTCAACTTCCACTTGATTGGTTAGAGCATTTTCAGATTCATATTGGCCACTAACTTCAAATTTATCGTCTTGTTTGATGCCGTCTAGAGAACCAAGCGAGATCTTGAAAATTGCTTTATCTTTCAACATACGTTTTTCCAAAATATAACCTTTTTTGGCGAAGAAGTTTTTGATATCGACTTCGATTTCTGAAATGGCATCTTCTCCAGCTTTACGCACTAAGCTGTCATCGCGTTTGATGCCTTCAACTTTTTTACCGCCAATTTGAATTCCGCCAAGAGCGAATCCGCCATCTTGTTGTACGGCTTCTGAGCGGCTTTTTTTGCCAGTAAATTCAATTGATTCAACAACGGTTAAAGATGGTAATTCATAGATTTTAAGATTTCCGGCAACATCCGAAGAGTAAGTGTATTTCGGCGGAATTGAAACCATCTGACGGCTTTGCGGATTGTAATAAGTTGAGCCGCTGGAATATTTGCTGGTAAATCCGGCGTTAGAAATTGCGCCAGAAACTGCGTAATCAGCAACAATCGGGCCTTTGTAAGAACCGGTTTTATTCATTTCAGCGAGAGAAATTTCTTTTTGTAATTTGCCCGCAGCTTTACGATCAACGATTTCGCCTAAACGATTTTTACTTAAAACATTTTCAACATTATTAGCTAAAGAATCGCCCAGACCAGTTTGATTGGCGATCTCGTTATTATTTTGATCGAGTGCGAAAACTACAACTTTCGGTGCTTTACCAGCAATGTTTTCTGGTGTTGGCATGAATTTAGTTTTGCTCAAAAACTGTTTTTGATAATCGTCAAAATGGCTGATGGTTGTAGAGCAAGAGCTGAGTAGTAGAAGAAGTGTGAGATGTTTTAATTTCATACAAATTTTTAGTTGTTTGTTGTGTGTATACATTTTTTCAACATCGTCATTGCGAGCGAAGCATGGCAAACCAGTAAAAACACTGGGTTGCCATGCTTCGCTCGCAATGACGATTCCTAATTAATAATTCCAAGTACTTTCAAAATCCCATCTTGAGAAATCTTATCTTCCAAAGCTTTAACCGAAGCCGCGTAAGATTCTTTTTCAGAAATTGTCGAACTTCCCGTAACTTCAACCGAGTTACTTGCGACAGTTTTTCCGCCGGATAAATTTTCAAAATTAATTTTTAATTTTGTGATATGAGCGCCGTAAATTTCGCTATTGCTGGTTGAAGAACGAATTGCAACCACAATTTGATTAGCGCTGTTGCTGCGTGAATTGGCAATTTTGATTTTCTCTTTATTTAACGCCGTGCGAATCACTTGTGAGATTTCTTTTGGCGAATTTATTTCGAAATAAAATTCAATTTTATCAGTTAATTGATTGAACTGATTTTGAAAACCAGCGATGCGATTTAATTTATCTTTCAAATTCATCTCAACGCCAGAGCCTTGTAAAATGCGGCTTGAGAGCTCAATTTGTTTTTCTAAATCAAGAATTTTTGTAAGGTTAACACGTTTTTGAATTGGATTGGCGCTGCTGAGATTTTTTTCTAAATTTGAAACTTGAATTTCGGCAAAACTAACTTTGTCTTTTTGGTCAGAAATAAAAGGTGAGCGTGCAATTTCAACTTCAACAAAAAGCTGTGGACCAGCTTGCTGACTGTTTGAAACTTTGAAATTGGTGAAATCAATTTTCTCGATATTTTGTTTAACTTGCTGACGCATTTCTTCATTTACACCGCTTTTATCTTCTTCGCGCAGCAAACTTGATTCTGATGAAATGCTGGTCATTAAACGAGCCGCAGCATCAGCCAATGCTGATTTGGTGGCTTCTTCTAAATTTGCACCAGCAGCAACACCGTAAAGATTTTGGGCGTTATTTTGTTTAGGAGAAATATACCACGATGGGGTACTTGCGGCTTTTTGTTTAGAAGACTCGCAAGATGTGATGCTAAAAATTGCTAGTGCTAAAAGCGCTAGATTTTTACTGATCCATTTCTTTGAAAAGATTGTCACTATTGCTGTTAGTTGAGTTGATACGTTCAGAAGCGCTTTGATGTTTGATGGTTTTGGTGGTTTCTTTTTGTGTGACGGTTTCTTCAGAAGCGCAGGAAGCGATTGAGAAAAATGCTAAAAGAGTAAGAATTTTTTTCATAAATTTTTTCTAATTATTAACCGTCATCCTTGATGTTTCTTATCAAGGATGACGGGAATTACTATTCAGTTTTAGCTTTAGCTGCAGCAGCAGACTTAGTGTCTCTTTCTTTTTCTAATTCATCGAAAATAGCTTTGCTGGCTTCTTCGCTTTTTTTGATGTTATCGCGAGCTAACCCAGATTTTTTCAATTGAGCGCCCATAGATTTTTCGCTGTCGTTTAAGAACTTGCTGTAATCTTCATTTTTCAAAATCATGTGTACGTAAAGCGTGCCGTCATTAGCTTGAAAAATATTGATTCTTTTTACACCAGAAAGTGGCAGATTTTTTACCACTTCTTTGCTGGCTTGTGCGAAGAATTGTTCAACATCGTCAGCACCGATAACATTCGTCGATCTTAGAGAATCTTTAGTTACACGGCTGATTTCAGATTGAATTGTTGCAGCGATATTTGCTTTAGCATCAAGTTCAGCAGCTGGAATTTGGAATTTAATTCCACCTTTTGAAGGGCTGGCAATACCAACAGCAGCAACGCCGTCTGGCATGTTAGGATCTAAAACCCAAGAAGGTAAGTTTGATAAATTGTTATTTTTAACTTCAGCTGGTTTGCTTTTGCTGCAGGCAGAAGAGAAAGTTAAAGCTACGATTGAGATCGCGATGAGAATTTTATTTTTCATAAATTTGCTTTGTTGAAATTTGGGATGTGAGTGAGGCGTGAAAGCTGCTCTTGCTAGAAAACAAAGAGTCCAGACAAGCTATTTTTCAAAGTAAAAATTACAAGACTAAACGTGCTTTAGCTAAAATTTTTCTTTGTGGTAGATCAATAAAATACCAATCGACAGACATATAATTGCGATGGTCCAAGTGGAGGCGAAAATCGGAATTAAACCAGAAGATCCGAGAGCGTTAATAATGCCGGCAGTGATGTATAAAATTAATCCCAAAGTGATGCCGACAAACATCATAAAAATCGATTTATTATTTCTGGTGTGAGTAATGCCAAAGAAACAGGCAATCAAAGTCATCGCTACAAACAAAAATGGTTTGCTCAAAAGTGAGTTGAAATAAACTTTAAATTTTGTCGAGGCGAAACCAGAGGACTGTAAATTATTAATTAATTCAGGCAGCTGAAAAATTGAGAATAGTTTTACGTTTTGGAAATTATTGATTACCGTTTGTGTGATAAAATCGGCCTCAAGATTGGTGGGAACAGAATAGGTTTCGAGTTTTTTATTAAGATCTTTGGAATCGTTAATCGTGATATTTTGCAGCAACCAAAAACGATCATCTAAAAACATACTTTCGGCGTCGATTTTTTGATAAAATTGACCGCTTTTATCAAAAAACCATAAAGTTACTTCGTCCAATTCTAGCGTGCTTTTCACAACTTTCTTTGCCTGAATAATAATATCTTCTTCCGGTTTATTAATATTGATTTGTTTTAGCCAAATTCCGTTGGCTGGTGCAACCATTTCGCGTCTTTCTTTACGGACATATTTGCCTTCAAGATTGTTAAATTTTTCGCTCATCATCACCGAAACCGGTCCAAAAACTATCACCCAAAAAAAGCCCAATAATAAAGCTGAAAATGCGATTGGTTGTAGAACTTGCCATAAAGA
>JACCDX010385207.1_pt1 | contig 15075 bp, 19 predicted proteins | sample 7449681 | NCBI WGS metagenome assembly JACCDX01 (sample SAMN15323450, study PRJNA562643) | freshwater metagenome | isolation source: river surface water | place: USA:Blue River Watershed | collected 2017-08-18
ATACCCGCGAATGTCATCAGTCGTCATATCGCCCCCTTATTTAATGCCAATATTCAAAATCATCTGGAGTGCTTACAATTTCGCATTCATCAATTTCAGGTGATGAAACTCTGTCAATGGTAACAATCTTTTCTCTTGCTAATTTGTCTGCGATTTCTTGAATTTCACCAAAATCATATAGTCCTTCTTCATCAGAAGATAGCTGAGATATAGGAATCTCTACCGTGTGGGATTCACATACTTCAATTATGTATTTAATTTTAACCTTTACGACATCTTTGTTTTTCATAGATACCTCATTTAAAGTCTTTTGCAATATATTCTCTTATAACTTCTGATGGCAAATCAGCTGTTCTAGCAATGCCCTTTTTATCGGTTTCTGCCATCAGACAAACGGAGGCGTTTTTAATTGTTTCATCCAGCGAATAAGGCACACTACCTCTGCCTGCTCCGGAAAGGATTTGAGAAAGTGAGTAAGCCCTTCCGGTAACACAATAAGAATAACTCCACTCCCATGTAGAAGGATGGCTATTCCTAAATTTAGATTTAGAACTTTTAATTTGAGCTTCAACTGAGGCTACTTCCAGCGGATGCAAAGAAGTAACAATTTGATAATCTAATTTAATTTTCATTTCTACTTAATAGTTAGTTAATCTAACTTTGATGTTTTTTTAGGCAATCATCAGAGCAAAAATTTCCATCTTCTCCGCAGATTATATACGTATCGGGAATTATGCCAAGACAAGTTGTTTCGTGTGTTTGTGTGTGCGCATTTTCTTTATCTAAGCATTTCCCACAAATAGTCCTGACCCATCCTTTGCCACAACTCTTACCTGGAGCACCACATTGTTCACAGGTCTTTGCAGATAGAGCTTCTGCCATTTTAATCATGCCCATAATATAGGAGTCTTCTTGCCCTTCTACTGTAGCTCCATAGTAATAAAACCTAAGTCCACCATATTTCTCTTTAATCTGATCTGCCACCAACTGTTCGATTGGTTTATTCTTCGAATCAAATCTGGAAAACTCACCTGTTCCATTATTCCAATCAATGTGGCTCTGAATATTACGACATAGATTGTCAATAATATTGAACCATCCATCATCGCATTCTAGATAAAGTCCGATATCTAGTTCTTTATCATAGGACATAATAAGTGGATAATTTTGCCAAAGTTTCTTTTGTAGTTCAGGTGACATTTTTTCTAGACTCCCTTTCGCTCTTGCAGGATTCGCACAGAGTTAGAACCCATCCCGTATCCGTCTCTGATCCGGGTAAACCGCAATCTTCACATATACAGTAGCTCATACTGGATGCCATAGAAATAACGCCTTCCGTGAAATCATCCCCACCAATCATATACATTCTTAGTCCGCCGAACTTCTCTTTGACTTGGGTAAATTCTACCTGATGACATTCGGGTGTTCTATCAATATGCTCTTGAATAAGAGAACATGCCGTATCAATCAGACCAAACCAACCATCACCAACATCCAGTCCCCAGCACATAGCAGTTCTGTGTGCTGGCAAGTCTTTTTGTTTAAAAAGCGACGGATACTTTTCCCAAAGTGACTTTTGAAGTTCCGCGTTCATTATAGGACTATCCTCTTTTGTTTATTTCAATATATCGATCCAAATACCACCTTGCTTTCTCCAGGTCTTGAAGAATATCTGGTGTCTTTTTTCCTGCTCTAGAAATATATTTAACTACATTTCCAAGATGAAACCCAAGATCCCATGCTTCAATAACTTTGATGGCTTCATATGGATTCTTTTCGCCACCATAATGAGATGGATGATTTACATGACCTTCTCCATCTTGCTGTGAAGAAGATTCTAAAATAATTTCACTTTCAACTAGCTTGTTAACCACCTCATTCTCCTTCTTCTCTATTTTTATTGTTATCAGGCTGAGATACTTTCTTGTATCTAACCTTTTTTAGCTTTGTCTTTTTAGGCATATCTTCTGACTGAGGAAGGGATGGTTCCTTGGAGTCGTACTTAAACTTACCTAATACCAAAAATTCTTTTGTGGAAATTGTCAGCTCTTCCAATTCCCTCTCTGTTATATATCCGTTTTTTTGAAGAACAATAAGAATTGCATTTGTTATTCCAACTATTTTTGCATTTTCGTTATGCTTATCGGCGGTTCCATTTATAAGTAATGAAATTACAATTCTTATTTGATCTGCAAGATTCATTTATTACTCCGGCTTTTTACAAACAACAGTAAGCATCTTGTCTTGATTTAGAATTATCTTAGCTGCTTCAAAAATCTGTTCTTGATCAACTTCTTCAATATAAGTCATGTGTTGTTCGATGGTTGGCCAATCAAGAAGTTTCTCTTTTAGAGACCATTGAGCTAAGCTATAACTATCTTCCATTGCATGATAAAATCCAGACTTAATTTTATTCTTGGCTCTCTGAATCTCCTCAGATGTAGATGGAAGGCTGGTAATTTTACTAACCTCATCTTTGACTAGAGAGATAGCCTCCTCAACATTCTTATCCCTCGTTGAGAAGTCGATAAGAGTTACTCCACCCTTATCCCATGAAGAATGGGATGAACCAATTCCATATACTAATCCTCTATTTTCCCTAACCTCTGTAAAGAGTCTGGAGTCCATACCGCTACCTAGAATGGTTGTAAGCACCTGTGCGGCAGCGTCCACCCTATTACTTGTGGTAAAGCCAGGCATACCCATCCACACATACGTGTGTTCAATACCCTCTTTTGTAATATCAATCCTTCTAGAAGGAAGATACCCAGACTCTCTAAGTGGTAGTGATTTCTTTATCTTTCCATTAGGAACACCGAAATGCTTTCGCAAAAGCTCTTTTGCAGCACCCGACTTCAAGTTAGAGCAAAGAGAAATAACTGCATCGCTCTTTTGGCAAAATTGCGTATGAAAGGATACAACCTCCTCTCTAGAGAAAAGAGAAATGCTATCCTGCGTACCGATCACAGGTCTTGACAAGTAGTTGTCAAAGAAGTTTTGAGAGAAATTCTTCCAAATATACGACTGAACAGCATCGCTCCTAGAAATCTCCTCTTCTTTAACTACCTCTTTTTCCTTTAAAAATTCTTCCTCTGGAAATGTAGAGTTAAAAACCATATCCTTCAAAATCTCAATGCATGGCTCTAGATTTTCGAATGGTACTGTGATATAGTAGCAAACCATGTCATGAGACGTATATGCATTAGATTCTCCACCCAAAAAGGCAATCTCTTTCTGAAGTTGTGTTGCCGTCCTGTTGCTAGTTCCTTTAAAAATAGAGTGCTCTAGCATATGAGCAATACCTGAATTATAAGAGCCAAGCTGCTCAACTCTTGCTCCAGCATTGAAAGAAATTACAATGGTGGATAGTCTTGAATGTGTCTTTGAAATTGTATGAATCAAAAGTACCTCCTTTTAGCAGAAAAGGGTAGGGACTTATGGCCCCTACCCACATAAATATTGGCAAGAAAAAGATGCTACTTCTTCTTTTGAATAACCACCTTCTTGCCATATGGAAATTGCACACCTGCGTCATTCTCATGCACACACCAAAGCATACGAGTCTTTGGCTTGTCGGGAAATGGAGCATAACCATCAGTAAAGACGACTAGTCCATCATAACGCTTCTCATCTGCGAGTTGAATAACTGGATGAAAGTTAGTACCACCGCGACCCACAATCTCAATCTTCTTTGAACGCTTTGCATATGGCTTTGGATCGCCATAGAGTTGCGTATCAAACTGAATGAAATCAACCTCAACGTGATCAATCATGCCATTTAGTTCTGTCGCAAAGTATTGCAAAAGCTCACTAGAGACAGAGCCGGAGGTATCAAAGGCCACCAACAGACGGCTTGTGTAATCTCTACGAGAGCCGGGAGCTTCATTGTCATAACGGCGATTAGGACGCATACGGGTGTTCTTACGACCCATAAGGATCAGCTTGTTAATGAACCAACGAACCTCTTTCTTCCAGTTTACAATAGGACGGTTGGCTGCGATAACTTGCTCTGCAAGTTTACCAGAGATAGTTCCCCAGCCCTTCTTCTCCTGTTCCTTAATAGCCTTCTCTGCGATATTGCGAATCTTCTCAGTCACAATATCATCATCGAAATCTCCCCACATAGAGTGATCATCGACAGTATCAGAATCACCCAGCATCTTATTCATATCGCCGCCGTGATTCTTCTCTGCCTCCTTCTTTAGAGACTCGTAGTACCACTCGGAAGATTGATTATCCTCTAGACCAAACTGCTTCGGATAGAGTGCGCCTTCCGGCAAACCTTCAATGTGACAGTTAATCGCGCAATCTGCTGCGATGTTATAGCCACGCGGATTGTAAGCAAAGTGCTTAACACGAGTAAGGTGATGCAGAAGAACGTGTAGTGCTTCATGCTTAAGAACAGAGCGAAGCTCAGTAGGAGAGAGCTTCTCAATGAAGTCGGGATTGTAGTATAGAGCCAGGTCTACACGACGAATAACACCAACAGCAAGCGTGGGAATCTGCTTGGACTCCTTCTTATTTAGAGAGAGAAATACCTCCCCATAAAGAGGCTGAAACGCCACAAGTTGTGCAATCGAAGAATCAAGTCGATTCTTTACATCAGAGTTTGCCATAATCCCTCCAAAAAAGAAGAAGTGGGCGCAAGAGCCAATTCTCTTGCGCCCGTCAGTTTGACGCTTATCAGCCCGAGAGATAGATCTTCTTTAGATGATCGCGGAAGTCGTTGTCACCCTGCCAGTCCATAACAATCTTCTTTGTCTTTGCACCAGCGAGCAGAGCAACCCAAGTCTGTGAGCCAACATCGGGAGGAAGCATCATGAAGAAGTTACGAAGATTCTCACGTTGCTTTTCCTTCGTTTGAGTGAGACTACGCTCGTTCACCTCTGCAACAACAGAGCGCGCAAGTGCAGCGATCACTTCAATGTCATTACAAGCTGCCTCAATCTTTGGCTTGACCTTAGAGAAATTGTCAAGAACATCATCGGGACGAAGCTGGCTGAACTCATTGGTAAGAAACTTCTGGAACATAATCGCAATCTCGCGACCAACCCAGCCCTTAGCCACCTGTGTTAGCATACCATCATCTGCACGATTCTCTAGGTCCATAGCGATAACAGTATCGCTAAATGCAACCCAAGAACGACGAGAAGGATAGACGCGACCAGCTTCAAGGTTTCCAACGGGAGGATCAAGAAGATTCTGATTACGGTTAATGAACTCCACTACCGCAGGATGAATCTTGGTGTTACGCGCCCACTCAACCCACTCCATAGCAGAAGGATCAAAGTCGATATGGAACCAGCGGTCATGCAGGGCGGGATCAAGCTCTGCAACGTCGTAATCATCATCGGAGTTTACGGCAGAAACTACACGCCAACCATCGGGGAGCTTCTCGCCGTCAAGACGGCGATCAAGACAGATCTCAAAGACTGCTTGAAGAACATCTTTTGCAGCGCGGTTAAGCTCGTCAAAGAACAAGATACCACGAGAGTTTGGATCCTTCGGCCACCATTCCTGCTTAAGAAAGCGGACAACACCAGCCTCATTATCCTTATCGGGAAGTCCCTTAATGTCGCCAACCTCACATTGTGAGAGTCGAACGTCATAGAAGCCGATACCAAGCTCCTCTGCTACCTGACGGACAACGGAGGACTTACCGACACCATGCTTCGCATGAAGCATTACGGACTTGTCCCAAGGCATAGTCTTAAGAATCTCTTTTGTCTGAATGATATTCATTACTTTAATTTCCTCTTTGTTAGTTACCGGACAGGCGGGGCAACCACCCCACGCATCCCTGTATGGTGGACTAGATTCGTTTTAAAAACGTTGAAGTTGAGGGTTTAGATAGACTACTTAGCTTTAGGCAATTGCGATTGTAACTGCCCCTTAATTGAGGCAAACTTTTCAGTCATACCTTTAAGGGATTCCATCATGTCTGACAGTGATTCAGCATTTCTAGCTCCTGAGCTTAGGGGGTTTTGTTCACCTGTAAATGTATTTTTAAAACTTTCTAAGTCTTCCCTAGAGAAGAAAGAACTTCCTTCCATAAGACCACTCGCCATTTGCGATGCTTGTTCGAAATTTCTCTCGATAGAAGAAATCCTTTCGTCCAATCCGTGAAGCATACGAGTAACTCGTACTTCAAACGAGCTTAGTTTATCCAGAATTTCTTTTAATAGATAATGATCTGACATTATTTTTCCTTATTTATAGTAATTGAGATAAATTTCTTCTATTTTTCTAGAAAATGTCTCAGTATCAGTATTTGGCATCTTGGTCCCTAAGCACAATCTATCCCACCAGTAATGGGTCATTTCGTGCACAAAAGTATCCAAGTTACTATTCCATGAAATGTCTGCAAAAATAATGGCAGAGTTATTATCTATATAAGGAGTAGAGTCATAATAAGCATACATTAAATATATACTTTGTTGTCTAATACTCTCGCTTTGATAGATATTGTAAAATCTAGAATGATCGGCAAGATATGGAAGATCGACAATAAATATATTTATGTTATATTCATTATATCTGCAAAAAGATTTCGATATACTTCTTTGATCTAGATAGTTTGATACCACCTCCCAAGAAGCTCTAACTCCATACCTTACCATCCAATCTGCTATTTTGGCAGTATCACTATCCAGACCATACTTTATGGATACAGCAATCTCTACTGTGTTAGAGACATCAAGATATACTGTATTTTTACGAGAGAGATAAAAGGCAGTATCTGAAATCTCTCTGGTTTTGTATGGAAGAGTATCTGCCTCTGCTGAGGTAGGAAATATACTCAGAAAAGCACTAAGCGCGAACGACAGTAGGCTTTTCATCTTCTGACCTTGATTGCCCTAAGATCTCAATTTTAAGATTTGGACTAAGCCTAAGAATTTCTACATCATTAATAGGAACTCTATTATGAACATAGGAAATATTAGTTTCCAGATTTGTAACACGAACCCTAAGAATAACATTCTCTGTTGACATTTAATACTCCAAGGTATTATTTATTGTTTTCGTTGATACGTCTCATTACCTGAGACGCAATGTATTCATATTTAGACGCAGCAGAAACAATCCAAGTTAAATTGGCTCTGCTAAGGCAGGAGGATAAATCATTGAGTATCTGATAATCATCGTTGCCCACAAACAACATAGCCAGCTCTTGCAACCTGTCGTACTCTTTTTTCAGTTGGGAATCAATCACCTGTGTCGAATAGGTTTGATCTCTCAGATTCCTCTTGATCTTATCTGCCAAAGCTGCCACAGTCAGCCTCTTAAGAGAGATAGGCGATGAATGAGCCACCCTTCTTACAATACCCTCTGGAAAGATGGATTTATCAAAAGCCTTGCTCAGAATAAAGGTCTTAGTTTCAATTGCTCCTTTTCCATTCTTAATTTGGTCATAAAAATAAGAATAAACTTTCTCGTCCCTAGAGTGTTTTAGGGCAGCTTCTTTCCAATGTTCCGAGAACTCTGATTTAATCAGACTTTCTTTATATCTTTCCAGCCAGTCAATGTTGGGATCACAAACAGCTGCACTATTAATTCTCATAGAGAAGAGATATGGATCTTTTTCAATTTCAGAATCCATCTGATGAAAAAATCTCTTTAAAAGCTCTCTAGCCTCTTGTTTTTCAATGTCTGGAAACTTCTTCCAACTATATTCCGAAACATTAATTAACATTAATGTAATATCCTTCCTTGTTGAAGGGAAGTTATCCCATATCCTAGGAAGACTATCTTTAGTAACAATACCTTTAAGAATACCATTTGAATAGGTATCCATATTGTTTTCGATAGATTTTATTACAAGATTAATCATTTGATCAGTTATTTCTGTACCAAATGTATCATTCCACTTATCTAGAGTTGTTTTTTTAGTCACTTTTTTCTCCCAGCAATAGCTGACATTCTTTGCTCTAAAGCAGAAGATATATACCTATTGTCTTTTACATTTCTATTTCCAAGCATCATGGGGAGGTGATCTTCTGATATTTTTTCAATCAGAAGCTGAAATGGATACCTAGCAATCTCTCCGGTCATACTTGAAAGGCCCGGATAAGAAAATGGTGCCAACTTAATAGCATCCGCCCTAATGTCTGCAACCTTATCCTTCAACATAAGGTCGAGACATTCTGATGGACCGAGTCTTTCGAAGGCAATTTTTCTAACAGAAGATTCCTTATCTGTCTTAAGGGATCTTAATGCTTCGGTGCTACAATAGCGCGCTGCAATAGTTCTAATTTCAGAACATGTAGAAGAAACCAAGCTATCTATCTTTGATAGATCACTATAAAAGCCAAGACTAAATGCTGATTTAAGAACAGTTGCATCATCGCTATCAATTAGCTTTACTGCCAAGTCTGGACTTACATAGCTAAAAACCTTGCAGAAGGTGCCTAACTGATATTCGTGATACCTTACGGTCCTGAAGGCTAATGTAACATACTTTTTATTTTGAAGCAAAAAAAGAATTACATTCAAATCTTCTTTATTCAAGAAGCTTGACCATTCTAAAGAACCATGACTTCTTCCTGAAGTAATATGTTCAGAAATTCTGACGGCAGCAAGAGAAGCATCAACATGTAGTTGAGGCTCAGCATCATCACTCATTTGAAGCTCTTTTTAAGAAGGAGTTATAAGAGAAGAGATATCAGTTACGGTAAAGCCCGAAGCTCTAGCGTGCCCTCCACCTCCATACTTTTTCGCAATTTCTGATACGTCTAATCCATCATCTTGGGATCGGAGAGAAAAACAATACCTCGATCCATCCCAATAATAAGCACCGGCAAAGGGCTGGCCCACAGAAAGTCTATTGCCTATTTCTGACTGGAAAAAAGCCGTATTTACAACCTGAACTTTTACTCCATCAATATAGATTGAATGTGCATTTTTAATTAAATTTTTAATTAAGGTTTCTGAATATTGAACAATTCCCTCTCCCTTATTCAGAACCTTGACCCAAGCCTGAGAACCTACTGAAGAAAGTTTTGAAGATAAAATATCCCAATTTTCAAATGTTTTTTCTTCTGAATCAATTACAGCAAGTATTTCTCTAGAATAAGATAGATTCCAATTCCAAAGGTCTCTATCTTCAATATATCTTAGGATATTTGGAATTGGTTGATTTGGAAAACAAAACTTCCAAGCTAGACAACAGCCTGAACTCTCCATGTCAAAATGACAAAATTCTAATTCGGAACATTCCTCCATAGCCGTCTTGTGGTGATCTAGGACGACAATAGATTTTGCAACCTTTTTGATTTCTAAAAGTTTTTCTTTGTGATAGCAAAAATCAACAATATATACTTCTTTACCGGAAAGTTCAGGAATGGGATCACTATAAGTTACAGGAATATACTCTGCATTATTTCCAAATTTTTGGTAAAAAGAAAAAGCTGCTCCAAAACCATCCGGACAATTAGCATGATAAATAACTACAATATTTTTCTTCATCAAATATCCTCGGGAGAGGAGGAGAAAATAATATTATCTATAAGGTTACAAGATTTTCTTATTTCAAAAGAAATAAGATTTTGCATTTCTTCGATACTCTTTAGCTCTAGAACCTCTTTATTAGAGATAATCTTATAAATTCCCAACTGCTCCATTATATCACATTTATTAACAATGAGTTCTGTTGTTCCAGAAAGATTAATAGATCTAATAAGATAATCCAAATCCAGCCAATTAACTTTTCTACGCCTTCCCGTAGTTACTCCATATTCCTGTCCCAACTCTCCCAGCTTACTTAGAATTGGATCCTCTAACAAAGAAGCTGGAAATCTTGGATCCTCTCCAGATTTTGTATCATAAATCTTAGCAATTCCCCATACTTTTCTGATTTTTTGAGGAGGGAATCCAATAGAACAAGCTCCATATGTCAGAGTTGTACTACTTGTAACAAATGGATAATCTCCATGATCTAAATCAAGCCAAACCCCCTGTGCCCCTTCACATAGAATCCTTCCCTCTAGAATTTCATCCCACAGATACTCTGATGGTAGAACATCTTTAGCTAAAACACCTTTTCTTGCAGCCTTTGCGGCATAAGCTGGAGCAATACCCTTGCCGGTAGTGCCAAGCTTTCCGGCAAGTTCTTGTCTATCTAACTGAATATGTTCTTCAGTTACAATGTGAGCTCTTGGAGAAACCTTTACCAGACTAGGATCAAATCCATTTGATTCTAAATATTGCAGTTCTTGAAAAAATGATTCAGGATGAATCACACAAGCTGGACCAATAATTGATGGAATACCATAGAAAACTCCGGATGGAATCAGGTGTGTTTTATACTTTGAGCCACCGACATATACTGTGTGACCAGCATTGTTACCTCCGGCCCATCTTGCAACCATGTTGTATGCAACCTCTCCATTAGAGAGCGTTTCAGATGCCAGGGCAGATGTGATTTTACCTTTACCTTCATCTCCCAAGACAAGCCCGACCACAACATCAGCATAATCAATCATATGTTCTCCATTCCTAAATAACTTCTATTTTTGTAGGTCTACTAAGAAAGGTTATTCCTTCCTTATGAGACATTACCATAGCCACGAATTTTATGCTGTCACCAACATTAAGGGTATCAGCCTTGCTCGTTCTGAGATACCACTTCCATCCTGCAGAATCTTTACAGATAATTACCGGTGTCCCAAATTCATCATTAGATACCGAAATTTTATCTATAACAAATGGCCCCAAAGGGTGCCTTTTTCCAATTTCCAATTCCGGCTCATCTAGTTTTGCGGCACAAATCAGAGAGTCAACCCATTTATTAAGAGAATCAACCCACTTATCAGTTAGCTTGTGAGGTGCTTCCAAAATTACATTTCTAGAAGAAGTTAGAAATTGGTTATTTGGACTCTCTGCAATCTTTACTGCCAACATTGGAATGACCATAGGATTAAGTCTAGAAAGCTTATCCCTTCCAATTTGAACATTAGAACTTAAGTTAATTGTATTATTTTTGGAAGATTTTTTTTGCTTTGTTGTATTTGTATTAAAAATTTTAATCATAAAAATACCCCATGCCTATCCGGTATGGGGTACTTCTAAATAGAGCGGTTTCAGAAATCTTACTGATAACTTATCTGCCCATCTTTTTAAGGCGTTCTTTCCTAGCCGAGAAGGCCCCAATTGATGCTATTTTATTAGTTATTTTTTCGAAATCTTTATCAGAATTATATTTTACTATACTGTCAGTGTCGTCAGAAGCAAGCCTTTCAGTTCCCGATAAACTAATGAGAGCTTTTCTAGCATTACGCTTATCTTCCCTTGGGACTAGCCTCATTAAAGATAATCTTTGAGCTGGAGTTACTGAGCCAGCAGGTTGCAACTGACCATCTTTCATCTTAAAGAGAACAAATGTGTTTTTATCCAAATATAAATCACCATAAATATAGTATTTATCTGATTCAGAAACTCTACCGGAAGTCTCCTCATCTCTACTGGGAGCTGATTCAAGTGAAGCTGATTCTTTTTTATTTGCAATATTTCTGAGAGCAACATCCGTCCTAACCCTATCTGCCTCTGCAGACTCTGCATAGATATCGCTAAGAATTTGTCTTTGATTATCATCTAATGCATCAACATAAGACTTTGCCCGCTCATAGCTAGAGATACCGCTGGGCCTATCAGATAAGTCCAGTCCAGGAACCTCTCCTTCTTTTGCAAGGAGAAAGCCAATAAGAATTGTATCATCAACTAAGAATTTTTTAGACTTACCTTTTGCCTGCTCAACCTTCTTTAGGGCTTCTTCTGGAGATTTTGCAGGAGAATCACCTCCAACCAGTCCGGTGTAAGCCTTTTTGGTTTCAGGCCCAAACATCCCATCTATCCTAACACCCAGTAGTGATTGCAACTTGTGTATTGGGCCATTTTTATCATATTCTTTTGGATATAAAAACTCAACGCCTCTGCCTTCAGATAATTCTTTCTTTGAATATTCTTTAGCAGCTGGAGTGGAAGTTTCTGAATCTGATTCTGATTTTTCTGAATCTATCTTTAGAATAGTTGGTTCTTTTTCTTCCTTCTTCTTTGGAAGTTTTGTGTCTGGTATTTTTGACATAGTTTCTGGAATGATTACTCTAGATTGACTTGGATCAAAAAACATATGAGCCTGCTTTGTTGCTGCAAATTTTGCAGCCTCATAATCTGTACCATCTAGATCATCTTCCACTATCTCTTCCCATGAGGTTCCTGCTGCCCAAGTTTGAAGCGATACACCTACTAAAGATTCTAGTGATGTTCTCAGCTTTTCCAACTCTGAATCTAGAAGAGCTCCTCCAAGTTTTGAAGTAGAAGGAGCATTTGGATCTGTTCCATAATAAATGGCGGCAACCATAAGATATTCGTCATTTCCAGCTCCAGTAACACCAAAGCTTTCCCAGCCCATATGTCCTTGAGCTCCTTTTGCAAAAGCTTTATTTGGATTAGCTTTTGCCAACTGCTTCTTGCCCGAAGGAATGGAGTCCCAATATCTTTTAAAGAAGATAAGTTTTTGTGCCAATTCTGGATCAAATATCTTATATGGATCGGTTTCTGAGGGAGATTTTTCTCCACTTAATTTGGAATATTCCTCTGATGTCATAATTCTATGTTCTTGAGCTTTTTTTGAAAAATCTCTATTTACTACTTCAATGATTTCTTTCGCTTCAGATTGATAACCTGAGGTGTTTAAAATTCTAGCTAATTTTAATAGTTCATTTTGTTGGGATGACATCTTCTCTCCTATCTCTCTTTTTAATTTTCCAGAATATAGCCAGTCAAAGTAGCTTGTTGGCGAGTACACTATTTCCTGTTTTTTATTAATAGTTTCATTTTTAGCTTTATTACTATGAGTTTTTCTTTTAATATTAACAGGAGGCTTATCCTCTGGAACGTCAATAACAGAAGGCCCTCCGAAACCAGTCTTATTAGATACTTCGAAATCCTGCTCCTCATAAACCTCTTGTGGCCTAGAGACAACAGTTCCATAAGGGCCAGCCTTAGGTATGTCGGTCAATCCTAAAGCTTTTTTATTTATTTCTTGATAAATAAATTCATCAGGATGAGATGGATATCCAGGAGCTTCTGGCGGACGCCTCTTCAACACAGGTCCGCCCTCTTCTTGGTCTAACAAATCTAGTATAGAAAAATCCTCATATGTTTCGGGGGAAGATTCAGAATATGATGATATTATAATTTTTTTTAATTTATCATTTTTCATATTCTGAATCCTGTCTAAATCATTTTACTCTGTAAAATGCTCCATCATTATTAAATAATGAACTAGATAAAATATCTGCAAGTTTATTTATTCTGCCTTCTGCATCATCAAATGCAGAAGATTGTAGAAATAATTTATCTATTCTTTTAATAACTTCCCTGCCAATAATTGGACCATTTGGATTATTTATATTTTCAATATAAGGGACATCTTTATACATAGAAACAAAATAATTTTTTCTATAAATTTTATCTGGATTTATTTCCGTTTTTATTTGATTTAATTGATTTTTAATCTTATCCAAATCGACAACTGGAGGAGTAGTTGCCGCAGGACTTCCAGAGGCCATTGGAGGAATCTCTTTTCCTTTCATAGCTTCTTTTAGCATTGTCAATGCAGCAGAGGGATCTCCTGCGGGCGGGTTTTTGCCAGTAGCATTTCTAAATCTAGAAAGAGTATCTTTTCCAAACTTTCCATCTACGTCTTCATCGGTAAAGCCCAACATCCTTTGCATTTCGTGAATAGGTCCATTGGGATCTTTCTCTGTAGGATAGACAAGCGTAGGAGTCTTGGTACCGCCGCCTGGTGGAGTACCGCCCTTAGATGGAGTACCGCCCTTAGATGGAGTACCGCCCTTAGATGGAGTACCGCCCTTGGATTTTGAATCTGGTGGACGACGTAACATTTCTGGAATAGCTTCTTCATCTGGACGGCGTAACATTTCTGGAACTTCCTCAGGAATCTCTGACCAACTCTTTTCGTAAGGAGCTGGGGATTGCGGATAATTTCCAAAATCGTCCTTTTCTGACAGCATCCTTTTATACTCGCTGACAGTTATTGAAGAAAGACCCTTTTCTTTTCTAATTTCATTTATTACTTCCATAAGTATTGGAATCAATATCTGTGCTTTTTCTTTTGTTGTTTTTCCAGCTAGATATGCAGTACCAAGAGTTCTTGATAGTCCTTTTACTTTTAATCTTCTTTTAAAGTCCCTTATTTCTTCATCACCAAAATCTGCACCAAATATCTTATTTGCAAATACTTTATCTTGATAAGATATTTCTCTAATATATTTATCTATAGCCCAATCACCAAGTAATCCGATAGCAGCACCGGCAGCAGCAGCTAGAGCGGCCAATCCCCAGGATATACCAGCCGCAGTAGCCACAGCTTCCGGGGCAGCAGCCGCAGCAGCCGCAGGAGTCGCAGGAACTAATGCAGTACTAGTAGCCGGGACTAAGGCGGTACTAGCAGCTGGAACTAATGCAGTACTAGCAGTACCACCGGCAGCAGCGGCAGCAGCTTCAGTAGCACCGACAGCAGCAGCAGTTTCGGCAGCAGCAGCACCGGTAGCAGCGGCACCACTAGCAGCGGGAGTTAAGGCGGTAGCAGAACCGAGACCAGCTTCGACTGCCTTGGCTACTTTGGCACTTACCTCTACAACAAGACCTGGAGGAATACGATTTTTTAATAAGGCTGAAGATAAGGCCCTCAACGCACCTGCTCCCTCAGCTCCTCCTTTTTCTAACAAGATCAACAATGATTGAACTGAATTTGGGTTCAATATTGATGCATTGGCTATTTTTAATATGATGCCATCTAATTGGCTAGCAAACTTAGTTTGCCCAATTTTATCCAGATGATTTGCTAATTTTACTAAATCTTTTAACATATTTTACCTCACCTTCTGACCAGTGATGCATTTTTGGAGAAACCAAAAGATACTTCTTCTAGTGCTTCTGCAATTTTTTGAATTCTTTCTTCTGATTCGGATAGCTCAGAAGCTGCCTTTGTAGTTAACTTTCCATATCTTTGCTTGAGAATTCTGTTAATTCTAGTTCTAACCACAGAGCCTG
>JACCDX010031410.1_pt1 | contig 15070 bp, 14 predicted proteins | sample 7449681 | NCBI WGS metagenome assembly JACCDX01 (sample SAMN15323450, study PRJNA562643) | freshwater metagenome | isolation source: river surface water | place: USA:Blue River Watershed | collected 2017-08-18
GAGATTTAAGCATAAATCTTGTAATCGCTTAAAATCAGAGAGCCGAATTATATCATGAATTTCTCTCGATTTTCTTGAAAAATCAATATTGTCTATATGCTGTTCCATCAATAGATTTCGGGTTAAAAGACATCATTATTATATAAGAAATGACATGCTATAATTTTCTTAAATTAAACCTAATTTGGCGATTTTTTGCTGAAAACTTAAGGCTTTTCTTTGTTCAAAAAAATACTTATAGCAAACCGTGGAGAGATAGCGGTAAGGATTATTCGTGCCTGTTCTGAGCTTGGTATTACCTCGGTAGCCATATACTCCGATGCAGATCGCCATGCGCTTCATGTCAAAAAGGCCGATGAATCATACAATGTTGGTGCAGATCCTCTTGCTGGCTATTTAAATGCTCACAACATTGTTAATATCGCGGTCACTTCAGGATGTGACGCTATTCATCCAGGATACGGTTTTTTATCTGAAAATCCCGAATTAGCTGAGATATGCGCCAGACGTGATATCAAATTCATTGGCCCTAACGCTGAAATTATTCGTCAAATGGGAGATAAGATTCAGGCGAGAACCACTATGATTGCAGCCTCAATCCCTGTTATTCCCGGTAGCGAAGGCAATATTGGGAGTCTTGATGAAGCTAAAAAACTTGTTTCATCCATAGGATATCCTATTATGCTTAAAGCCACTAATGGAGGTGGCGGTAGAGGTATTCGACGCTGTAATAACGAAAAAGAACTCGTTGCTAATTATGATCGAGTGATTTCTGAAGCTACAAAGGCCTTTGGTAAGCCTGAAGTTTTTCTTGAAAAATGTATCGTATCGCCAAAGCATATCGAAGTTCAAATTCTCGCTGACAGTTCCGGTAATGTGGTTCATCTTTTTGAAAGAGATTGTTCTATTCAAAGACGTAATCAAAAACTCATTGAGATTGCACCCTCTCCTCAGCTTACCAAAGCTCAAAGAAATTATGTAGGTGAACTTGCAGTGAAGGCTGCCAAAGCTGTTAATTATGAAAATGCAGGCACCGTGGAATTTCTTTTAGATGCTGAAAATAATTTTTATTTTATGGAGATGAATACGCGTCTTCAAGTAGAACATACCATTACTGAATCAATCACTGGTATTGATATTGTTCAAGAACAAATCAGAATTGCCTTTGGGCTTTCATTGCAATACAAGCAAGAAGAAATTCAATTTCGAGGGTTTGCGATTGAATATCGAATTAATGCGGAAGATCCAAAGTATGATTTTATGCCTTCATTTGGGAAAATTACGCGTTATTACGCACCAGGAGGCCCTGGCGTAAGAATTGATGCTTCGATATACACAGGATATGTTATCCCGCCTTATTACGACTCTATGTGTGCAAAGCTCACTGTTTGGGCATTGAATTGGGAAAGTGTGATTCAACGAGGTAAGAGAGCGCTCAATGATATTGTTGTATTTGGAGTTAAAACAACAATCCCTTATTATTTAGAAATTATGAATAATGAACAGTTTAAAGAAGCGAATTTCAATACAAGTTTTGTGGACGATCATCCAGAGCTTATTAATTATCAAAGTCAATTTCCACCTGAGTTAATGGCTGCAGCTATATCAGCAGCAATTGCAGCTCATGAAGGCATTTAAAGAATTATGAAAAAAATACATATTACTGAGTTAGTTTTAAGAGATGGGCATCAATGTCAAATTGCGACCAGACTTCGCACTGAAGATATGCTTCCCATTTGTCCACAATTAGACGCACTAGGATTTTGGTCTATTGAAGCATGGGGCGGAGCTACATTCGATGCATGTGTAAGATTTTTAAAAGAGGATCCTTGGGAACGTTTGAAACTTTTAAGAAAAGCTCTTCCAAATTCTAGGATACAAATGTTACTTCGTGGCCAAAACTTATTAGGTTATCGTCATTATTCAGACGATGTTGTTGATGCCTTTGTAAAACAATCTGCCAATAATGGTGTCGATGTATTTAGAATTTTTGATGCTATGAACGATGTAAGAAATCTTACAACATCAATTAAATCAGTAAAAAAATATAAGAAACATGCAGAAGGCACTCTAAGTTACACCACAAGCCCTGTTCACGACATTCCGTATTTCGTTAATCTTGCAAAAGAAATGGAAAGTTACGGATGTGACACAATCGCTATTAAAGATATGGCAGGTCTCTTAACGCCATCAGCAACTAAAGAGCTTGTAACATCATTAAAAAAATCTATTTCATTGCCCATTCATATCCATTCACACGCAACTTCAGGATTAGCAAGTATTAATCTTTTAACTGCCGTACAAAATGGTGCAGATATTATTGATACCTGTAATTCAAGCTTTGCAGAAGGCGCGAGCCATCCTTCCACAGAATCAATGATCGCCACTCTAGAGGATTTGGGCTTCAAAACCGACATTGATATTAAAAAAGTTGAAGAGATTAGTGAGCATTTAAAGGTTGTTAGAAAAAAATATTGGCAATTTGAATCTGATTACACGGGTGTTGATACTCGCGTCCTAAGTAACCAAGTACCTGGTGGCATGATTTCTAATTTATCCAATCAGCTAAAGGAGCAAGGCGCGCTTGATCGTATGAATGAAGTTCTTCTTGAAATTCCTAAAGTTCGTGAAGACCTGGGCTTTCCTCCGCTTGTAACACCAACCTCTCAAATTGTGGGTACGCAAGCAGTCTTGAATGTTTTAACAGGTGTTCGATATAAATCAATTACTAATGAAGTAAAGAGTTATTTCATGGGTGAATACGGAAAAGCGCCCGGAAAAGTAAATCAAAAAATTCAAACCATGGCTATTGGTGAAAAAAAACCACTGACATCGAGACCAGCTGATCTTTTAGAGCCTGAACTTGCAAAGTTAAAAATTGAAGCAGAGCAAATTACAAAATCCTATGAAGATATTTTAACCTACGCGATGTTTCCTGATGTTGCCAAGATATTCTTACAAGAAAGGAATGCAGGTAGTATTAAACCAGAGCCTTTACTCCTCAAGGATAATGTTTTTTCATCCACTGAAAAATTTGCACCAAGTGAGTTTAACGTTACACTTCATGGGGAAACATTCAATATCAAATTAACAGGATCAGGTTATACCGGTGAAGCGAGACGGCCATTTTATGTATCCGTAGATGGTATTTCGGAAGAAGTTTTAGTTGAAACCTTAAATGAAGTTGAAGTTACAAACGGAAAAAAATCTTCAAAAAAACAGTCTCAAGATACATCTAAGACAGTAAGGCCTAGACCTAATCACGAAGGTTGTATTGCTACAGCTATGCCTGGCACAATTATTGACGTGAAAGTCAAGATTGGCGACAGAGTTGATGCTGGAGATAGTGTAATTGTTATTGAAGCTATGAAAATGGAGAATGAAATTCAATCCCCTACTTCAGGTATTGTGGTTGCGATTCATGTAACAAAAGGTGAGTCGGTATCACCAGATGAAACGCTTCTTGAAATCCAGCCTGAATCATAAAGAAAACGATGCATGTTAACAATTGTTTTGGCTTCATCTTCGCCTTATAGAAGAGAATTACTATCACGATTTAAATTGCCATTCGATATCTTTAGTCCTGATATTGATGAAACACCTCTCATGGATGAAAAAGCAAAAGACATTTCTTTTAGGCTTGCGCGCGAAAAAGCATTTAAGGTTGCGAACCACTATCCAAATTCATTGATCATCGGCTCCGATCAAACAGCTGAGTGTCAAAATCAAATTATTGAAAAGCCAAATACGCATGAAAATGCTATAAAACAACTCCAGTTTTTAGGTGGAAAAATTGCAACTTTTTACACCTCACTTTGTTTGTTGAATACAAAGACAAAACAAGTTCAAGAATGTGTTATTGATTTCGAGGTGAAGTACAAAGAATTAAATCGAGAAATAATTGAATCTTATTTACTAAAAGAACAAGCTTACAATTGTGTGGGAAGCATAAAATCTGAAGGTCTTGGTATAACACTTCTTGAATATATTAAAGGTGAGGATCCAACAGCACTTGTAGGGCTTCCTCTCATAAAATTATCTAATATGCTTCGTAATGAAGGTGTTCTGTTTTAATGATAGACAACAAAAAAGGATTTTTATATCTTATACCGGTTCCAATCGACCAAAACTCTAAGGAACCTGTTCTTGTAGAAAAACATCAAAAGATAGTTGAGCAATTAGATTTTTTTGTGGTTGAGAATGAAAAAACAGCTCGATTTTATCTTGGCGCATTTAATCTTCATAAACCTATTCATCAATTGCATTTTGAAGTTCTTGACAAATTTACGACTCAAGAAGAAATTAAAAATTTTTTAGCTCCTCTTTTAAAAGGCCGCAATATTGGATTGTTGTCGGACTCTGGTTGCCCTGCTGTTGCAGATCCTGGTTCAAAATTGGTTGCATTAGCTCATGATAATAATATTAAAGTCATACCTCTTATCGGTCCAACATCAATACTATTAGCCCTAATGGCCTCAGGTCTTAATGGTCAGCAATTTAAGTTTCATGGTTACTTACCTTCTGATAAAAATGAAAGAATAAAAAAAATAATTTCTATTGAAAATGAATCGAAAAAAAATAATGAAACTCAGATTTTTATTGAAACCCCATACAGGAATCAGCATATTTTTAATGACCTAATAGAAAATCTTAAAAAGCAAACTAAGCTTTGTATTGGTTTGGATATAACATCTGAAAATGAATTCATTCTGACAAAGAGCATCGGGGATTGGAAAAAAGAAATTGCAATAGATTTAAAAAATAAACCCTGTGTATTTCTTTTACAAAGCTAACATTTCTTTTATAGGCGAGAAACTTCTTCGGTGATACTCGCAAAGCCCATGACTTTTAATCATTTCTATATGAAATTTAGTTGGATAACCCTTATGTTTTCTAAATTGATAAGCTGGGTAAGCTTTGTCAATTTCAATCATTTTTAAGTCGCGTTCAGTTTTTGCAATAATTGAAGCTGCAGAAATTTCAGCAATTTTATCGTCACCCTTGACAATAGCTTCACAAGAGAAGTCTACTTGAGGACAGAATAATCCATCTACCATAATTTTTATTGAAGGATATCCACTTAATCCTTTAATGGCTCTTTGCATAGCTAAAAGGGTTGCTTGGTGAATATTCAATTCATCTATCTCACCTGCGGTACATATACCAATAGACCATGCCAATGAATTTTGTTTTATCTTTTCTGCCAGAATATATCTTTTAGACTCAGAAATTTTTTTAGAATCACGCAAGCCTTCTGTATTAAACTCTCGTCCTAATATAACTGCTGCAGCATAAACTGGACCCGCTAAAGGACCTCTGCCAGCTTCATCAACCCCACAAATTAAGCCCTCATACATCTATTTTATAAATTTCAAAATAACTCTATTTAAGCGATCAGATGTATTTTGTTTTAGCTGATAATGTATTTTTGTAAATTGAACTAATAAATGTTTTCTGTAAGATGAATCTTTTAAAATTTCAATGGTTTTAGCAGTAATATTTTCAGGTGTAGCGTCATTTTGCAAAAGTTCTGGCACAAGAAATTTATTGAGAAGAATGTTTGGAAGACTTACGTATGGAAGGTATCGCATACGTTTAAGGATTTGCCAACTAATCGTTGACATTTTATAAATAACTATCATAGGTTTTTTGTAAAGTGCTGTTTCAAGCGTTGCTGTGCCTGATGCTACAATAACTGCATCAGCTGCATTGATTGCAATTGATGCATGACCAATAAGAAGCTGGATATCTAACTCCGCCTGAGTATTTTTAAATAAGGTTTTTGAGAAAATTTCGTATGTTTCTCTTGTTGGTAATGGCACTAAAAATTTAACATCACGAATTCTTTTTGATATCTCAATAGCTGAATCGATAAGAAGTTGAGTATGCCATTTCACTTCTCCCTGTCTACTTCCTGGCAAGAGCGCAATAACCCTGGAGGCTTTAATAATTTTAAGTTTATCTTGAGCCTTTTTTTTGTTGGGATGAAGTGGAATCATCTCTGCAAGGGGGTGACCTACGAAAGTTGCTTGAATATTTGCTTTTGAATAAATATTTTTTTCAAAAGGAAATATAGTTAGCATATGGTCTATAGATTTTTTGATTTTTTTAAGTCTACTTCCCCTCCATGCCCAGATTGAAGGACTGACATAATGGATAACAGGAACACCTTTTTTCTTTAACTGTCTTTCAATCCAGAAATTAAAATCAGGCGCATCAATACCTATGAATAAATCAGGCTTTGCATCTAGAATTTTTTTAAGAAGATTCTTTCTTAACTTTATAAGATGAAATAATTTTCTAAGGGCTTCAAAATAACCTCTTACGGAAAGTTCTTCCATTGGAAAATAAGAAGCAGCACCTTCTTTCATCATTTTTGGCCCTGCTACGCCAATAAATTTAAGGTCGGTGCGATTTGACCTCAATGATTTGATTAAGTGACTTCCTAGCAAGTCTCCGGAAGATTCACCGGCAACTATTGCAATCGTTTTCATATTTAACGAATAATACCGCGGGTAGATTTCTCAATAAAATCTATATAAAGATTTAGCTCCTCAGTATCCTTACTTAACAATTTTATTTTTTCCTCTGCTTCACTTAAGGAATAGCCTTGTCTATATAAAATCTTATAAGCTTCTTTAATTTTAGCTATGACCTTTGGATCAAATCCCCTTCTTTTCAAACCTTCAGCATTAATACCGTTTGGCTTTGCATCATAACCTACGGCTATAACATAAGGCGGTATATCTTTAAAAACCACCGTGTTGACCGCTGTAATAATATGGCTACCAATCTTGCAGAATTGATGAACAAGAGTAAAGCCGCCTAATATTGCATAGTCATCGATTGATACATGGCCCGCAAGAGATGTGTTATTTGCAAGTATGGTGTGGTTTTTAATTTCACAATCATGAGCTATATGGACGTATGCCATAATCCAATTATCATTACCTATCTTAGTTAAGCTTTGATCTTGAGCGGTGCCGCGATTAAAAGTGCAGAACTCTCTAATTGTATTGTTGTCACCAATCTCTAAAAATGTTTTTTCTTGATTATATTTTTTATCTTGAGGCGTCTCACCAATTGAGCTGTAGTGGTATATGTGATTATTTTTACCAATTGTAGTATTTCCAGTAATTGTCACATGATTACCAATAACCGATCCAGCTCCAATGCTTACATCTGCATCAATAATAGAATAAGGACCAACTTTAACGCTGGAGTCTAAATTAGCTTTGGAACTAACAATTGCGGTAGGATGAATCAAAATAGTATTACAACTTTATGAATTTATTTTTTTTCTATAGGCTTTAATATACACATCATGCTTGCTTCAGCAACAACTTCATCATTAACTTTAGCAACTCCAATATACTTCCATATACCTTTTAGGACGCGATCAATTTTTACATGAATAACAAGTTGATCACCCGGGGAAACTGGTTTTTTAAAACGTGCATTATCGATTCCAGCAAAATAATAAACTGAATCATCTGATGGTTTTGTATCCATTGTTTTAAAAGATAAAATAGCTGCAGCCTGGGCCATTGCCTCTATAATTAAAACACCTGGCATTACAGGGTAATAAGGAAAATGTCCTGGGAAAAAAGGCTCATTAATTGAAACATTCTTGATAGCAAAAATTTCCTTGCCAAGCTCCATTGATGTCACTCTATCAATAAGTACAAAAGGATATCTATGGGGTAAGTGATTTAAAATTTCATGTATATCCATTGCAGTATTTTCAGCCATCTTTGCCATTCCTATTATTTTAGTCTTTTAATTTTTGCTGCAGTTTTAAGCCATGCTGCGTGATCCTGAAAAGGCATAAGCGCAGTGTAGGTACCAGAATTTTTTATTGATCTTGTAATCATCGAGCCAGGAGAAATAATGACATTATCCGCAATTGATAAGTGTCCTAAGATCATTGCAGCTCCTCCGATAGCACAATTTTTTCCAATTTTAGCACTGCCTGCAATACCTACACATCCTGCGATAATGGTATTTTCACCAATAACGCAGTTGTGTCCAATCTGCACTAAATTATCAATTTTAACGCCACTTGAGATAATAGTATCATCTAACGTACCGCGATCTATGGTTGAATTTGCGCCAATGTCAACGTTATCACCTAGAATAACTTTTCCTATTTGGGGAATAGCAAACCATTTATCATTGTCTTTTGCATAGCCAAAACCATCTGAGCCTATTACAGAACCTGCGTAAATAGTGCAATTTCTGCCGATAATCGTATTTGTCTTTATTACAACGTTTGGATGAATAGTTGAATTATCGCCAATAATATTATCACTTTCAATTATTGCTCCTGCATGGACTGCAACACCATCAGCAATAGAAACATTTTGTTCTATAACAACGTTTGGACCAATAAAAATATTTTGACCTAATTTGCAAGTAGGATGAATCATTGCAGACTTACTAATCTCTTTTTCTGGTACTTTGCTGGGATTTAAGAGTCTAGATACTTTCGCAAAGTATAAATATGGATTATTTGAAACTATCGCTGAACCTTTTCGAAAAGCAAGACTTTCGGCATTAGTGATTACAATAGCCGCTTTTGTAATTTTTAATAAATCTAAGTATTTAGGGTTATTAAAAAAAGAAATTGAATTTTGATTTGAAGATTCCAGAGAGGCAACAGAGTTAATAAGGATATTTGGATCGCCTATTAACTCACCACCTAATTTTTTTACTAGATCACCAGATGTGATTGTTTGGCCCATAGAAACAAATTAGGCCAAAAACTATTTTTTACCTAATGATTTTAAAATTTTGTCCGTGATATCTATTTTTTCACTCGCATAAGCAACACCATTGTATAAAACAAGATCAAAACCTTCTGCTTTTGCTACCGATGTCACAGCTTTATTAATCTGTTCTTGAAGACCACCAAGCTCTTCATTTCTTCTAATATTAATATCTTCTCTTAGTTCGCGTTCCTTACGTTGAACATCTACACGAAGTTGAGAGAGAGATTTTTCTTTGGAATCTCGTTCAGACTCTTTCATTGTTAAAGCATCTTTAGCAAAAGCGGCTTCTCTGTCTTTCAAAGACTTTACATCCGACTTTAATTTATCAGTGCGCGAACTAAATTCTTTTTCTAATTTTTTATTACTTTCAATAGTTTGGGGCGCCTCTTGAAGAATTTTATCTACTTGAACAAATCCTATTTTAAGTTCAGCAAAAACTACAGAGCTTGTAAAAAGGATAGATGATAAGACTAAAGCCTTGAGAAAGTACATATATTTCAATTCGCAACTCCTAAAAATTTAAAATTAATCAATTTAAAACTGTTGGCCCATTTGGAATTGAAAAACCTCTGTTCTATCTGTAGGTTTGTCATTAAATGGTTGTGCCACAACTACCTTTAAGGGGCCAAAAGGCGAAATCCACATTACGCCAAGTCCCGCAGAATATCGCAATGAGGATAACTTAATGGATTCAGATTCCTCATATACATTACCAGCATCAATGAAAGCACTCAAGCGAAATTGATTATTATTTTTCAAAAATGGAACCGGCATAAATAATTCTAAATTACCTACCAATTGTTTTGTACCCCCTAAGAACATATTTCTTGTCTGAGTAGTCGTACCGCAGGTTGTGTCGCCAGCAAGACAGACAGGTCCAATAGATGATAGTCGATAGCCTCGGACTGAATTCACTCCACCTACATAAAAGTTTTTAAAGAAAGGGAATTCTTTTCCTCCATAACTATTTGCATATCCTGCTTGACCATTAACCATAAGAGTAAGATCGTTTGTAATGTCTTTATATATGCTCTCTTGGAGAGTTACTTTATACATTTGTATGTCTAGTCCTGGGGTTGAGACTTCGGCATTTACTCTTCTTAAACCACCTTTTTTAGGGAATAAAATATCATCACGACTATCCTCTGTCCAACCAACTGAAGCAATTAATGAATTCATAGAGCAACCGGTTGCATTCGAATTACCCTTCACTGAATTACAGTAATTAATATATCTTATTGGCGATAGATCTCTAGTGAGATTATCAACTTCAGTATTGTCATAAGTTAAACCATAAGAAAAAGCATTTTTTTCAGTAAAGGGCACGCTGAATCTAAATCCTGCACCCATTGATGATGTGTCGTATGTTGCAAAAGTCACCTTTGACGCATTTACATCACGGCGATATAAGTCATAACTTAAAGCAACTCCTTCAGGAGTAAAAAATGGTTGAGTCATACTTAGAGCATAAGTTCTATTAATACGCCCCGTATTAATTTGAGCAGAAACTCTATCACCTGTACCTAGAAAATTAGCTTGAGTGACATTAAAGCTTCCTACAACCCCTTCTTGGCTGCTAAGACCAGCACCAAACATTATGCTACCAGTATTCCTTTCGGTAACTTTGACCTTAAGATCGACTTGATCAGTTGTGCCAGGCACAGCTGGAGTTTCAATATTAGTATCGCTAAAAAATTGAGTTCTTTTGAGGCGTTCCTTAGAGCGCTCAATTTTATCTGCCGCATACCAACCTGACTCAACTTGTCTAAATTCACGACGAATAACTTCGTCACGTGTTCTCGTATTTCCTTCAATATCTATTCTTCTGACATAAACCTTACGCCCAGGATCAACAAAGAAAGTAAATGCTGCCGTGTGATTATCTTTATTTACATCAGGAATAGCATTTACATTAGAAAAAGCAAAACCATCATTTCCCAAACGATTATTCATGGCTTTAGTCGATTCTGAGATTTTTTCACGATTAAAAATATCATCTTTTTTAATCTTAATGAGCTTCTGTAATTCATTTTCAGGGACTTGAAGTAAGTCGCCCGCTAACTTAACGTCAGAAACTTTATATTTAGGTCCTTCTGAGATATTGATCGTAATGAATACGTCTTCTTTGTCTGGAGTAATTGATACTTGCGTAGAATCAACACTAAATTCTAGATGCCCGCGATTCATATAAAACGATTTCAGCGTTTCAAGATCAGCAGTTAATTTTTGCTTTGAATATTGATCATCTTTAAACCACCAGGATAACCAATTTGTAGTTTGAAGTTGAAATTGAGATGTAAGATCAATTTTCTGATAGATTTGATTTCCAACAATATTGATTTCTTTGATTCTTGAAATAATACCTTCTTCTATATCAAATCTTATGGCAACCCTATTTCTCTCTAAAGGCGATGTGGTCGTTTTAACTGATGCTGTATATTTACCAAGAGATAAGTATTGTTTTTTTATTTCTTGTTCCATAAAGTCAAGTTTTGTTTTATCGTAAATTTGACCTTCTACTAAACCAACGCTCTTTAAACTTTCTTTCAATTTATCAGTTTGAAACATTTTATTTCCTGAAAACTGAATGTCAGCGATTGATGGTCGTTCTTGGACGGTGATGAGAAGAATATTTTGATCTGCTTCTATACGAACGTCTTTAAAGAAACCTGTGCGATAAAGGGATTTAATGGCTTCAGATGACTTATCCTCAGTCATCGTATCACCTACTTGCACAGGCAAGTAGTTAAATACTGTTCCTGGCTCAGTTCTCTGTAAGCCCTCAATTTTAATATCTTTGATTACAAAAGGCTCCATCGCAAGAGCAGCTAGGGAAATAACAAGAAGTGAAGCGAATAAAGCTAGTTTAGATTTTAAAGTCATTAGCTTCCTAATAGGTATCGACAGGCGTCATTATACAACGCAATTGCAGTTAGTAAACCCAAAATTAACACTCCAACTCTTTGACTTATCATCATATTTTTACTTGATAAAGGCTTGCCCATAATAAACTCAAGGAAATAATAAGCCAAATGACCCCCATCTAATAATGGAATAGGTAATAAATTCAATATTCCGATATTCAAACTAATGAGCCCAATAAATTGAATATAAGGAAGAACGCCCTCTAAAAAAGAAGAGGATGCCATGTGTGCAATTGTCAAAGGACCACCCAAATCTTTTAAGTCAGCTTTTTGGGTAAATAAATTCTTGAATGTGCTTAAAGTTAAATAGAAAAAGTTATGCGTTTGGATTAAAGACTTCAGTATGGACTCAGTAAATGTGCTTTTCACTTCAATCAAATTGGCTTTTATAATTGCTTCATCATAACCCAATGAAACACCAATTCTTTTTTTCTCTATTTTACTTGAAAATACATCTTTATCTATATGAATTAATTGAATAATATTTTCTCTTTTTATAGTTAAATCATAAGACTTTGACCAATAATTTTGAATGTTTCTAACCAGGTCTTGAATGCTTTTTACTTCTATTAGATCAACCGTAAGAATTTGATCATTAGGTCTAAGACCTATCTTTTCAGCAATACTGTCTCGCTCTACCGACTGAATTAAAATAGGAACGCCATAAGGAAAGGCGTGAATGCCATCAACCCACATAAAATTCTGGATACTAAAGATTTCATTCATTCTTTTAAAGCTTAAGCTTTTGAATGTATCTTTGTGGGTACTTAAATAAAGTTCTAAATCATTTAAGGATTTAATCGCTTCACCATCAATCGACACAATTTCATCTCCAGGTCTCAAGCCTTGCTTGAAGGCTTCACTGAATTGCGGAACTTCATTAATTAACGGCTTAATTTGAGGAGATCCATGCATATAAATAAAGCAAAATATGAGGGCACCCAAAAAAATATTGATTAAAGGTCCGGCTAGAACAATAAGAAAGCGCTTGAATAGTGGCTGTCTATTAAATGCCCTATGAAGATCAATTTTTTTTATCTTTTCTTCTGAATCACCATGGCTTTCATCTAAAAGCTTTACATAGCCTCCAAGAGGAATTGAAGATATAACAAATGCGGTACGATCTTTACCAAAAAAAGAAGTAAAAATAGGTTTGCCAAATCCAATTGAGAATTTTAGTACCTTAACATTGCACCATCGAGCCATTTGAAAATGGCCAAATTCATGAATACCGACGACAATACTGATTGTAAGGATAAAAACTAGAAAAGTTATCATGCGCTTAGCTTATGGCTGTCAATCCAAGAAAGAGCAAGATAACGTGTCTTCCTGTCTACATCCAAAACTGTATCAATAGAAACTAATGGCTCTGATTTTATTGTGTCCATGCAAAATTCAATTAACTCTGCAATTTGATTAAATCTGATCGATTCATTTAAGAAAGCTTCTACAGCCACTTCATTTGCAGCATTTAGAATAGTTGGAGCATTGTGTCCCATAGTCAAAGCCTTATAGGCCAATCCAAGGCAAGGAAATTTATTTAAATCAGGCGCTTCAAAATCAAGTTTTTGGGTTTTTATGAGATCCAGGCCTGATACACCAGATTCAATTCTTTCTGGATGACTTAAAGCGTAAGCAATGGGCGTCCTCATATCTGGATTACCTAATTGAGCAAGTGTGCTTCCATCAATATACTCGACAAGAGAATGAATAATACTTTGAGGATGAATTATTACTTCTATATCTGATGCTGGAATATCAAACAACCAAAAAGCTTCAATGATTTCCAATCCCTTATTCATCATGGTTGCTGAATCGATTGTAATCTTTTTACCCATTACCCAATTGGGATGTCGCAGAGCTTCTTTAGGTGTCACGAGAGGTAGCTCTTCTTTAGAAAAAGTCCTAAACGGTCCACCAGATGCCGTCAGTAAAATTTTTCTAATGCCGTTTGACTTATAATTCATTTTTTTGTTTTGTGGTAAAACTTGCAAAATTGCATTGTGTTCACTGTCAATGGGTATCAAAGTCGCCTTTGAATGATTTACAGCTTTGACAAATAACTCTCCTGCCATCACAAGTGTTTCTTTATTGGCCAATAAAATCTTTTTACCGGTATTTGCAGCTGCCATAGTAGGCTTAAGACCGGCCGCGCCCACAATTGCTGAAATTACAGTATTTGTATCTTCATGAGAAGCAATCCAATCTAGCGACTCATCAGCCTCTAAAACAATTGTTTTTGAATTTAATTCAAGCAGATTTTTTTTTAACTGTTGATTTGCTTCTGGATTTGAAGCGACAGCAAAGCGAGGCTCAAATTCAATACACTGTTGTGTGAGCAAATCTATATTCTTATTTGCTGTCAGCGCGAAAACTTTATATTTTTCTTTATGAAGATTTATGACTTGAAGAGCATTACAACCAATACTTCCAGTTGAGCCTAAGATAACAATATTTTCCAATTAGATTATTTTTCCGAAAAAAATAGGCGACATAAGAATTAGGGTCGCAAGAGGAAGGCTTGAGCAGAGACTGTCAATTCGATCAAGAACGCCTCCATGCCCTGGGATTAAATCACCACTATCTTTAACTTTTGCCATTCGTTTTATATATGATTCAAATAAGTCACCCTCAACACTTAAAAGTAAAATTAAATTAAAAAACAAAATAGACATATAAGAATTAACAAAACCGAAGTAAGTCATGGCAATAGAAAAGGATGAAACGACAAATAGTGCACCTATAAAACCTTCCCATGTTTTGCCCGGACTAATGGATGGTGCTAGCTTTCTTTTTCCAAACCGTTTACCAAAGAAATAGGCACCAGAATCTGCAAGCCAAATAGTTGTTAAAACAATAAGGACAGTCCAAGGACTTAATTGAATTAAATAATTTAGTGAAATAATCAGAGGCATGACTAAAACCCAGCCAACAAAAGCACTAAAAAATAAATTTTTAAAATTGATCTTAAATATTAAAAATATAGGCGCCATGCCTAACCAAAAAATTGAAGATATCCAAAGTATGAGTCTCGCCACTTCAGAGTTGAGATAGCTATCAATTAAATAAATTAAAACTACTGAGATTAATAAAAAGATCTTTTTTTCGTAAGATTTAAAATATAAAAGCTTTGTCCATTCAAAAAGAGCCAATAACGAAGTGATATAAATCACAAAAGAAAAATATCTTCCTGAAAATAGAAACATAGAAGATAAGAAAATTGCGAGCATCGCTAATGCGGAAAAAATTCGAGATATTAACATTTATAACTGCTCGCTTGTTTTGCCATACCTTCGTTCTCTTTTTTGAAATTCAATAAGTGCCGAGGTAAAAGCCTTTTCATTAAAATCAGGCCACAATGTTTCAGTAAAATAA
>JACCDX010240110.1_pt1 | contig 15069 bp, 12 predicted proteins | sample 7449681 | NCBI WGS metagenome assembly JACCDX01 (sample SAMN15323450, study PRJNA562643) | freshwater metagenome | isolation source: river surface water | place: USA:Blue River Watershed | collected 2017-08-18
TATGTTTGGAATTGCATCGGATGATGACGACATATCTGCAGTGTGCCTAGAAGTTATTAGAAATTCACACTCACACTAGCATTGGCTAACCGATTCAAGAGACTAGACCCCTTAGTCTCAAGCGATGACAATGTACCCGTTGCACTAGAAGCGAAGTCTGAAACGGCCGGGCAATTAGGAAGATTGAGGAGAGGTCCAGCGCTCTCAAAGCGGCGGCGATTCCAGTAGCGCTTATCACGCTTGAAGGCCGTATATTGCGAGCGATACACAATCACAAAGACCAACACGACGACAATTAGGAATGTAGCAAATGACACAAATGACCCACTCATAACTCCCATACGCCAAAACCCACCCATAATAGTCATCAGCACAATCCCGAAAAATATCAACTGAAATACGAATAATGTCTCCTGGCGATTTGCAGCGGTCCATTCGTTGATTTCGAACTGACGCTTGTGTGTGTCATTTCGCACCTTCTCGGCCTCCCTCTCTGGAATCATCGACTGCTCAAGATTTGTATTTGCCGACTCCAAGTATTTCGACGCCCCTGCGTAAAAGAGCTGCATATCACGATTTTGGCTCACCGCATTTAGCCCTTTCAGGGCCTCGCCAAATGTCGCCGCTCCATATTCTCCAAGACCAGCACGAAGAGCGCTCACATCACTCGCGGATGCAAGACGTCCTGCCAAAATACTGGCATTATCTGACCCTGAAATTATACTATTGACATCTAGACTCATTTACTAATGTTTCACATTAATTATGAAGCTAGTGCTGGACTTTCCACCGGGGGCTATTACGTGGCACGATACACATAGAATAACATACCGAGCGCGACCAAGTTGAGGAAACTGTAGAGGGCTATTAGGTTGCGATTGGCACGGGCCTTTTCCTTTGTATAGGCCATCATACGCTCACTCACATCGACCTCTGCCGTGGGCTTATCAAGACCCATCTTCTGGTCCTTGAGGGCATTCAGGCGCATAATCAAGTCGGCATTGCGCTTGGCCACCTCTGGGCCCGCGTCCCCGTACTCTTTCATACGACGCTGTGTCAAGTAGGTCATCAGAGAAAGGAGGTCAATCATACGACGGGCCAATGTGCGGAGTGCGGAGAGCCAGTCATCTGCGGTGGGATTGTTCGACGGGGCCGCCGACGACGAGCTGCCCTGGGCCGGCGCAGCCTCGGTTGCATACTTGAGGAACTGCGTAACTGCGTACCGATAACGAGCGTTGTAGTAGCAGAACTCCGTCTTCATTGCAGCCAGCGCCTGCTCATCGGCACTCAAGTATTTATGGACAAGGTCTGCATCTCCACGTTTATCCGCTGCTAATGCCTTAGGAAGCTTCCCCGCACCCTCTAATTGTCCCACAAGTGTCTCTAGGGCGGGTTCAGTCATTGTCCCATCACTATTACGAGGCACGCCAGAGGCCGGTAAATAGGTTGTATTGGCAATCTGATTTGCGGCCGTAAGAGTGAAAGACTCTGTCGAAGCGGGGCACGTCGGCTCTGGATAACTGACGGTCATTGTGTATTTCATATTTGGCAAGCAGCAGTTGCACTCGGCGGAGCATCCACTGGGCCGACTATCGGTCGCCCACATACCGCCGCTCTTTATACAACTATCACGAGTAGTTGCCTCTCCGCACATATATGGCGCACCCACAAAGTGCTCTGTGGTGAAAATAAGAGGGAAATAATTTACCATAAATCCAATGGCACACACAAGCACTAATAGGACTATTAGGGGGCGTGCATATTCATTTCCAACAGCTGACGGCATATTACTAGTAATGGAGATTTATAGAGTGCATTGTTAACCGTAGGACCCAATCTCTTGGAGTAAAAGACCTGCTGGCGGTAGTGGCCGTAGGACCCAACGCGCTACGCGCGGAGCTTTTCAGAAGAGAGGGGTAGCGGCTTGCATAAATGCAAGCCCCAACGCCTTTGGCGGTCTAAGGGGACGGAACGTCCCCTTAACGTAGTTGGCTAGTTATACCACTACTTGAAAAGAGCCCACCAAGGCCAGCTGTAGGGGCCGCAGCCTGTTGGCCGTACCCAAAGAAGCCAGCGAGCCCACTAGTATTTGCTGCCTGCGCACCGAAACCAGTTAAGTACGAGGTTGATACAGGACCGACTTCGACACCCGAATATATCATATAGATGAAGCGTATGGTAAGAAGTGCGAACAACACAGATAACGTCGCAAATGTCGGAACGCTCATTTGCCGAACGGGACGGTCCAAGAAAAAGAGCTGCTTATAGCTCACATCCTGCTCACGTTTCTCAACATAACGGAGACGGGACTGGGCCGTCTCAGCCTCTTCGCGCGCCGTAGCCTCCAGTTTCTCCAGCTTCTTGATGCGCCCACGCAACTCCCCTAATTGCCGTGTGCGCTCACCAATATCAATGTCTTTTGAGAGTTTGGAGATTTGTGCACGTAGATTGTTGTTGAATCGGCGGAACTCCTCCAGCTTTACCTTTAGTTGCTCTACGACCTGCGGGTCTGCTGAGGCACCTTTTAACAAGGGCTCTATACTTGACGAAACAAAAGACTTGTAAGAGTCATATTGTGTTTGTAGGGCGGGTATATTTAGGATTGACTGTTGTGCACCATTAGTGGTTCCAGGTGTGGAGACAAATGAGCTTGACGAGGACCCAATTGGTGCAGGCCCAGGGGTCGCTGAAGAAGAAGACCCCATTTTTCCAGAAGAGGAGCTCAAAGAAGAGCTACTTCCCATTGTCCATGTGGCCGGCCCCGAAGCGCTCATAGAGCTTGAAGAAGAACCAATAGGGGCAGGTGTATTTCGGTTTGCAAACGACGACGAGGACGACATCTATCTGTTTATGCCGCACATACCCTATACACGACATACACGCCGGCCGATGGAGAAGGGCGTGTAATCTTCACGATTTCACCCGGGGTCAGTCCAAGACACCGTGCAATAGGGTCGAGGTGGTACTTAATAACAGGGAGCTGTACCTTGCTCTGAACGAGCTTCATCACTTCGGCCTCCTCATCCTCAGTAATCCGCTCGTGCTTTGGCACAAGTACGTGCTCCATTGGATTGTTGATAAGCTGGTAGATGTTGAAGAAACTCACATTTAGCTTTCGGCGGCTCCATTCCTCAAAGGCCAATGTTTTATGAGTCTCCGTAATGTTATCATTTGTCATAACAATCACCTCCACGTTCTCATAGCCGAGCTCAGCAAGACGGTTTTCGTGTTCTTCGGTTTCACCATCTGACATCCCACTTCCCTGTAGGATAAGTTCCATTACACGAGTACGACTGTTGATTTTACCCATATTATAGACCACCAAGCACTTCTTCTTGGGGTCCGACGTGTGGCTCACCATAAAACCGGCCGATGCAATAATGGATGGTGGGGACATCGCCTCGACCTCCTTCGGAGAGAACCGATTGTAGGCGCTGACCTCATACCCACGAAGGGTGAGGAGCTTCATTAGTGTAAGGCGTGAGCGATAAAGTGCGTCAATGTAGTCAAATGAGGCCATGGCGTGGAAACTGCTTACTACATACGGCGAGAAAGACTGGCCCTCAAATTTATACACGCGTGATGCGACTATTACGGGTGTATGAATTTTCACTAGCTGAGTCTTATTGTATTCTTATGGGGGTGCAGTGTAATTAACCGGTCTTATTTACAATAATCGTCTGTGTGCTGCTACTGCCGCCCATAACTGTCGTCGTCGCGATTCCTCCTTGGGCCGGCCCACCTGGCTCCGCCAGAGACACTGGGCGATTGCGCAGCGTACGCCGAGGGGGCGCCGCCGCTGCCGCTCCTGGAACACCTGCATTTCCAGGGAGGCTGACGGACTCTATTGGGACTGAGAAAGATTTAATGAGATTGTCCGTTGGAGCCAGGCCATCTGCTACCATTGCCGACTCGCCGGTTTCAATGGGGATGACAGGAGGCGCACCAGGGACGGCGGCCGGCAAGGCATCGCCCTCGCCAATGAGCTCACCTTGGCGAATCTCAGGCATCGCCACGGCGCCTTCAGGGGCAACTGCCTCGCCCTCTGCCTCCTCACCAGGCACACTAACAGTCCCTTCAAGTGCCGACTCCGTTTCAGGGGCGGCCAGCGGAGCCGCCTCATCGGCCTTTGGTACCAATGTCATACCAGCCAGCTCCGCCTGGGCCTGCAGGTCCTCAATCTTGGGAGGCTCCCGCAGCTCCGCCATTTGCGCCGTGCGGATTTCGGGTAAAATACGCTCCTTCAGTGGCTCCTCGCCGCCCGCAGGGATTTCAGTCGAGAAGAATTCGTTCGTAGGGTTCTTCAGCTTCGTCACACCCGCCGACGTGACAAATCGTATACCCATATTCAAGAAACTATTCATTTCCTGGTCAAGCAGCTTCGTCGCATATGGCATCTCTACTTGCACAATCTCGGACGTCGGCTTCTTCAATGGCGGAATAATCTCAATATTGCTCGCGTTCGTCCCAGTGAATTCGACAGGTCCATCACATAGAGTACAGATTGCCAGGCCGAGTTTCGGGTTGTAAATAGGAATCGTACCGCAGCCCGTACAAATAGGGAACTTCGCGCCGTCCGAACGTTGCATATACGATTCGCGCACAAAGCCGGCAATCCCGTGGCACAAAATCGTGTCGCGGTCCATCTCACCAATCTTCAAGCCACCCTGATTCCCGCGACCACCCGTCGGCTGGTGCGTCCGCTGCTCCTTGCGACCCTTGTCGCGTGCCTGCCACTTGTCCTCCGTCATATGCTTCAAGCGCATACCATAGAGAGGGCAAATGAAAATCTCCGTCTGAATCTGCTGGCCTGTTGCACCATTGTACATAATCTCATTTCCGTAGCGCTCGAAGCCAATCTCCTCCAGGCGGTCCCCAATTGCGTCCGCAGGGGAGCCGTCATTCATAAACGCCGTGCCATCCATAACAGCCCCCGCCTTCATTCCGTACTTGCCGCAAATCATCTCCATAATTTGCCCCAGTGTCATACGTGAGACAATACCATAAGGGGTCATAATCATATCAGGAACAAGCCCAGACTCTGTCCGTGGCATATCGTGCCCACGTAATAGCATACCAATTGTACCCTTCTGGCCGTGACGGTTGCTATTACCAGTCCAGTAAGCAGCCTTCGAGCCCTTGCGGCGAACTAAGAATACACCCGTGTCCATCGTCAAGCAATGGACTGTAGAATAACGGGAGTCAAGCTTCGTATCCGTCATATCCTCAATGAGATGTTCGCTGCCATCTGCAGAAAGGGAATAGAAGGACTTGCCGCCGGCGAGCAAAATACTGACCGCACGGGCCTCGATAAACTCGTAGGCAGCTGCACCCGCTTCGCGGACATATAGGCGGTGATTGGGGGTCACCTGGAGAGTACAATCGGCGAGCTTGACATTAATCATTACGCCCCCTGCGTGTTCGAACTCGGGGTAATCTAGCGGAGTGCTGAACTTTGTGGTCTTGGACTCGGGGTCATACATACAGACGAAGTCCTCAGCCGTCACGTGGCGAATACCCTTCCATCCGTGGCTTGTAAGGACGTCGTGGTCAGGACTCAGGCAAAACTTGTCGCCAATCTCGGGCTTGCGGTCCTGGCTGACACGAATCTTTACCATACGAAGGCCGACATTATTCACCGTCACCACGACGCTCTCTACACGCCCACGCGTCCAAACTTGGGGCGCCACCGACGCGTCCTTGTACGTCCCACGTCCAGACATCATATAGGCGCCAACAATAACAGTCATTTCATCGACATATTCGCCGACGCGAATAATTCCGCGGTCGTCAAGCTTGGAGTAATCGAGACCAGGACGCAGGTCCATCCACGCCGCAACGTGGATAGGATTGCCGAATCGCGTCTGTGTGTGCGCCTCTTCGTCGTCTTCCTCATAGGCCTCGTAGGAGCGGTAAGCAAGGGACCTGAATAGGCCACGATCAACGGCATCCTTATTGATAATAAGACCGTCCTCCTGATTGTACCCTGTATAGGATGTAATAGCAAGCACCATATTCTGTCCGAAGCTCATACGCCCCTCGCCGAAATAGTCCTGGTACATTGTACGACATAGGGGGGCCTCGCCATACGCAAGAATGTGCCCTGTATTATCGTAGCGGTTTTGCCAGTTGGTTGCATACATACTCAGACCCTGCTTGGACTGTGAGCAGCCGAGTTGGTTACGAGGCGACTGATTGTGATTCAAGAAGGGGATTTGTGAGTTGATAATGGAGAGAATTGTGGAAGGATGGAGCTCCATATGTGTCGTCTCGGGCTGAATATACTCAGCAAAGGTCGCAATGTAGGCCTCATTTTGTTCATAGGGGTCCACGTACTCAAGGGGTGCAACGTGGGGACCGAGGAGGTCCTCGTAGGCCTTGAAGCGGTCCTCGAGCTTGATGTGTGTCATATCGGTGTCTTTTAGGGGGTCCTCGAAGTCCGTGGTAGTGAGGTCAGCGTCGCGTCTATGAGTACCACAAATGAGGTCGCGCCACGTAGGGAGTTTGGCAAGGCGCTCAAATGGCACACGTTGAACACCGTTGGCCGCCTGGGATGGCCGAAGGACTATTAGGGGTCGCACGGGACGGCCCTCGTCGAGATAGACCTGGACGCGCTTCTGGCGAATGTTGAAACTGACTGAGGTCGTGGGAGGGAGCCAGGCTGTGCGCTTGAGGAGCTTGAGGAGACGCTCGAGACGCTGAGGGTAGCCCGTGTAGCCGACGATGCCGCCGTTGATATAGACGGGCGTGAGCTGGATGCGCTCACTGGGGGAAATATTGACTGGCATACGCAAATTCATACGCTCCCGCAGCCATTCAATGAAATATGCCGGCATAGTTGCCGTGGAAATATAGGCGAGGACAGTCAGATTCTTTGTGATACCGATTGGCGCACCCGAGGGCGTCTCATTTGTACAGAAATATCCGAACTGAGATGGGTGGAGGTGTCGTGGGCCAGTGATTTTGATACTGGTGTCGAAGTTCATAATCACACGGCGGGTGTGACTCATAAAGTCCATATAGGACAAACGGGACAGGGCTTGTAGGATACCCTTCTTGTCCTCACCGATGCCGGCACCCCAACGACCCTTAAAGGCCGCACGGAGACCTTCGGTGATAAAGCCGCCGACGAACGCCTGGTTCTTTCGCTCGGCACTGAAGAGATTGCGGAAGTTCCTGCCCTGGTAAATCGTGCTATTCATCTTATACTCCGTACCGACGACCTTATTGATTTGCTTGCGCCACTGTGCATAGATTTGGTTGAAGAGGAGCTGAATGTGGAAGCCCGAGACGAGACACCGCTGGTTGCGAATATCATCCTTATCAGTCTCTGGGTCGATTCCTGCCGCGACACGTAGGATAGAACGGACACAGTCGGCGAGGAACATTGCGCGGGCGCGGGGCTGGTCGTCGATGTGAATAAAGAGCTGGTTATGGATAATATCGAGGACGTGGGCTTCGCCGTAGCCTTTGGTGAGTGACTTGATGTACTGGATGGCAGTGTAGGTGTTGTAGAAGGGCGCGGCCTCGGCTATACTAGGGACAAGTAGGGGTGCGAGCATCTGGGCCTCGGGGCCGTTCATGTCAGGGAAAATGAGGCTGAGTATTTCCTCGTCGCTCTGAATACCGAGGGCGCGGAAGAGGACAAACACGGGCAGGGGTTTGCGCACAAAGGGAATGCTGACACAGAGCGTACCACCGCCGTTTTTCTGCCGACGGAATGAATTGGGGTTTTCCTCAGCATCCCCATAGCCAATGACCTTATTCTTCGGCGTGGCCTTGTAGGGGCGCTCACGTGTAAATAAGAACATCACGCGCTTCACCATACGAGTCTCGGGGGACAAACAGGAAATAGGCGCGTAAATGAGGAGCTCGGGGTCGGCCTTGCGGAAATTAATATAGAGAGTGTTGAAAGACTGCTCCTGACTGGTGATGAGTACTTTCTCTGCACCATCGACGATGAAATATCCGCCGTGGTCTTGGGGGCATTCGCCGGCCTGGCGGAGGAACTCCTTGGATTTGCCATTAAGGGCGCAGATGTTGCTGTGGAGCATAACAGGGATGCGGAACAGCTCGAAGTCCGTTATCATCTCCTCGCTGACGTTCTCTTCGAGGCGGGTCACAGTCGTCTCTTGTCCGCTGGAGGTCGAGGTGGTCTCGGTTATGAGCTCGGTGTAGGTGATTTTAACGTAAATATCGGCAAATACGGAGGTGGCGTAGGTGAGATTTCGGAGACGGCACTCATTGGGGAAAAGAAGGCGCACCTCTTCCGTATTTTGGAGGCTGATGGTCGGTGTGCCGACGCGAACATTTGTGCCGTCCTGGCCACCAACGAAGATTTCGACCTTGTAACTGTATTTCCCTGGGTGGCCCGGAATGAGGTCCTTGAGGAGGAGAATAGGATTACTGGTTTTGATAATAGACGGAAGGTCGTGTGAAATAAACTGGTTGTAGGACTGAATGTGATGGCGAGTATAAGGGTACTCATTGGTCCTGTAATAGCGGTCAATAAGGGAGCGAGATAGGGCCCTAAAACGGTCTCCCTGCTCGGTATTGAGCGGAATAGACGCCGGGGACTCAATACTTGAATAGGAATTTACCGTGGCGGGTTGCTCTTCGGCGATTTCTGCAGACCCAGGGTCCTCTGGGACATTTAATGTAACGACGGGGTTGTTGGAACTCATCGTTCGAAATCTACTCTACAGTAGGTTAGGTGCTTTAAGGTGGAGGACGCGGACCTGGGGCACGGAGGCGCAAATCTAGAAATCACGTGAAAAATATGGAAATACCTTTCGTGTGATTATTTATTGGCTATTAGGGTGTGTTTAGAGTTTGAATGCAGTGGAGGTAGGATCGCCACTGACGGGAAGGGCCTGTCCGCGCCAGGCCGTAACTGCATCCTGGAGGGCCGTTGTGGGGGCGGCGGAGAGGATAAACTTGCTGCCGCCACGTAGGGTTTTGCGCTGATTAGCGCGGAGCTTGCGCTTAGCGGTTTTCTTCTTACCACCACCTGTCTGGAGGGGGCGATTGCCACCCTCGCCGGCGTCGATTGTAGGCTCCAGCTTGGGTGTCATAATGTAGTTCTGTGAAATCGCGGGAACGCCTACGCCGAAGCCACCATCGACGTAAGGGGCGAAATTCCCGTAGGGGCCGTCAATACCAGGACGAGTCTGATAGTCGAGGGGTGCGCCGGCGACGGGGGCTGCACCGCCGGCCATAGAGCGCTTGGCCTTGCGGGTCTTGTTGCGCTTTGAGGGCTCGGGGGCTGCGGTACTGGCACCACCTGTGATAAATCCTAAATACTCTTCGGCGGCCTTCGTGTCGAGCTTACGACCGAACACTTCCTTCCACTCGGACGCCAACTTTCTCGCATTTTCCTTTGTTGGACCGCCACCGTTCATTAAATCACGAGCAAATCCTTCAATACGATCAAATGCGTCCCGTAGTTCGGGAATTGTCTTTGCACCACCTGTTTGTGTTTTAACCGGAGTCGCCATCTATATAACCCCTACGGAATTTATATGATATGTGAATTCATACTCACAATAATAGTGCCTTTTATAGTGAGTATGTGTGAGGGGCGTATGCACTATGAATCCTAATGAAGTGCGTGGTCTCCTACGGAGACCACTTATCTCCGTAGGGGTTGAAGGGGTTGTGCCCGTAGGGCCCAACGCGCTACGCGCGGAGATGGAATCTCCCCTCAAACTTGTTCAAAGAATGAAGGTGGGACGTTATTTTTGATAGCATTTCGGGCAGCGTTAAATGTATTTGAGGCGACATTTGTAATGGCATTGAGGCCCTCGCCGACGGCCGACTTGGCGGCATTTACGCCCTCGCTAAGTGTATTTGTGACCGTATTTACTGCGGATTTTGAATTGTTGTTATTGGAGCCAAATAAGGAAACTGGTGGTTCGGAACCTTCGTTTTCAACAGGAGCGCTCATATTTGGTACGGGGACGGATGGGCCACCGAAGAGCGTGAAGATGAAGCCGAGGATGAAAATGACGAGAGCCGTAATAATAACCCCTGGGCCGTAGGTCTTGAGCTTCTCGGCCCAAGTAGCCAGACGGTATTCGTGGTAGAAGAGCTTGTAGTGGTGGTACATACCAAGGGTGAGGGCAACTCCACATAAAACGAGTGTTATAAAAGGCCCAAAACGGGGGACTATTAGGAACACTGTTATGATTGCGAATAATAATACAAAAAATCCTGGGACAAGCAACTCCATATGCCTATAACTGTTTGTGGGTCAGAATTTAGAGAGGTTTTTTATGATACGCGGTGTTTTGTAGGGGCTATTAGGGGTAGTATGGCGGCTCCCTAATGCGAAGCCTTCATTCAAGGGAGGGGGCTAGGGGGACGGAACGTCCCCCTAAAGTTTTTCAATCAAATCCACGTGAGTAAGGAAGTGCTTGCGGCAGCAATCCCGCCGGAGCCCGAGTTCATCCAGTGTTTGTTTCTCTGGAGTATCGACGTTCTTAGTCCCGTCGATATAGAGAGTGCTTGTCTGTTTTGTATTCCCACGGCGGGCAGCTAGGCGGGCTTGGTATGTACGCCACTTATCGGCGATGACATCTCCACAATTCATACAACGGATGGGAATGATCATGTTGGCTGGGTGTGTCTAATTCTTGCTAAGGGGCAAAATTCAAATTTTAGGGGTGATTCCATCACCCCTAAAACCCCGTACTGAGATAATAGGACTACGGAACTAACAACACTCGCACGTGCGTTCAAGCGATTGCGGTTGATTCCGGCGTCCTCTACAGAAAAGAAATGACAAGTGTTCTCTATGGCAGTGGTCTTAATTACCAGTCTGGCAACCCCATTCGTTCTGAGATTCGCCAGGTTGAGCGCAAGGTGAATGACCTTGCCTCCCTCTTCGAGGACTTCAAGAAGGTCGGTGGTGGCGGCTCAGCTTCTACGCCAGCTGTCTCTTCCACAGAGTTCGAGGGGCGTTTCCAGAAGTTCTCTGATGATATCCAGGCCGTCCAGAGCGCTCTCAGCTCAATTCTCGGGCGTATTGACCGCGCTGAGGGCGCGTCTGGTGATTTCGGTACGCGTATTTCGCGCGTTGAGTCGGCCCAGCTCGGTGCTAGCTCTATGGTGATGGAGCAGCGCTCACTCATTGACCGTCTTGTGGCCCGCATTGAGAAGCTTGAGGCTGCTGCTGTTGCTGCCGCCGTTGCACCTGCAACTGAGTAAATCCTAAATACAGTTTATGAATCCAATAAACGCAATTTAGTATTTAACGCCGTGATTTCCTGCTCTTCTTTGTTTCAGCCCGCTTGTTACGTCGCACACGACGTGTCATTTTACGCCTACCACCAATTGTGCTTGTTACTTCTTGCATACCTCGGGTCTTGTACTTTTCATATGCTGCTAACGTTCTTCCATATATATTTTTATTTGCATTTTTTGGTTTAGTCTTAGTTTCAATTTCGGCTAGTAAATCGTCTGGAAGACCGCCTAATTTAGCAACCATATATGGCGTTTGTCCAATACTTGACCTAAGAGTAATTAATTCTTTATGTGGCAATACATTTAATACATCAATTATAAACTGTTTTATAAAATCTGAATCGACTTTTGGTGTGTGTGTATCACGTTTTATATATGCATCTATTGCCTGAAATAGTAAATGTTCTCCGCCGTTTCTATGTATAACACGAGCACCATTTTCTACTAACGTTTTTGCACACTTACCACACTTATAAAAGTATAAAGCATGTGCCAATGGCGAACCGCCAGTACTTATATAATTTGGGTCTGCACCATGTTTAATACACCATGCTATTGCAATGGTACTATTATGGCCTATTGCGGTAAGTAAAAAATTATTCTGAATATGTTTCGGTAGTGTAGCAAATGTTTTCAACGATTTAATTGGTAGGTTATTTTTAATCTTAAGCTCGGCGGCTATAAGTGGGATATTATTTTCAGGAACTTCAATTAAATCCATTATCTGATAATATCACCTATAAATTATTATAACAGAACAATTGTACTAAAATCCCCCAGTTGTCCTCGTCTTTCGCAGCGCCCCTTCACTAATTTCAATCCCATGGCTCGCCTGCAACTTGAACACGAGCAGCTTCAAACTGACCCCTGGATTTTTCCGCAGCACATCCATAATAGTCTCTTGCTCGGCCGCCGTCCATTTACTTTTAGAGTGTGTGTGATGAGTTGCGTCGGAAGGCTGTGAAGGCCCGATAGAACCAGCGTATTTGAATTGGCTGAAATCAAGAGTCTTAACGGATTCAGAGACAAGGGCTGGTACAGGCGTTGGCGTAGCAACAGTAAGCGCAGACACAGGCACACGCACAGGCCCATCGCTCGTCATCCGCAGCGGCTGAATGTCCAAGCGGCCCGCGTGGTGCTCATCGTGGCACCGCTGACAGACAACAATCAAGTTCCGTGCATCATCGCGTGCTGACCCATCGGTAAAATGTGCAGCCCCCGCGGCCTCCACGCGCGGCCGAATATGATGGACCTCGAGGTCGCGCACCATCCCCGCCCCGCACATTTCACACGCCCGCCGCTGAACCGCCGAATTCCACGCCGACCCCGTCGCCTCGGCCTCATTTACGGACCCTAATAGTTTTCGCCTGTACGCGTGGGCCTTTGTGAGGAACTCCGTCGGCAAATGCATTGCCCGTGCGACCTCCAAACCATACTGCGAAGAACCCGAGCCAGGACGCAAGGAGCGGTCATAAATGAGCCGGTCACGCGCCGCATCATAGACGACCCGCAAGTGCCACACTTGCAGCTTCAGGCTCTCGGGTGCCGGCAAGATGTCCGTCAGGCCGTGCAAATGGGTGGCAAATACATAGCGAGCCCGCCGCTCCGAGAGCCACTCAATACCCGCCGCGACGAGTGCCTGGGCCCCTGTGGATTCCGTTCCAGAGCACAACTCATCCCCAAGGACCAGTGTGTGCTCGTCGGCCGCCGCCAAGATTTCACGCATTTCACTCATCTCCACCGCGAAACTCGACAGCCCAGCCCACAGATTGTCCTGGTTCAAAATACGTGTGTAAATGGACTTGAAGGGGGTGAGCGAAAACTCCGATGCCGGCACATAACAGCCACATTGTGCCAAATGCACGGCAATTCCAATAGACTTCATCAACGACGATTTACCCGACGCATTCATCCCATATACGAGCCATCCAAGCGCTTCAGACCCCAGCTCCACATTATGCTTCACATACTCCGTACGAGTCAAGATGCTTTCAATTAGGGGATGGCGTAGGTTCTTCGCCGACACCGCCGCCGACTCGCCGGCCTGCAATGTGGGCCGTACATAGGCGCGCTCCTCGCTGACCCGCGCCAAACACTGGACAATATCTACATCCTCCACCCAGTCTTCGAGCATTCTCCAAAGGCTGCTCCTTTCCGCGGCTTCACTCACGGTCCTGCAAATATCAGGCAATCTGACTTTTAGGGCAGAGCTCAAGGCTTCGCGGAGGCGCAAGGCCTTTGCATTCAAGGCCTCCAGCCAAGGCGTCTCAATCCAGCCCCCACTCGTCTGCGTCTTCACGCTCACATCCTTAAAGGCATCAATGAGCGACGCCGCGCCCCCAGGAGTCGTCGCGGCCTTGAAACTCTTGAGCGCCGTCGTTGTCCCGCGCACACCATACGGGACGGTGTCGCGCTCCTCGAGGCGAATCGCGTCCCCATTTACACCGGCCATCGCCTTTGCAGTCACACAGAATTTCTCTGCTTCCTTCCGCACACTCGCTAATTGTCCCTCCAGGCGGAAAATGTCGGCATTCTTCTCGGCACTTGCTTGTAGGAATGTAATGTCGGGGCTGGCAGTGGCCTGCTGAGCCTTCTCCACGGAAAACTCGCGCTCAAACACACCTTGGCGCCACTCAGATAAGGCAGTTAGGAGTTTTGGTGGGGGCTGAAGGGCAGGCGGCACGGCCAGCGCAAGGAGCTCGGCGGCCATATAGGACTGATGGAGACAACCGATGTCAGCGGCGGTTGTCTGGGAGCAAATCATGCGCCGATGAAGACGGGGCAGGTCGAACATCGCCCGCAGGAGTTTCTGGATATTTTTCCGTTGATTCTCCGCTGCGCCCATAAAAGCCCCCAGTTGGTCGTAGCGGCGCTGGAGCATGCTAACGTCGGCGGTCGGCTGCAGGAGTCGCGCGCGAATTCCGCGCTTCCCCATCGGAGTAATACAGGACCCGAAGAGCCCGAGGACTGAATCCTGGAGGCGTGGTGCAATAATCTGGAGCTGGGTCAGGGCATTATTACCGAGGCGCATTGCAGCCGGTGGCGACCAACGTTGGTTCTGGTGGAGACGCTCGAAGGCCGATGGCAGGTGCTCCTTGACAAACAAGAGAAGATGACACAGGGCGAGCTCCGAGATTGTATCTTCCCTTACGTGTAGCCATTCACGAACCGGCAATAGACTCTGGATATTATACACTTCACGCAAAAAGTTCTCGCGCGCAAGGGCCACATCAAGTGCCGACGGGCCGGCTTGGCGGACATGTAGGGCGCCGGCAGGGTAGGCGAGACGGCGGCGCAAGGTAGGCTCATCGGGCCGGTCCAGAGCATCGCCGGCCCACCAGAAGATGAGTTCGCGCGGGGCCTGTACTTGTAGGTAGTGTGTGAGGTCATCGGAGCTCCAGACATCGGTACGTCCGCACGCCTCCCCGCTCAGGGTCGAGGTGATTCCTGTGGAGAGGTCGAAGGCCGCCGCGCCGAATGTAGGGGGAGCACCGAAGGTGGCGCCGGCGCTCATCCAGATACCGACGATGGACGGCGTTTCGTGGCTAGCAGCGTGTTCCCAGTGCGTCCCTGGGCTCAAGATGCGGACAACTTCACGGCGGACCACTTTGCCCGCACGGTCCTTCACCTGGTCAATGACGACGACAGTCCAGCCGTTGTCCGTGAGCCGACCCGCCCATTTATGGAGGACCTGCTCAGGAATGCCGGCGAACAGTACGTCCTTGCCTCCAGGGGCCTCGCCGCGACGTACCGTGAGCTGGAGGCCGAGGAAATCACAAATATCGCGCACATTGAAGCTCGTCTGACCGGTCTCGGGGTCCTGGA
>JACCDX011496304.1_pt1 | contig 15069 bp, 7 predicted proteins | sample 7449681 | NCBI WGS metagenome assembly JACCDX01 (sample SAMN15323450, study PRJNA562643) | freshwater metagenome | isolation source: river surface water | place: USA:Blue River Watershed | collected 2017-08-18
CCACCGTTTCCAACACCACCGGTCCAGCCACCACCACCACCACCGTAATAACCACCACCACCTGCTCCTCCTGCTAAACCACCTGTTCCACCCAACAGAAACGAACCAGCGGTAGGTCCTGGTGTACTCGTTCCTCCACCCGCGGTACCTCCTGAACTTTGCGTACCACCGCCACCCCCATAGGTGACACTCGAAGCTGCAAATGCTGTACCCGAAAAGCTTGCTGCACCCCCTGTACCACTGGCCTGAGGTCCAGCACCACCACCACCGATATTGATAATTTCGGCCACAATAGTTCCTGTTCCGGTGGAAGAGCCTGCTTGTGTACTGGAGACAGTAAATTGGGTAGAGGCAATACTGGCTACTGCATAGCTACCGTTGAAGCCCGAAGGCGATAAACCTGTAATAATGACGGGTTGCCCTACCTGTAAATTATGATTCGCATTAGTGGTATAGGTAACCACTGTTCCTGATCCAGAAGCACTGGTAATGGTAGCTGTTAATGTTGTTTGGACAGCGGAACGACCTCCACCGGATCCTGAAAAGTTTATATTGGAATTTGCGGGACCTCCTCCACCAAAGGTGGGGCTTGTTGAATTAAAGATACCTCCTTGACCTACAAGTAAAGATAAAACTTGTCCTGTTGTGACACTAATAATTCCCTGGACGAAGGCTCCAGCACCCCCTGCTCCACCCGCACCTCCCGAACCTCCTGCTCCCCACATGGTCACCTGAACATTCGTTACACCACTAGGAACAGTAAATGTCTGTAAAGATCCCGTGTAAGCATAATTGGAAGTAATGGAATCTAATGATACAGGAACATTTTGAAAGATCATTTGACTGATAGGATAACCACCAATAGCACTGTCAAGGGTATAAATTCGCCCTAAAGGATACGAAGCACTATTGGTAGCAAAGGCTAAGGAGGCTATACCTGATTGGTAAGCATTACAAGATGTCTGAAGAGTAAATGTATCCACTCCAGCTCCATAGAGGGAGGCGGAATTGGTTCCGTTAAACTTGGCGATCCCTGTTCCGTTAATTAAGAGAGAAGAAGTTACACTGCTGATGGAATAATCATAGGTTATAAAGGAGGTAGAAGCAAAGAGTTGTTGTGAGCTCAAGATATTTGTTCGTATGGTACTGGCGGTAATAGAACTCGTCAATAAGGAAAAAGTAGAAATGGTACTCGGTAGAGTAGCAAGTCCTCCTGTTTGACCTAGAGCGGTAGAAAAAGAGGATAGAGAGCCATTGATAGAAGACATCATGGAAAAGGTAGAGGGATAGATCTGACCTAGACCATTTATCGAAGACTGAAGGGTTCCTACCACAAAGGAACTGGTTGTGACTAGATCTCCGTTAAAAATTTCGGTGTAACCCCCGTTACCAAAGATTAGATTGCCCCCTTGAAACCCCAACGCCTTATCAAAAAAGCCTGGCGTGTTGTTCAGAAAAATAATGTTGGAGGTAATCGCTTGGGTTGTACAGATCCAGTTGGTAACCGCCATGAAGGGGGCCGCAATTTGGCCTTTCCCAAGAATGGAGGTGGTGGAACCAATATATAAATTCTTCAGAACACGTGCCGAACCAAAGACATCTAAGGCTAAGGGAGCGGGTTGCGGATCATTTCCTGGAACATCATTGTGTTGAAACCAGAACGGAGCATTCTCGGGAGTTAAATTAATATATAAAGAGCTAAAGGTACCTTGTCCCGTAGAAAAATAAGGTGTCGTTTGGAGACCATAGACAGTCGAGGTCAAGGAGGTTTGAAAATAGCTAGACGAAATGAACTGTAGCACAGAGGAAGCTAATTCTTGAGGATCAATGAAACTGCTGATATATTTTTCCAGACCGGTTGTTGTGCTGATCAGGTTCGTGGATGTTACGTAGTCAATACCGGATAGAGTAGAAGCATTCAGAGTAGAAACAAATAAGTTTTGGGTGTTGATACTGGAGGCGTAAATTTGTTCATAGGCTAACGTCTGTAACCATTGACCGGATCTGGAGATGAAGGTAACGGAGCCAAACGGTTGGGTGATTATGTAGCTTGTGGAGCCGTCCTGAAAAGTATCACCTCCTTGGGTCTGTATGGTTATGTTGTTGATGGAGGCATTCCCCGTCCTATCCTTAATGGTGATGACTCGTCCAACGATATCCGTAGATAAGGGTAGCTGAAGGACTTTCGGTGTGGAAGTATCCACGGTTATAAATCCAGAATTCAATGGAACAGCAAGAGCCATCCTTCTCTAATCTAGTTAGAACCAATTGCGAGCTTACGTGCCGTCCCATTACCTCCATTACCTGATGCTTGGCCTGCCCCACCATTGGCAGTAACGGTAACACCTGATGGATTGCTTCCAAAGAGAACATTGACACTTCCTCCTCCACTAGCACCCCCTCCAGTAGAGCCAGGAGGACGTGCTCCATTTACACCATTTGCTATGATAGAACCAGAACCAGTTAATGAACCTTCACAGATGACAATGATAGTACCTCCTGTTCCATTTAATCCTGATACACCTCCAGTGCCTGTGCCACTGCCACCTGGATTACCTGTTCCTCCTCCAGTTGATGATGTTCCAGCTCCATTACCTCCTGCTCCTCCATTTGCAACACCTGGAAAACTATCTACTCCAAAGGCACCACCACTTCCTGTTCCTCCTGTAAAACAAGTTCCTGCTGAACCTGCTGCTGCTATACCACCAAGATAGGCCTCCCCTGTACCACCTCCTCCTGTACCACCGTCTGTTCCAGCTGTTCCATTATTAAATCCAGAGCCTGATTTGGCTAAGGCCCCTGCTCCTCCCGTAGCCGGAATTTGAGGATTCGTGACTGCTCCAAATGTTCCTGTTCCAATACGAATATCTACAGGGGCGGTATATCCACCCGAATTTCCTGTTCCAGAATGATTTGCTCCTCTAGCTGACATAGAAATGGTTCCGTTAACAATTAAAGAACCTGTTACATATATAACAGTAAAAAGTTTTCTCACTGGTGGGATGAAGGTTTGACCTGAATTGATTGTCAGATTTCCTTTCACAATTACCCAAGCCGACCGTGTATCCTCTGTATTCGTAAACCAGTTGGCCGAGTTAAAACTACTTACCGTTGTTGTTCCAACTACAATATAATCAAAAGAACCCATGGTATTACCATTGATGGTCACTGTTCCTGCGGTAGTGAGAGAACCAGAAGGATAGCTTTGAGAGGATACCGATCTCGCCGCCGCAAGTATAGAATCTGCGGTTAAATTTCCAGAAAAACTGGGTGGATAACTTGATCTACCCTGTAATCTTCGTTGGACTTGGTGCCACGGAGGGTTTTCTGTATAAGTTCCTTGACTGATATTCGTCTTCGTTGGATTCTGAGGAGGATTAAAAGGAACAAATCTTATTTGTAGCGACATGTTTTCTACAAGATTTCTATAAATCTTTAGGAAAACATAAACTTATAGATTAATATAGGTTCCGTAAAAAAGAGACCAATTGAAACCATTTAAATCACTGCGCAAGACGAAGCTACTGCCTTTTTGCCCAGCATTGGTCGCAAAAGAACCAAATGTATTTTGGAAGGTTGTACCGTTCGTTATATTCCATTGTCCTTGGGTGGCTCCTACTGTACTCATACGTACCTCTACATATTGAAAGCTGGGCGATCTTAGTAAGCGCATTTGCCATTGTATTGTACTTTGTATCCCATCATTATATAAATTCTGGGCATACAGAACTGTATTGATATAATTGGTGTTACTCAAATTACTGACCGGTGAGTAAGAAAAGTTATTGGTACGACGATCGGTATTGCCTAGTAAAATACCTTGCCCTGTTGTGGCTGTCCAACTAATGGTATTGTTTCCTGTTCCAAATCCGAATACGTTATTAGTATTCCAGTATAATCCTGGAGCATTTGAAGAATTTCTGTAGTTATTACCAAAGAAAAAAAAATCCATATTTATGGGGATGTAGCCAAATCCATCGTCTATACCTGTAACCCCTGTCATCGTTGTCATGCCAGCAATAGACATATTCGCAGGAGCATTGCCTGAAACAATTAAATTATCGGGTGGAAGATTCAAATCTCTTCCAATCTGAAGAGCTGTTTGATTGATATGCCACACCGGTTTTTGGGGAGTATAGGGAGCATTGTTCATAACAACCGGTTGATTCTCCAATTCGGGCCTTTGTGTCTGATAGGGAACGAAACTAATGGTAAAATTCTGGTTCCGAGACATACCTTATTTAGACTTCATATAAAACGGTAGTCGTAGGACCAGCAAGCGTGGCAAAAATGGAAGAGGCAGTAAGCTGAACGGATGAAAAAACATTCCCTTGAGCGAAAGGACCAAAGATTGTACTAAAACGAAGTTGCTGCGTACTGAGTGTTAATGCTCGTGATGTTCCTGCGACATCGAAAGTAGCTCCTGGGGAAGCCGTTTGAATACCTACATTGCTGTTGGTATCAATGAGGAAGGATGGTGTGGTATTGGAGACTACGTTGGGCCATAATCGGGAGGACACTCCCGATTCAATGATGAAATTCCCCGTGGTTTGGAAACGTATTTGGTCTTGAGTGGATGAGCCTTTAAAGACTAAAAATTCTTGTGTGCCCGTACCTGTCGAACGTTCCGCAAGGACAGTATTATTAAAGTTTCCTTGTAAGCCAAAGAATTGAATAGCGGTTACTGTGGAGGTGGCTCCAATTTGAAGATTAAAGGCGGCCAAGGAGCTGGTTTGCGCCACCAAGGTACTCATGGCGGTAGGACGAATATCGGGCATCGATAAGTATCCGTCTCCCGTTCCGAAGGTCAGACTACTGACGGTCAACGCCGATATCGTTCCAACCACGGTGTTGAATTGGTTACGATACGATGTGGATAAAGAAGAAAAAAACGCCCCTACCGATACCGTTGTGGATATTAACGTTGAACGAAGCGAAGCAGTAGAGATATACCCAGTGGTTCCCAAGCCAATAATGGAGGATTGTATAGGTGCGACCAGAGTTTGTCCATTTATGGATGATACAAATAAGCTTAATGTACTGGTTATTTGGGTTTGAATAGTGGTTGCTGATATAGAACTTGTAAAGAGAGCAAAGGTGGATAAGGAGGAAGGAATGGAAGTAAGACTTCCCGATCCTGGAGGCAATCCATTAATACTACTTACCCATAGTTCTAAAGAACTTATATAAGGTACTCTAATGCTGCTTGCGTTAAGCGTGGAAAAAGTAGATAAAAAGGAACTAAAGTAACCATAACTACCTAAGCCTTGAACTGTGCTTGTTAAAGAAGCTGTACTTATATAATTAGCAGATCCTAAACCTTCAACGGTAGATTGAAGTTGGGTAGTGAAATACGTAGAAGAAATGAAGGGAAGAATGGAGGAGGCTAACTCCGCGGGATCGATAAAACTACTGATATAGCGTTCTAAACCAAAGGTGGTACTGAGAAGTTGCGCGGAACTAATGTACTCGGAGGAGCCTAGACCAATGACGGTAGAGGCCAAATCGGGTCTGTAGACAATCCCTGACGCCGCTAATCCAGCTACAGTGGAGACTAAAGAAGGGGTGGAAACATAGGTTTGACCCAAACCCTCTACCGTGGACAGCAAGTTAGGAGAGGATATAAATCCAGCCGTTTGAAGAGCAACGGTAGTACTAACCAAAGAGAGAGATGACACGTACCCATAACTTCCTAAATTATCTAAAAGAGCATTTGCCAATCCAACTGTTGTGGACACTAAGGAGGGTGTAGAGACATACGTTTGTCCTAGACCTCCTACGGTGGAAAACAGAGAAGCAGTAGAGACATAGTTCTGTCCGAGGCCAGCCACCGTTGAAGCGAGATCGGGTCGGTAGATAATTCCTGACGCCGCTAATCCAGCGACAGTGGACACCAAGGATAACGTACTGACGTAATCAGATGATCCTAATCCTTGAACCGTGGAAAGTAAATTGGGGGTGGAGAGAAAACCAGCGGTTTCAAAGAATCGTGTGGTGCTTCTTAGAGATAATGTACTGACGTAGTCGGCGGATCCTAAACCCTCAACGGTGGAAGTTAATTGGGTTTGGAAATAAGCGGTCGATATAAAGGGAATCAGCGATGACGCTAATTCAGAGGGATCTATGAAGCTACTGATATAACGCTCTAACCCAAAAGTGGTGCTTAAAAGTTGAGCGGAACTAATGTATTGTGCGGTTCCTAGACCGGCCACCGTGGAAAAGAGAGAAGGTGTAGAAACATAGATCTGCCCTAATCCTCTCACTGTACTTACAATGCTCAAACTGGAGACCGCATTGATGTTAAAGAGTTGCGATCCATCCCCGTAAATAGAGGAAACATACAAGAATCCCTGAATATTTGTTGTTGTATCTTTTCGAAACTGAATATCCCCTGAAATCACTTGAAAAGTACCATAGGGACTCAACGCTAAGAAGGAAATGGTTTGGAAACCAAATTTATCGGAAGGAATCGTGGTGTATAATGCCGCAGGATTCAGACTCGTAATATTGGATCCTTCCCCAGCGAAAGAACCTGCGGTTACACGTTGTGCTACAGTCAGAGAACTTGCGCGAATCTGGAATGCTGAAATATTGGCCGCATTGAATACAAAAGATGTGAAAGAAGAAGCACTAATTACCGATGTTGTTATAGTAGATGTACGTAATTCATATGAACTGAGAAAGCCTGTTGTAATGGAGCTGGCGGTAAACTGACTAGTACTGATGAACGGTGCGATAACTGACCCAGTAGTATTCCTTATCCATATTTGACCAGTGCTGGCTAAAGAAGAAAGAGGAATCGTATTCGGTTTGAAAAAGTCTCCCGTGATATCCGCATTGATATTGGCCAACGGAATATTGGATAAATAGTATCCGTCTCCCATGAAGGAGGACGCAATCAGCATACCCGAGCTTTGGAGAGCCACGAGCGGAATAGACGATGGCGCATAGAGAGAAGTAGGTAAAGTACTAAATAATGCGGAAGTAGGGACACTAATTCCTTGGATAACAGTACCTGTGGAAGCGAGGGCTGATGTAGGTATGGTACCGGGGGCAAAAACAGAAGTGGGTAAAGTACTGAATAATGCGGCCGTAGGTACGCTGAAAATACCTGACGCATTCGCCACGATGGTTCCTCCCGAAATACGGATACCGGTATTGGTTTGAATATCCAGAGTGTATTGGGGAAAAGGATTATTAATACCGAAACTGCTTTGCTGAATATCGAAGGTAAAGGGGACGTTCTGGGGATAGATTCTTTCCAGTGTTCCAGCTTGAGTATTCGTGCTGACGATGGTGGAAAACCCCAGAAACATTTTGGTTCCCGTGGCATCCGGTAAAAAGAGAATGGTTTCGGTAGGCACGGGTAGTTCAGGAGGGATCTTACCAAAGGCTATACGATCACTCCTCATCAGAAGTTCATTTGTTGAAAACGGTTCCGACATAGAACTCTAGCTCTGATTTCCCCCAGGAGAATTCATCAGAAGATTTCTGCGTTCCAACCTAAGACGATGTATCTTAACCTTGGTAAGAATGAGTGATCCGCATGGTTTAAACCTACCAGGGATGACCCGTGTGGGCCCTGAACCCAGTGCGAATCTAAAGTCCTATAAAACCATGTTAGAAATACCCCATTTAGTGAATCGTCCCATTATTATCTTAGCTACTGCCAATATTACCGATGATAATATCTTTAGTAATGGTCTTTTTCAAAATATTTATTTATTTTACCGCATGTTTGATGCTATGGGATGGACTCCTTTACTTCTGGTCAATGTCAAACCCAAAAATCTAGAAGGAATTCCTGATGTCCTAAAAACCTGCCGCGTGATCTCCATCGAGGATTTAGTCAAGCAACCGATACCGATTAAAGTGTATATGGAAATCGGAATGAGCATTGATCCAGCGATTCGCCGTTTTCTCAAGATGTGCGGAGCTCGTCTGTGTAAGCTTTATCTCGGTAATATTTTGAACATCGATATTGAAACCCCTGTCTTCTATCCGGGCATGAATTTCAGTCACCACGTGGTCGGTGAAACGGAAGAAATCTGGACCTCTCCGCATTACGGACAAAACGCGGAATACGCGGCCGCGCTCAACCATGTGGATCCCACCACGGCGAGACCCAAGATTGCCCCTTATATCTGGGATCCCTGTATATTGACCGACGATGGAAGACGCCGTATTCAATGGGTCCCTCCTTCTCCCTCCGATACAGCCAAAATCATCGTGATGGAGCCCAATATTAGCTTCCAAAAATCGGCGTACGTGCCGATTATGGCCATGGAACGTTGGTACCGTAAGAATCCCCAGTGGAACGGAGAACTCTACGTGTTCAACGGGGAACGTCTGGGTATGACGCCTTTTTTCCGCGACAGTATTCTGCCGACTTTAGAACTTCAAAAAGCGGGTAAGATAAAACTCTTGGGACGTCGTGATATTATCAGTATTCTGAAAGAATTTCCATCCGCTACTTTTCTCTTACACCAGTGGAACAACGAATATAACTACATGTTATTTGAACTTTTCTGGGCGGGTTATCCGGTGATCCATAATGCGGTGAGTTGGGGTAGCTATGGTTACTGTTACGAAGGGTCCGATCTGGAGAAAATCGGTAGTTTATACGAGGAAATCCGCCATCACCACCACGAAAAGCTGGAAACCTACCGCAGCCACGCCCGAGCCCTGGCGTGGAAACATTCCCCTTACAATCCCGAAGTTCAAAAAGGGTGGGAAACTATTCTCAATTATCGCGGTTAAAGACTTTCTTTTGTAAGAAAGCAGTACTTCAGAATGAGAGTCGGAATTACTGCTCACTGTCAGTTCTCGGTGTTCAGCGGCATGGGCGCTACCGCTGTCTTATCGGTAGCCGAAACGTTTAAAATTATGGGGCATTCCGTGACCATCATCAATACCAGCGGAACAGGGGAATGGTGGGATGATTTACAATCCATGAAAAATACCTATGAACGTATTTGTTTAGATAAAATTCAAGAACCCTTCGATCTTGTCTTGGAAGTGGGGAACCCTTTACCGGATAAAGAAACAAGACAACGCGTTGGCAAACACTGTGTATGGGTTATCCACAAACCCACTTTAATTACCGATGTGGAACAAGCGATTTTTCCCATCAGCATGGGAAAACGCAATTTGGAGGGTCTATCCGAAGTTTGGTGTTTTGATCAGGATACCACGGATGATGATATACAGTACTTAGAAACGCTCACACGGGTTTCGGTGAAACGGGTGCCCTATATTTGGACCCCTTCGATCGCAGAAACCTACCGCAAAGAAATGGGCCTTCCCTCCTGGATACAGGTAGCCGTCCATTTTACGCAACAGCTACAGAAAACCTTGCCCTGGTCGGTTCACGTCTTTGAAACCAATAATTCCGCCACCAGCAGTTGTACGATACCGTTGGTCATTATGCGGGAGGTGAAACGACAAGGCGAATTCTTCTGCCAGAAATATCGTATTCATAATTCGCAACAAATCGATGGATCCGAATTCTTTAAACAAAATGTCTTAGCGCATTGCCAAATTGCGGATCTCAGCGGAGACTTTACAGGAAGACAACGTTTGCCCGATTGGGTAGCGGACCCCATGAGTTGCGTCATTGCGCATATGCGTTTCCGCCGAGTTCGTCATGCTCTTCTCGATTTACTCTGGTTAGGTATTCCCTTTATTCATAATTCTCCCTTTATCCGCGATCTGGGTTGTCAATACGAAAACTATTATTATCCCGATAACAGTATTGTAGAAGGCGCTAAAGCTCTGACCCAGATACAACGTGATATCGCTACAGGAAAAGGGATGTTCCAGCAAGAAGCCTATGCGGGTATCCAACAAAAACTCTTGGCTATGGTGAGTCCTATATCGGTTTATGTTCAAGAGGGATGGAAGAACGCTGTGGAAGCTCTTTCTCGAGTCGCGCGGCCGATTCAACCGAGTTCACCGAGTGTTGCGGTGAGCCTTCCAACCAAATCGGACGACGAAACGGTCTTCCGTGTACTCTTCACCGATATGTGGGATGGATTTAATCCAGCCTACAACATGTTTCTTTTAATACTCCAAGAAGGCTCTAAGAATCTAAATCCAAAACCGCGTATTGAAGGACATTCCTTGGAAACGATAGGTTCGCATAAACCCCATATTCTTCTCTTTGGCCCCTTCGGTGATAAATGGAGAATGGAACAATGGAAGGACGTACCCAAAGCGCATTTCACGGGAGAAAATACGCAACCGATCGTGGAAGACAAAGTCATTCTGAATATGGGATATCCCCACGCCGACTTTGTGGACGAAAAATACGTTCGCTTACCCCTCTGGATGCTCGAGATTGATTGGTTCGGAGCGGATGCCGAAAAAATCCACAATCCTAAACCTCTTCCTTTGGATCGTTGTATGAAAGTCTATCCGGATGAAATTGCTCAAAAGAAAAAATTCTGCGCCTTCGTCGTCACCAATCCCTGTAATCCTGTACGAAACTCCGCTTTCCAATGGTTAAGTCAATACAAGAAAGTAGATTCGGCGGGCCGATTATTCAACAACATCGGGGATGAAATCTTTGCGGGTCTGGGCGGAGGCGGGGGAGAACTCAAAAAATTGGAGTTTTTAAAGAATTATAAATTCTGCTTAGCTTACGAAAATGCGTCTTCCCAGGGCTACACTACCGAAAAACTTCTTCATGCGAAAGTGGCCGGTTGTATTCCCATCTACTGGGGGGATCCCAAGGTGGAACGCGATTTTGATACCAAAGGCTTTATTGACGCGCGTAAATTCACTTCCCCCGAAGAATTAATTCAGGCTGTCCAACGCATAGATGAAGATCCCTCCGCCTATCTTCAAATGTACGCGGTGCCTGCTCTAGACGAATACAAACGCGATATTGTTCGTCGCACCTTTTCCCAAATCGCGTACCGCTTACTCAAATTTGGCTTACCCGAAAGAGAGATTAAACAAGAGATGATTCCTCGCTTCCTGGGCGCGGAGTCCTCCGCCCAAGCGAAAAGTTTAGCCGAACAACGTGAAGGGTTGGTTCAAGCGAACATCGTGGCTTCACCTATCGTTCAACCCCCTACAGCAATTATAGTCAAGGCCAAACCTCAGAATCCCCACCATCCGTTACCCATGAATCCTCTGATTCTAACGATGGCTACGTTACGATTCTTACCCGGTGTTCAAATGATGCTGACGGCGTTAAAAGCTCAAAAACAAGCGATAACTGGTTTAGAAGCTCATGTTTGGTTGGGCAAAGATATTGAGGACTCTGTAATAACATCGTTAAAGGAGAACTTTCCTTGGACTACCTTTGATCGTCTTCCCGAAGACCAGGCCGTGGAGGGCTTTGCGGATTATTGGGCCCCTGAACATTTTGCCTGGAAACTCTGGATTCTTCACTACGCTTCCCAAAAAGCCGAATGGAAGGGACGCCTTACCTTGTACGCCGATGCGGGAGTCTTTATTAGTCGCTTACCCACGACTTGGTTACAGATTGCTAATGAAGAAGGAATTTGTCTATTAGAGGATCCTCGCCAAACGAATGAACAATGGTGCCACGAAACCTTTTGTCAAAGACTCGGTGTATCCGCAGAAGAAAAAGCTTCCCAACAACTCTGGGCAGGTTCTATAGCCTTTGTCTGCGGTTCGGAAAAGAGCGCAGGGCTGTTTAAAGAAGCCTATACCTGGTCCAAGGTACGAGAGGTCATTGCGGGTCCGAAATGGGAGGGTATCCGCAACGGAAAGCCCTATGGTCACCGCCACGATCAAAGTATCTTAAGTATTCTCTCCCAACGTAGGGGTATAGTCCGTTACCCGATGGACGATATCTATTGCGACCACAGTCTGCGTAGAACCTTTATGACGGGTAAGTACCTGTATGTTCATCGCGGAGCGTTCACCGTTCATAAACCGTTCGCTACCGGTATTGATGAAGCCTACGTCATCAATCTGGACAGAAGACAAGACCGTATGGAAAAACTCTACAGTCATAATCCTGAATTAAAGGATAGAGTCCATCGCTTCTCCGCTTTTGAAGGAAAGAAGATCACCATGACGCCAGCGATTGCGCGTTTATTCAAACCCCATGATTTCTTTTGGAAGAAAGCTATTCTCGGATGCGCCTTGAGTCATCTCCAACTCTGGTGGAATCTCGTGAATGAAAAGCCCGAAATAGAAAACTATTTAATCTTGGAAGACGATGTGAAACTCAAACAAGGATGGGAGGAGGTATGGAACTCGGCCGCAGGATATGTACCCGAAGACGCTGATGTCATCTATCTGGGAGGCATTTTACCGCCCAATCGTCCCGCCTTTGAGCATACGAAGGAAAAGGTCAACGATTACTTCAGTCGTGTGAAACCCAACCAAATCTTTGGCCAGAACCCTCCGAATCGTTATTTCCACTGGTGTAATTATTCCTACATTTTAACCCGTCAAGGAGCGGAAAAGATTCTCATGATTATGAATGAAAGAGATGGATACTGGACAAGCGCGGATCATATGGTCTGTAATCGTGTGGACAGACTGAACCATTATTTCTTGGATCCCTTAGTGGCGGGTTGTTATCAAGACGACGATCCCAAATACCAGACCTCCGCCTTCAACGACTTTAGTCGTATCGACGGATTTGACAGCGATCTGTGGAACAACGATGAACGCTTCAGTGCGGCGGAAGTCGATGCGAATCTTCAAGCCGATTCTCGTATCGATATTGCGCAAGCTTTACGGGATGGAAAACAAGAAAAGAAGGAAGCAGTAAAAGAAGAATCCAAAGTAAGCGAAACGGTCATTGGTCATGAAGCTTCGTCATCCCTGAAAAGTATCATTCCCCTAATTGCGCAACCTCCTCAAGATATGAAACGAAGCTTTGTGACTCTCAAAGAACATAAATTTGACGGTGCGAATGCTTATGAAAAAGAATGGATATCCGAACTTCTAGAAAATAAATTACCCTTCGCTATTCAAGAAATTGAACTGGGCGAGTCTTGTTGCGATAAACCCATCGTTATTGTTCAGAGACCGCATATTGAAAAATACAGTATTTTATTTGAACAATGGGCTGCGCAGAAAAAAGACTTCTATGTCTTTCACGTCAGCGATGAATACGGATCGGACGATATTCGCTTCTATACCAATCCTCATTGTCTGGGTATTGTACGTATTTATCAACGGGGTGATATACCGGATGCGGTAAAACAGAAAGTCTTCACCATTCCTCTGGGTTACCACTGGACGTTAGCCGAACGTTCTGAAGATCCCTTGAATAAGACACCGCGCCTTCCTTTCCGCAATGTTCGCTGGTCTTTCTACGGAACGAACTGGGGTAATAGGAAAGAATTCTTGAAAGCGTTTGGAAGCATGGAACCGCACTCCTTACGTTTGGTGGACAGCTGGGATAGCCCTGAAAAGCTCACGCGTAACCAGTATATCGCTAGTCTTTTAGATTCCGTCTTCGTTCCTTGTCCGCCTGGCAACAATGTCGAAACGTTCCGTCTGTACGAGGCCTTAGAATGCGGTTGTCTGCCCATCTACGTGAAGGTTCCAGGAGATGATCTGTACTGTAACTGGATTCAGAATGAATTAGGTATCTTACCCTTGTCCTCGCCCGAAGAAGCGGTAGCTTTAATGAACCATTTTTGGAGTGATAAAGAATTATTAGAAAACTATCGCAATAGTATCTTATTACGATGGAAGTCATGGAAAGGAAGACTCGGTGACGGTCTAAGAAAAATGTGGGGTATTTAAAAATTAAAAATTTTATAAATAAAGTATTTAACAACACCAAGATTTCTTGGATAGAGGGACCACTTCCACAACCTTCGGAATATGGAGAAGTTCCCCCCATTCGGTAATGGTGTAACGATCGCCCATGGAAAGATTACACCGTGCGCAGATAGGAACCAGATTATGGATATTCGTCGGCCCTCCTTTGGACTCTGGAATATTATGACCACATTGGAAATCGAATGCGGTAATGGTATTGGGACACCAGGGGACGCGACATTTTCCCTCGAAAGATCTACCCATGTGATGGATCCAGACCGCTTCCCTCAGAGCAGAGGGTATAGGTGCTTTTCTCTTCTTTGCTAAGGGAGCCGAGGCAGAAGTGTTAGGAGTTTTTGGCGTACGTTGAGGAGGTTGTTTCTTTGTCAGCGGTTGTACAGGTTTAGGAGGTATACTCTGAAAGAAAGTGGTTAGCTTGAAGCCCATTACTCTAGCTACACAGCTCTGTTTAAGACTGCTACTAAACTAAAGATAATCACGCGGGGTATTAAATAGGTGTAGAAAAATATAAATAAATATTTTACTCTTTATTTTGTTTAAAGAGGCATTGGAGCACCAATAGCAGCGGCAGCAGGGGCACGAGTAGACGCTTCACGCGCTTTACGAATATTATTTGCTTTCTTATAGAAAGCATTTTCACTTTTTAGGATTTCACGACCTAAGTTATGCCAATACTTATATTTTTGTGTATAATTATTATGGATTGCCTTTCTTTGATTGGCAGTATATTTATTCCGCAGAGGGTTAAATGTGGCATTCTCATTTTTGTTGCCTGCATTACGTAGAGTAGTTAATTGGTAATTTACACTTCTCTTACGTAAATTTCTTATTCTTTTCTTTTCGGCATTAACTGTATTCATTGCTTCTAATAACTTTTCGTTATTGGTATTTTGAATATTTTTATCTGTCAAAGCTTTATATAAGTTTTTGTACTTCTCAAGTTTTTCGGGATTCATTTCTATAAAACTAAGTTTTCTTTCTTTATTATAAAAATTTTTAGATATTTTTTTTCTTAAGTTAAAATCTGCTTGACTTCTGGTTTTATTTTTCTCAGCATTAGTATATTTTTTACGAGTACCAAAAAAGATTACCATGTTGTTTTTATAATTCTAGCGCAGAAAAAAAAAGGGTATATTTGGGGTTTATATCCGTAGTCTTAGATCCAATCGCTCATTTTTGGATATAAAGCCTTGCCACCATACATAGGTAGAATATGGATCAGCAACTTCCATCGTATTTAAAAAGCTTAGAAGCCATCATTGCCGGTTCCAATACCGTCAGCTC
>JACCDX011766673.1_pt1 | contig 15069 bp, 10 predicted proteins | sample 7449681 | NCBI WGS metagenome assembly JACCDX01 (sample SAMN15323450, study PRJNA562643) | freshwater metagenome | isolation source: river surface water | place: USA:Blue River Watershed | collected 2017-08-18
CGATGGAGAAGAGTTCCGGAAGGAAATAAAAATTTTCCGGAGTGAATATATTTTGTTAATCACACAGCCGACCATCCGCTTCTACCGACTGAAGCGGCCACTGAATTATCAGCGTTAATATCCAATGAAGAATGAGGATCAGCCAGCACATCCTTTTCATCCACCAGGGTACTGGATGCACTTTTCAACTGACTGATGACATGCTCAGCGAGACGCAAGGCCAGTGCAGTGATCGTAATCGTTGGAAAATTGGCACCAGCGGTCGGGAATACCGAACTACCGGCGATGTATAAATTAGCAAGCGCATGTACTTTGCTATTGAAATCGACTACGCCTCGCTTTTCATCCGTGTGCATGCGGGTCGTTCCCATATGATGCCAGGTCCCTTCGGGCTCCAGCGTCGCTGGCCACCCATGAATTTCCATGGAAGGGCTGAGGATCACATCAGCCACGCCGGACTGACGAAGTTCACTGGCAATGAGCGCCAGGCTGCGATCTCCGGTGCGTCTGACCAGCGGGTCAAGGCGCCAGTTAACTTCAACGCGCGGCATGCCGAGTCTGTCTTTCTGCACGGACGACAGCGTGACGCGACTGTCGGGGTCGGGGACCGGCTCGATGATTACCTGAAAACTTATTTTTTTTATCAGCGCACGCGGATGAAACAATCGAGTGAAACCGTAAGCCAGGGTATTCATGGGATCTTTTGCCATAGTCAGCATATCGTCTCTCAGACGCCACCCCGGCTGATCTTTTGACAATAAAGCTTGTTTACAGCGAAACAGCGCCTGCGCGCCCCGGCTTCCCTCACCAGGAAATTCAGAGCAAAAACAGATACGCGCATTCAAAAGTTTTTCTTTTTCCAGCATCTGCGGCGTCAATGCAAGCTGCGCAGCAATATGAATACCGTGCGCTGCGACAGCGCTGTTCATGTAGTTGTATTTGATGTCGTACAGCTTATTGCGCGACCATTCACTGCTAAAGCGTACGTCGCCACTCAAGAGCCGAGGATGGTCCATGAAGAATCGTCCGACCAGATCCTGTTGGTTGCCGAGGCCGGCCACTGCAGTCTGGTTGGAAGCCAAGAGCAAGCGTGCATTTTCGATACCGCCTGTGGCCAGGATAAAAAGGCGCGCAGCCACTGTCATGTGGTTGCCCGACAGCGTCTGCACCCTGACCTGCGTGATACGTGTGCAGAGCGGATCAGGCACGATCTGCGTCACGTTCGCATAAAGGAAGACACGCACATAGCGGGCATGGTTCAGTTCGCGGCGGTAATGCCGGCCAAAACGTACCGGCGGACTGAACTGGGAAATCGTATCCCGCACCCGATTACTTTGGAGGGGAATACGACGGACATCCTGGCGCCCGATCGCCTGTTCCCAGAATGCCGGGTCAAAATTCACCGGTCCGAGTCTGAGGACCTCATGCGCGCGACGGTAATAAGGTTCGAGATGTTCAAGGCTAAAGGGCCAGCCGCTGTGGGGCACCCAGTCACGCTGCTCGAAATCCCAGGCGTCGAGCGGCCGGCTCCAGCCTCCCCAACAGTTGCTGCTCCCGCCAAGAAAGCGGGCACGGCAGCCATCGGCAAACTGATAATGCAGACCGGTCGCATCGCCGCGATACAGATCCCGTGTCTGATGATCGGGCTCCAGTCCGCCACTCTCGAGCAGACAGGTATCGATGCCCTGCTTTTCCAGCTCCCGAGCGATGGTAATGCCCGCCACACCACCGCCGATGATGCAAACGGTGGCAATCAGCGCTTTGCCATCACTGACCTCGCGTGTATCGATGAACATATCGGCTCCTGTTTAAACGTGCCGCCACTGTCTCAGCTTGTTTCTTGCACGTAGCACCATCTGACCCGCGAGCAAGGCTGGCTGCTTCAGCGAACGTTGCCAGGACCGGAAAATTACCGTTCGATACAAGGCTTGGCGTTGCCCACCAAGGCGAACCTTGTAATCGTAAAAACCCCAGAGAAAATGAAAATACTGTGCACCGCTTTCGATAGCGGCTTCTATCGTCAGAGCACAACATAAGAAACCCAGCCGGAGATCATCATGGCGTGGATCATGCGCAATGACATGCATAAAGACCGAATGTTCAAGTCGGGTGCATAGCAGACCAGCGCAGATCTCTCCGCCGATTTCAATCACGGATATCTGTCCGCATTCCTTCATTAGCGTACGAAGACATTGGGTTTCTTTCGTATCCATGTTGAACGAACGTCCTTTGTTGACCATGCGCGCCCGGTTCATCTGCACTACGCGTTCAAACTGAGCATCAGTGATATCTTTTGCATCGATTTGACGGAACAGCAGGTCCGGTTGTTTGCGGCAACTGCGCCGGTAGTGATAGCGTAATTTTTCGCGTGTCTGCGATGACAGACAGGATCGCCAGGCGTCGGTGGACTCTGGCAGGGACAGCAGATAGTCCTCTGATACTTCGGTTTGCAGTAGCGGGAATCTGCGAAAAGTACCGTCGACCCAAAGAGCATGCAACTCAATGGCATCAACTGCCGGATACGTCTCCAGCACCGCTTCTGAAAATTTTTCAAGTTGTGCTGCATCGATACCATGCATTTCATTGATAATGCGAACCACCTTGCCTTGTCTCCGAAAAAGGATCACGGCGGTGATATTGCCTCTGGTGCGCGCAACCCAGGCTTGAATATTTCCTTGTACGCTGCCATACACTCTCAAATGCGGCTCACTGCAAAAGATGCTTCGGTATAGACGATGCAGTGCGGGCCAGACATAGGGCGGTAGCGGCCACCGGTGAAATTCTGTCGCGAGCCCGGATTCCTCGGCAAGGACAACCGAGCCCGTCATGGCAACCGAGCTCATCGTTCAAACCACGGTTGAGGAGAAAGTGCTGTTTTCATGCACGGGCATCCGGGGTGTCCGACCGTGGTAACGCACCGGAGTAGCCGAGCTGCCGGTATTTTCCGTAGCTGTACGGGCTGCCGTAGCCGTACCGGCCTGACCGCAGGGGCAGGTCATTTAACAGCAAGCCCTTGGCAGACAAGCCCGCACGCGCGAGCCGCTTCAGAGACTCGCTCACCTCCGCCGGTGTCGTCACGCCGGCACGTGTCGCCAGAAAAATTGCGCCTGCATGCGCGCCCAGCACCAGACTGTCGGCTACGGCCAACAACGGTGCAGCATCGATCAGAACAATGTCATATTGGGGCGCGAGCTCTTCAAGCAGATTTTGCAGGCTGGGTCGCAGCAGCATTTCGGAGGGATTCGCTGGCAGGCTGCCGGTGGCGATGAAATCGAGATGTTCAAGCACATCATGACGCAGCACGCCCTCGATCGGCGCACCGGAGAGAAGATCCGACAATCCGCCCTGCCGTTCGCTGTGAAAGTAGCGATGTAGATGACCATCGCGTAAATCACCATCAATCAGCAAGACCCTGCGGCCGCTGGCGGCCATGATGGAAGCCAGATTCACAGCGACAAATGACTTGCCCATGCCTTCCGTTGGTCCGGTAATCAAAACGATGCGGTTTGGCGTATGGCTCAGACAAAACTGCAGCGCCGTTCGAAAGTTCCGCAAACTCTCTACCGCAATATCCATACTGGAAATTCGCGACAGCAGTGGTAAATGCGGTGATTTATCACTACCGCGAGCCAGATTTTCCTGGGTTCGGCTGTGGGGAATGCTCGCATAAACCGGTACACCAGATACTTTCTCGAGCTGCGCAGGATCGTAAAACGCTGTTTGCAGCGAACGACGCAGGAATGCGGTCAGTACACCAAGAAAGAGCCCTGCAAAAATGGCGATGGCAATGATCCGTGGCCGATTGGGCGTGACCGGCTTTTCAGGTCTTTCGGGCGCATCGACCAGGCGAACATTGCTGGTCCTGCCGACGGTGATCAGCTGCAATTGCTGCGCTGACGATACCAGTGCTGCATACAGCTCACTGTTAACTTTGACATCACGTGAGAGCCTGACCATTTCCTGCTCGAGCACCGGCAGCGTTTTCAGCTGTATCGCGGCCTGGCGCAGCTCGGTACTGACGTCGCGCAGCTGCGCATCGACACTCATCACCGCAGGATGACTCGCTGTATAACGCGACATCAGCTCGGTACGTTTTTGTTCAAGCTCAATACGACGCGTACGGGCTGCTGCCGATCGTTGCAATGTGATACGCCCCTCCTCGCCCAGATCCACCGTGCCGTGCAGGTTGCGGAACTGGTTGTAGCGGGCTTCTGCTTGTTCCAGCTGCTGTTTGAGTTCAGGCAAACGCTGGTTCAGATAGGCAAGTGATTTATCCGCTTCTTCGGTGCGGCGGGCGCTGTTTTGCGCCATATACTCTCGCCCGACTTCAGTGAGCAGCTGATAAACCGAATCAGCAGTACTCCCTTTCAGGGTGGCCTGCAGAATACCGGATTGTTTGCCGATTTCACCGACATCCAGCGAGCGCTGAACCGACTCGATGGCAGCCAGCCGAGAACTGCGCACCAGATCAAAGCGCACGCCGGGCCGGGCCCGTAACTCTTCAATATGCATCAGCACCGGTCCGTACGGCGTATTTAATTTGACGGTCTCACCGACTTTGCCACTGAAAGCAATGCCGCTTTCCGCTTCGCTAACCCGGTAGCTGCCTTCCTCACCGGACTGCACGACAAAGCGTCGATTCTCCAGCAGTACGGGTAGCGTAAATTCACTGACCCTGATTTTTTCGTCGCCCCACGCATAGCCCTCCAGCCAACTCAGCGAGGGCAGCCAGGCCTCGGCATCCAATGTGCGCCGCGACAGCCAGTCGCCTATCAGGGGAAAACGGACGGGCTTCGCATCGATGTACAGGCGCAGATTATCAATGGCGCGCGCAATGACCAGTCGCGAGCGCAGCAATTCAACTTCGGCCGCGGCCGCCATCTTGTAGTCGATCATGGAGCCGGCTTCACCCAGAATATTTTTGGGTTCACGCTGACCTTTTTCCTCGACATGAACCATCAATGTGGCCTCATAGACCGGTCGGGCGAGCATGGCGTAAATCGTACCTGCGAGGGTAATCGCCAGTGCGATAAAGAAAATCAGCCAGCGCTGATCGAGGATCATCTGTACATAGACCATCAGATCGGCCTCTTTATCGTCCGACAGAATCAGCGGCGGCTCGGATGGCGTGACCAGATGGGGTGACAGAGAATTCATGGGACTCCGGGAGATTAATGCAGGCTGCAGAGGCTGCTGCGCGTGAGTGCCGGCAATCGGCTACGCAATGAACGTTCGATCAGATTCAGTGCATGGCAGAACGCTGACAGCCCGTGCTGGTAAGGATCGGGAATATCCAGATCGCATAATTCACCGAGGCGCTCGACTTTTTTACTGGCGACAGGGTAACGACGGATCACAAACTGCCGTTGCGCGTTATCCATAGTGAGGACCAGATCCGCTTCGCGCATCATCCAGCTGGCCAGATTTCTGGCGCGATGATCACTGAGGTCGATGCCCGACTGCCACATCAGCTCGAGCGCGAGCCGATCGGCAGGAGCGCCTTCGAGTGCACACACGCCGGCAGAAAAAATCTCGTGGGAGGGCAGCCATTCACGCAACAGCGCCTCGGCCATCGGACTGCGGCAGACATTACCGGTGCAGAGTAAAAGAATATTGCGGATCACTTCAGCGTCCGGGCGTGGTGGCAATGATGGCCGTTGGCAGAGCACCGGGAATCATCGCGCTGATGGTGCGGTTCCAGTTGGTCAGCGGTGTTGCGGCGACATACACTACATCGCGGGGATTAAGCTCGAAACCTTCGGCCATCGCGAGCGCGCCGGGAGCATTCGCATCCAGTTGATAAACCACCGACGATTGACTGTTACGACGCACGACATAGACCTGACGCGCATCGCCGGTCACGGGATTGATGCCTCCCGCTTCACCCAGCGCCTCATTAAGCGTAAGCCGGCCATTTCGCATGGGTAGCGCGCGGGGCGAGGTGACCTCGCCCGAGATGAATATTTTGCTCTCGTCACGCGAGAGCACGCGCACCACATCACCGCTGGTGAGCATGATGGCAGAAGGATTGACGCCGCGCTGCACCAGCTGTGGCAGGTTGATTTGAAAGGTCTTGCCTTCACGGCTGACCATGATGCGGCTCTGATCGGCGGTCGGCGTGACGCCCCCCGCGCGATTGATCGCTTCAGTCAGCGTCATGGGCAAATCATTGATCGGCTGCACACCGGGTTGCTTGACCTCGCCATCGACATAGACACGCTTGCTTCGATAATTCAGCACGCGCAACGTGACTTTCGGATGTTTGAGATAACGGGACAAACGCCGGACCAGCTGCTCATGGGCCTCGACCGTGGTCAGGCCCGCCACTTTCAGCTTGCCGGCATAGGGAAACTCAAGCATGCCCTGCTGGTCGATTTCAAAACCAGACTGTGGTTGCATCGGACTGACCGCCACACCTGCAACTCCTACCGCACCCGGTACACCCGCTGGCAGCATGGATGCAGATAATTCGGGATGATCCCAGACGACGATATGCAGGACGTCACCCGCCTCAATACGATAGACCTGTGCGGGTTGTAACAAGGCACTGATATCTTCAGCCAACTGCTGATCGCGCAACAACCGGTCTTGCCTGACCAGCCGTGGGGTAATTGCACGTATCTCGGCTGCGGCCAGCGATGGATCAGTGTCGTTTGACTCTACAGATGACAAGGGCGCTTTGCCAAACTGAATACCGGGCGCCATTGCTGTGCACGCCGACAGCCCTGTCACCAACACACTGACCAAGCCACTTGCCAACAACATACCGCGCATGATGATCCGCCTCTCCTGAATCGCCACGGCACACCGGGCTCTGGGAGTGACTGTAGGGCGATCGAACCGAACCGCCCTTGATACCCCTCATGCTTCTCTCAGGGTCTGTATGGGCGGCCTTGAGAGAACATGACGCAGGCCGAACCATCCGCCCGCGAAAGCGCAAACGATACCGGCGCTGATACCAGCCACCCACACCAGCGCACTGAACTGCCATTCAAATTCGAAGACCTGATGCGCGAGTACCCAACCCACCAGCGAGGCACCGCCAGCGGCCAGCACACCGGCAGCCGCACCAACCAGCAGGCATTCGACCCATTGCGCGCGCGACAACTCGCGCCGGGTCGCACCCAGCGCTCGCAGCAATCCGGCTTCATGCGCGCGCTCATTCTGAGAAATCAGCATAGCTGCAGCCAGCACCATGACACCTGACACCAGCGTGAACAGGAAAAGAAATTCGACAGCGGCAATCACCTGATCGATGACCTGCTGCACCTGCACAACCATGCTGCCAACGTCGACGATAGTAAGGTTGGGGAAATTACGCACCAATTGGTTGACCAGCGATTGCTGTGCAGCAGGCAAATGAAACGCCGTGATGTAGGTGGCTGGCAGCTGCTCTGCAGCAGCCGGATTGAGTATCACGAAAAAATTCACGCGCATCGATCCCCAGTCCAGTTTGCGAAGGCTGGTGACTTTCACATCGACACTCTGGCCGGCAACATCGAAGCGCAGCAGATCTCCCAGTTTTAGCCCGAGCGTTTTGGCCAGCCCCTGCTCTACCGAGGCTTCAGCTTGCGTGCCCTCAAACCACCGTCCTTCGATAATCGTATTGTGCGCGGGGAGCTGCTCCAGGGTCGACAGATTGAATTCTCGCTCGATCAGCCTTTGTGCACGCTCTTCAGTGTAACTTGCACTGGTGATCTCACGCTCGTCAATTTTCAACAGGCGTCCGCGTATCATCGGCGACAAGTCGACATCAGCGATGCCTTGCTGGGTGAGTTGCTGCGCCACGGACTCACGCTGATCGGGTTGTATGTTGATAATGAAATGATTGGGTGCATCCGGTGGCGAAGACTGACGCCAGGCCGCGACCAGGTCGTGCCTGACAACGGTGAGCAGTAGCAATGCCATCAGACCGAGCGACAGGGCGACGATTTGCAGAACGGTGGCTGCGGGCCGGCGTTTGAGCGAGGTTTGCGCAAAACGCCAGGCAGGCCATCCTGATGGCAAGCGCACACGCTGCATCAGGTGCAACAGCATCCAGCCTGCCAGTGCAGCCACGGCCAGTACCGCGATGAAACCACCTGAGGTCAGCAGACCGAGCCGAACGTTGCCAGCCTGCCAGAGCAGCAAGCCAATGAACGACAACAGCGCCAGCAGATAGCCCGACAACGTGAAAGCTTTCGGCGGATCCTGCTCGCGGCGAATCACGCGATTGTGCGGCACATTGCGTAACTGGAGTACCGGCGGAATCGCAAATCCGATAAGTAACAGCAGACCGGTGGCCACGCCCTGCACCAGCGGCAGCCAGCCCGGTGGCGGCAGACGGGTCGTCATTAATGCACCCAGCCACTCCAGCAAAAGGAAATGCGCACCAAAGCCGATCGCAGCGCCGAGCAAACCCCCGCCTGTGCCAATAATGAGGAATTCGATCAGATAAATCCGGGTAACTTCCGCTTGTCTGAGACCGAGGCAGCGCAGCATCGCGACGGCATCGATATGGCGCTGCATGAAACGTCGCGAGGCCATTGCAATGGCGAGTGCCGCCAGCATGGCGGTCAGCAAGCTAACCAGCGACAAAAACTGACGTGCGCGCTCCAGCGTTGTTCTCATTTCGGGGCGGCCTGATTCAAGTGACTCCAGCTGCACGCCGCGCACCTCACCGGCTTTGATTTCCTTCTCCAGCCAGCGCTGAAAGGAAGTAATCGCCGCAATGTCTCCGGCCAGCTGCAGCCGATAATTGATGCGAGAACCGTTTTGTATGAGCCCGGTCGATGCAAGATCTGGCAGAGCCAGCATGACGCGGGGAGCAAAATTCATGAATCCGGCACCACGATCTTTTTCAAGAAGGATTTCGCCGGAAATCGCAAAGCGCCGCTCACCGAGCGTCAGCACATCGCCAGTATGCAGGCCTCGCGCCGACAGGTACGCGGTATCAACCCACACGGTGCCTGCCGGCGGTGCGCCTGTTGCTGCCCGCTCTCCCTGAGCGTCCCGCAGACGCAGGTCGCCGCGCAGCGGGTAGGCGGGTGACACGGCTTTGACGGCAACCAGCCGCGTGTCTTCGTCCTGACCCTGACCACTGGTGGCCATACTGGGGAAGCTGACCGTATCGGCCATCGCCAGACCCCGCGCAGCCGCCTCTGTCCGCCATTTCTCTTGCAACGGATAATCGCTGCGCACCAGCAAGTCAGCGCCCAGCAATTCGGTGGCATCACGCTCGAGCGCAGCGTTCATGCGCTCGACGAAAAATCCGACTGCCGACAAGGCCGCCACGGCGACGGCCAGCGCAGCGAGCAGAAAGCGCAACTCGCCTGCACGCCAGTCCCGGCGCGTCATCCGCAAGGCATGGCGCAGGGTTGTGATCAGCTCAGCGGTAATACGCATTCAGGCTCTCCAAAAACCAGCCCGCGACAAGCGCGGGCAAAAGGTGATTGTAAGAGACTGCAGGAAATCAGGCAGACGACCGGCAATCCGGCGCCATCGGAAGCGATTACATGCTCGACCCCTTGATGCCATCCTGGTGCGTGCGCTCGAAATGCTCCTGACAGGGGGCGCAACGCTCCGCCGAAGGTATGGCCTGCAAACGCTCGAAGGGAATCTCGTAGCCACAGGCGATACATTCGCCGTAGGTACCGCTGTCGAGTTTTTTTCGTGCCAGTTCAATCGCACGTAATTCATGCATATCCCGGCCTACCGCTGCGTTACCGATATCGATCGAGAGATTGGCGAAAGACAAATCTCCGGGGTCGGGGACTTCGCTGGCCAGTTGCACATAATCATCCTGAAGACTGACTTCGCGCTTGATATCGTCACGCAGGCTCTGCTCACGGTGGGCGAGCAATTGATACAAATACGTTTTTTGCTCCTGATTAAGGGTTTCCATGAGGTGTCCTTGGTCTCGGGTGGATCGGCAGGCAACGCGACTCGCATCAGATTCAGCAAAGGGCGCTGCGATCCATTCTGTTGCCGGAGAAGCTCTCCGCATTTGATGTAAAACAATGACCGGATCGGTGGTCGAGACTTGATCAATTTGGCATCGATCATTCTGAAAATCGATAGAGCACCCTTGTTTTTTAAAAATAGGTGCGATGAGTATTGTAATTTTCCAAACAAAAATTTGCGGCAACGCAGAGTGTCACCTGCGATTGATTTGTCTCAAGCCCGCACGACTGGACTTCAAAAAAATAATCGTTAGACTGCCGTTTCTAGTGATTAACTTGCAGCCTGACACAAAGAGCGATCCCATGAATGTTTATCTCAATACGACCGACTATGCGAACGAGCCCTTACCCCGCAGTGAAGATTTGATGGATGAATTTCTTGAGGCGTCGGTAAAAAGCAAAGGCAGTGCACGGGAATCTTATTTTTTGCGCGAAACCATGCTGAGTCTGGTCAGACTGTTGAAATCCGAACAGCTGGCGGACATGCGACAAAGCGTGAACAAACTGGTGCCATCATCGATACGACCCAAGCCAGTCAGGCGCAGCAGAGGACAGCGACCATCGTTCAGTCATACAGGCCAGTCAGATTTATTGCTGGGCCGACTGGACTGAACGCTCAGTTACTCAGTGCCTGCCTGATTTGCTCAAGGGATGCGGGATCTTCAATCGTCGTCAGATCGCCGGGATCTCGGCCTTCGCACAGCGCCTGTAACGAACGCCGCAGCAATTTTCCGGAACGCGTTTTAGGCAGCAGACTGACGCAATGCACGCGCGAGGGTCGGGCAACTGCGCCCAGTTGTCGATCGACTACAGCCCAGACTTCTTTCTCCAGCTGAGCGCGTGCTGCCGGCGTTGCCGTGCTTGCAGCGTCCTTCGGTATCACGAATGCAACGGCGACCTGCCCTTTGAGTTTGTCTTCAACGCCAACGACCGCCACCTCAGACACATTCGGATGGCTGGAAATACTTTCCTCGATTTCGCGCGTACCTAATCGATGGCCAGCAACATTGATGACGTCGTCGGTACGACCCAAAATGAAGTAGTAGCCCTCTGAATCGCGAATACCCCAGTCAAAGGTCGAGTAGACCTGCTCATTCGCAAAATTTGTCCAGTAGGTGTTGATGAACCGCTGATCATCGCCGTACACCGTCTGCATGCAACCCGGCGGTAGCGGGCCCTCAATCACCAACACACCTTTTTCATTGTCGCCACAAACAGCACCTGTGGCTTCGTTGAGTAACTTGAGTCGGTATCCTGGCATCGGCACACCGGGGCTGCCCAGTCGCGTCGGTTTATCTTCAACACCGCGGGCAATGGACAAGACCGGCCAGCCAGTCTCGGTCTGCCAGTAGTTATCGATGATGCTCACGCCCAGCTCACCGGCAATCCATGCCGAGGTTGATTCATCGAGCGGCTCACCGGCCAGATAAAGCGCCTTGAGTGAAGACAGGTCATGTTGCTTCATCAGCTCGGGCGGTTGTTTTTTCAGTACACGAACGGCAGTGGGCGCGGAAAACATCCGAGTCACTTTATGCTTTTCAACGATCTGCCACCAGATGCTGGCATCCGGCCGCAGTGGCGTACCTTCGTAGAGCACGGTGGCCATACCAGCGATCAGCGGCCCGTAAACAATATAGGAGTGACCAACGACCCAGCCGATATCGGATGTCGAAAAATAGGTTTCGCCCGGCTTGCCTTCGAAGATGTAATCCATCGATGCCGCCAGTGCGACCGCATAGCCACCGACATCGCGCTGCACACCTTTGGGACGACCGGTGGTGCCAGAGGTGTACAAAATGTAGGAGATATCATCGGAGTCCAGCCAGATCACCGGTACTTTCGCATTGAAGTGCTGCTCACGCAGGTTCGCGTAATCGACATCACGACCGGGAACCATTTCCATTGCCACACGCTTGCGATCCACCAGCAAGACATGCTCGGGCTTGTGCGCAGAAAGCTGAATCGCCTGATCCAGCAGTGGCTTGTAGGGTACGGGTTTGCCACCGCGCGATCCTGCATCTGCGGAGACGATCAGCACAGGCTTTGCATCCTCGATACGTGTGGCCAGACTGTTCGACGCAAAGCCGCCAAAAACCACCGAGTGGATCGCGCCGATGCGCGCGCAGGCCAGCATGGCGAACGTCGCTTCGGCGATCATGGGCATGTAGATCAGGACGGTATCGCCTTTGCCCACACCCAGTGACTGCATGATCGCCGCCATGCGTTCAACTTCAGCTTGCAGCTCGGAGAAGCTCCAGATTTTTTCGTGAGGTGTTCCGTCCGGTGTTTCGGTCGTAATCGCAATCAGCGCCGTCTGCTCACCCTGACGCGACGCCCAGCGATCAACAGCGTTATGACACAGATTGGTCTGACCGCCGACGAACCAGCGCGCAAACGGCGGCCGTGAGTAATCCAGTACCTGACTAAACGGCTGATGCCAGTCGATACGTTGGGCTTCCTTGCGCCAGAAAGCCTCTGGATCTTCAACCGACGTCCGATAGAAATCTGCGTAGCTCATCGCGCTCTCCTCACCTGATTTTTTTATTTGGGTGGTGCTCAGCACCCCGATCGCGGAATGGCACTACCTTGCAAGCCAGTTCTCGCCCCTGGGGATGCAACAACATCAGCGGCTTTTTTTCAGAGCCTCTTAAAATGCGTCGCCGGGAACTCGAACCCTGCCTTCCATCAGCACACGGGCGCTGCGGCTCATGATCGCTTTGGTCACTCGCCATTCGCCATCGACCTCCGTAGCTTGCGCACCGACGCGCAAGGTACCGGAAGGATGCCCGAAGCGTACCGCATCACGCGCGCCACCGCCGGCGGCGGTATTGACCAGTGTGCCGGGTATCGCTGCTGCGGTGCCAATGGCAACGGCTGCCGTTCCCATCATCGCATGATGCAGTTTACCCATGGACAATGCGCGCACGAGCAGATCAATACTGCCGGCATCCACCTGTTTACCGCTGGAAGCCTGATAGCTGGCCGGCTTCGCGACAAACGCGACCTTGGGTGTGTGCTGCCGGCTGGCGGCTTCGTCAAGCGATTTGATCAGCCCCATACGCAGTGCGCCATGCGCGCGTATCAATTCAAACATCGCCAGCGCTTTGGCGTCGCCGTTGATCGCATCCTGCAATTCGGTGCCGGTATAACCAATCGCATCGGCATTCACGAAAACGGTAGGTATGCCTGCATTGATCATCGTGGCTTTAAGTTTGCCCACACCCGGCACATCAAGATCATCGACCAGCTGGCCGGTGGGGAACATCGCCCCACCTGCACCCTCTTCTTCCGCAGCCGGATCCATGAATTCCAGCTGCACCTCGGCAGCAGGAAATGTCACGCCATCCAGTTCAAAATCACCGGTCTCTTGCACCTCGCCGTTCGTCATCGGTACATGCGCGATGATGGTCTTGCCGATATTGGCCTGCCAGATGCGCACGACTGCGACACCATTTTGCGGAATGCGAGAGGCATCGATCAGACCATTGCTGATCGCAAAAGGCCCGACCGCTGCCGACAGATTGCCGCAGTTACCGCTCCAGTCGACGAAGGCCTGATCAATCGAGACCTGACCAAACAGATAATCGACATCGTGATCCGGCTTGCTGCTTTTGGACAAAATGACGGTCTTGCTGGTGCTGGATGTCGCACCACCCATGCCATCAATCTGTTTGCCATACGGGTCGGGACTGCCAATCACGCGCAACAACAGTTTGTCGCGCGCAGGGCCGGGTTGCTGCGCTGGCTCGGGCAGGTCTTGCAGGCGGAAGAAAACACCTTTGCTGGTGCCGCCACGCATGTAAGTGGCGGGTACTTTGATTTGGGGTGTCCGGGACATGATCAGGCCGCCTTAGAGGATGCAAGAAAATCCTGCGCAAAACGCTGCAGCACGCCACCAGCATCGTAGATCGACACTTCCTCGTCGCTATCGAGACGGCAGGTCACGGGCACTTCGATTTTCTCGCCATTTTTACGATGAATGACCAGCGTCAGATCAGTACGCGGCTGGCGCTCGCCGATGACATCGAAGGTTTCAGTGCCATCAATACCAAGTGTTTTCCGATTGACTCCCGGTTTGAATTCGAGGGGCATGACACCCATGCCGATCAGGTTGGTACGGTGAATACGCTCGAAGCCTTCGGCCACAATCGCTTCGACACCGGCCAGTCGAACACCTTTCGCTGCCCAGTCACGCGACGAACCCTGACCGTAATCCGCACCAGCAATGATGATCAGCGGCTGCTTGCGCTCCATATAAGTTTCGATAGCTTCCCACATGCGCGTGACCTTGCCTTCCGGCTCGACACGAGCGAGTGATCCTTTCTTCACCTTGCCATCGACCACACACATTTCGTTCATCAGGGTCGGGTTGGCAAAGGTCGCGCGCTGCGCGGTCAGGTGATCACCGCGGTGCGTTGCATAGGAATTGAAATCCTCTTCCGGCAAACCCATCTTCGCCAGATACTCACCTGCTGCGCTGTCGAGCATGATCGCATTCGAGGGTGACAAGTGATCGGTGGTGATGTTGTCACCCAAAACGGCGAGTGGCCGCATGCCCTTCATCGTTCGCTCACCTGCGAGTGCACCTTCCCAATAGGGCGGACGACGAATGTAAGTTGAGGGCGCACGCCAGTCGTACAAAGGACTGACTTTGGTGCCGCTGTCGGCCTGAATGGCAAACATCGGCTCGTACACTTGCCGGAAGTGCTCAGGCTTGACGCTGGATTTGACGATGGCATCGATCTCTTCATCGGTAGGCCAGATATCTTTGAGGCGAATTTCCTTGCCGTCTTTGACCGTCAGCACATCTTTCTCGATATCGAAGCGAATGGTTCCCGCAATTGCATAGGCCACGACCAGCGGTGGTGATGCAAGAAAAGCCTGCTTTGCGTAGGGATGAATACGCCCATCGAAGTTGCGATTGCCGGACAAAACCGCTGTCGCATACAGATCGCGATCAATGATCTCTTGCTGAATTGTCGGATCAAGTGCGCCTGACATGCCGTTACACGACGTGCAAGCATAAGCGACGACACCAAACCCCAGTTTTTCCAGATCGCCCATCAGACCGGCTTCTTCCAGATACAACGTCACAGCTTTGGAGCCGGGCGCGAGTGAAGACTTCACC
>JACCDX010034360.1_pt1 | contig 15066 bp, 17 predicted proteins | sample 7449681 | NCBI WGS metagenome assembly JACCDX01 (sample SAMN15323450, study PRJNA562643) | freshwater metagenome | isolation source: river surface water | place: USA:Blue River Watershed | collected 2017-08-18
AGATTCAGTTAGCCGATGGCACCTTGGCCTACACTCGTCAAGGGCAATTTAGTTTAAGTGCGACGGGGCAAATTGTGACCCAAGCAGGAAATGTCGTTGCAGGCGCTGGTGTGATTCCAAGCACCGCGACAGGAATCACGATCAATCAGGCTGGCTTAGTGCAATACTCCACCCAAGGAACGACCGTCTTAACTCAAGCAGGTCAAATTACGATGGCGAATTTTGCTAATCCAGCCGGATTGGTTGCCATTGGTGGCAATAACTTTATACCTTCACCCGCATCTGGCACAGCACAAAATCAAATTGCTGGAACCAATGGTATGGGAACCATTCAGCAATATTACGTTGAACAATCCAACGTAAACGTAGCTGAAGAATTAGTGAATCTGATAGCAGCGCAAAGGGCATATGAAATTAATACCCGCGCAGTGACCGCATCCGATCAAATCTTGCAACGCGTTAGTAACTTAGGGCAATAAGCATGAAACTCTATAAGCGTACGATCGCATACCTTACACTTAGTTCAATTTGTGTCGGAATACTCGGCGCCTGCGCTAGTGCTGATCGCCCGACTTTGTTACAAACACCAACAAGCGCCCGACCAAAACCAATTCAGGAAACATCTGCCAATATGGGTAGCCTCTATCCAGCCAATTCGGGTGGACCTTACATATCGATGGTTAGTCACCGTCCTTTGTTTGAGGATCGCCGAGCAAGAAACGTGGGCGATACCCTTACCGTGATACTCAATGAGACTACCAGCGCAGCGAAGAACACGAGCATGGCGGCTCAGCGAAAGGGTAGTACGACAAGTTCATTTGCACCTGGTGCCGCCAGTACGGCAAAAGGTTGGTATACCGGAATTGCGGATGTCGCAAATTTCACAGGATCTGGTGAAATTAAAAATGAAGGGGCAGGTGCTAGCGCGGCAAACAATACGTTTGCTGGAACGATCACCGTCACGGTTATCGAAATCTTATCAAACGGTAACTTGGTTGTTGCTGGCGAAAAACAGGTCGCTATTAGTAATGAAGAGGAAATTATTCGCTTTGGTGGTGTTGTCAATCCGAATACTTTAGTGTTTAACCGCGTGAACTCGCAAGAGGTTGCCGATGCTCGCATTGAGTACCGGGGACGCGGGGCAACCGATGATACGCAGAGTACCGGTTGGTTTACGCGTCTTTTGTTAAAACTAGCACCTTTCTGATGATCATGCGCCTTTCTATTCAAAAAATAAGAACCATCACGCTCGTTCTGTGTATGAGCGTGATTTCGAACACGGCATTTGCAGATCGGATTAAGGATTTTGCGGATATTGCTGGACAGCGTCCTAATCAATTGGTTGGCTATGGCTTGGTAGTGGGTTTAGATGGAACCGGTGACCAAACGACCCAAACGCCCTTTACCCTCCAAAGCGTATTGCAAATGATCGGAGTCTTGGGTGTGACTCTTCCTTCAACGGGCACTCAAGCGCAGCTACGTAATACTGCCGCAGTTATGGTTACTGCTGAGTTTCCACCACTATCAAAGCCAGGACAGCAAATTGATGTAACGGTCTCCTCACTTGGTAACGCTACTAGCTTAAAAGGCGGTACCTTGGTCATGACCCCGCTGAAAGCTGCCGATGGTCAGGTGTATGCGCAAGCACAAGGAAACTTGGTCATTGGGGGCGCAAGAGCTGCAGCGGGTGGCGCCCAGACATCGGTGAACCATTTATCGGCTGGGCGTATTCCATCGGGTGCCATTATTGAACGTGCAGTCCCAGCCCTCTTAGTTGATGAGTTCGTGCAGCTGGATTTGCGTCGTGCCGACTTTAGCTTGATGCAACGTACTGCCGAAGCGATTGGTCGACGTTTTGGTTTGGGAACTGCAATCCCTATTGATGCTCGGGCTCTCAATGTGCGAGTGCCGACGGATCCCTTGCGACGGACTGCATTTATGGCAGCCTTGCAAGAGCTTGATGTTCCTGCCGTTAGTGGACCTGCTAAAGTGGTCCTGAACTCGCGAACGGGGTCGGTGGTCATTAATCAAGCAGTACAGCTATCGCCGGCTGCCGTAGCGCATGGTAGTTTGACCGTGCGGATCGAGCAAACCCCGACCACCAGTCAACCCTTGCCGTTTAGTCGCGGTCAAACCACCGTAACCACACAAGATACCGCGTCAATTACGGATAATGGGAAAGAAAATAGCTTAATCAGAATTGATAGTGGGGCAAATTTAGATCAAGTTGTGAAGGCCCTCAATATGTTGGGCGCAACCCCGCAAGACCTGATCTCAATATTACAAGCACTGCGTGCGGCTGGGGCATTGCGTGCGGAGTTGGAGGTCATCTAATGAACCCCATATTTTCTCTGACCACCATCGACTCATCGACAGCACGATTGGTTAATAAGTCCGATAAAGCGAAAAAGCCTGACGAAATTACCAAATCAGAGAAGAAGATTCGGGAGGCGGCAGAAGGGTTTGAGCGCACTCTACTACGTCAATTACTAAGCGTTGCTAGAAGTACCAATATCAATGGTACCGAGTCGAAAAGTTCAACCTCGATGGCGTATCTGCAAATGATGGATGATCGCCTGGCCGATCTGTTATCAAAGTCGAAAAAGATTGGGTTTGGCGACAAGATGGCCGAACAGCTCCTTGAGCAGTCCAATATTAAGCAATTAATCGCTAATGAGAAAAAAGCCGTAAATAGTAAAGATGAAGTGGCTTCACCGGTTCTCAATAAGTACATGCGACCCAATCCGCTTCCCTACAAAAATTAAGGCTTTAGAACGAAATCATGGGTATTTATTCCATTAACGAATCGGCCAGTGCGGCGCTAAAGATTGCCCAAGCGGGCATTTTGGTGACCTCACAAAACGTTGCTGGAACCTCGATTGAGGGGTATTCCAGACGGAGTGCTTCGACCGTTATGGATGCGTTGGCACCCAATTCATTAATGCTCAATGGTAGTAGCTTTGCGGTTGAAGGATTTACACGCGAATACTCGTCATTAATTGGTGCCCAATTACTGAATCAACAAGCGAAATCGTCGAACTCCCAGACCTTGGTTCAGTATGTTGCGACGATCGACAGCGTCATTGCGGACAAGTCAGCAGGCTTAAGCTCTGCAATCACTGAATTTTTTAATACGATGGGTAAGTACGCTGCAGACCCAACGAACAAAGCCTTGGCAACCGCTATCACTGGATCAGCGAATGTAGTTGCGCAACGGATGACAGGTATCACGAGTTTGGTTAGCCAGCTAAAGAGTGATAGTAGTACTGGCTTAACCGATACCGTACGGCAAGTTAACACGTTATTACCGGCTTTAGCTGCGGTAAATCAACAAATTGTTGAAGCCAATAGCCCCGGTAATAGCGCACCTTCGGCTGACTTGCTCGATGAGCGTGATCGGATCTTAACGAACTTACAGAAGTTAATTGGTGGCCAATCTCTGATCAACAGTGATGGCACTGCTACGCAATTAGTTGGTGGACTACCGCTGGTTGAGCGAGGTCTGGCTAATACTGTTGGTATCAATGGCGATGGAAAGAGCTTATCGATCAGTTTTAAGCAAGCCAATGGCATCACGACCTCAACTCAAACCATTCAGGGTGTTGATGGTGGGCAGGCAGGCGCACTATTAACTTTGAAAAACGAATTTATTCCAAAACTAGAACAGCGCCTCAATACCGCAGCGATTGGACTGGTAAAAGTTGCAAATGAAGCGATTGTTGATGCAGATAGCACCTCCGCGCCAATTCGAATCTTCGGATTTAAGGTTGGATCAAATACCTACTCGGACTTCAATGACAGCCGTTTAACCGTTGGCATTCCTTCCTTTAATGTTGATACCGAAGTGGATGTCAAAAATCTATACGATAGTTTGGGCTCCATTGCGCAAACCGAGACAGCTACTGTAAATTTCAAGGCTTTGACCGCTGGTCAGACCGTGATTTTAGGTGGACTAACATTTACTGCTGGAAGTAATGGAGCATCTGCAGTTCAGGTCGCCAATGCATTTGCCAGTCTCGCAGTAGGCGATACAGCAGAAGCAATTAATTCTAGAAAGAGTTTAGGGGTTGCGAGTGGCGGGACCTTCGCTGCCGGGGGCGTCCTTGCAGACTGGTCAACCGGTGGCCCCTCCAGTGAGTACGTGGCATTTACCAACAGAGCAGCGAATCAAAACGTGGCCAACTTAAGTGCTGGTGGCACTGGTGTTCCCCCGACAATATCAACCTGGAAAGAGGGCTACACCGGCAATTCAGTCTTTATTTCCAATCAATTAATCGCAGAAAACTTCCGTTCAATAGCGCCAATCGATCCCTTAACGTACTACAACGGTGGAAACGTACTGAACCCAAAAATTAGCTCTGCTAAAGCAAATGCAGCTCAGCTCAAAAGTAGCTTGTTTGGTAATGTGGTGGCTGACTTGGTCACGGATGTTGGGGTTCAGGTTGCAACTTGGAAAAATACTCAAAAAGCCAACGATACCGTTTTAGCTAATTTGAAAGATCAACGCGATCAATTATCGGGTGTCAATCTGGATGAAGAGGCCGCAAACCTATTAAAGTATCAACAGCTCTACAGCGCATCCACCAAAATCTTTCAAACTGGTAACCAAATGTTCGATACGCTTTTGGCGATCATGAACTAGAAACGGAATCACTATGCGTGTTTCATCCAATCAAATTCTAGAGGCCGGCGTTAAGTCGATGGAAACTAGCCTCGCCGAGGCAATGGCTTGGCAGCAGAAAATTAATACCGGTAAGAATTACAGCAAAGCTTCGGATAATCCCTATGCAGTCTCTCGTGGGGTGCGGTTAGAGTTTGATGTTGCCCGATTGGAGATGTACAAAACCAATCAAAACCATGTGGCTAGTTCGCACGCAATTGCTCAAACCCAAATGAGCACCATTATTGATGAAATTGCGGTTCTTAAGCAAGCGTTTGTACAGTCACAAAATGGTGCACTCAATAGCAATAACTTCAAGGCACTCAAAATCCAAGCAGAGCAAATTCGAGATACGATTAAAGCTCAGTCGGTTGCCAAAGATGCAACGGGAAATGCAATCTTTCCAGAAACGGTTTACAACGTTCAAATTGAGCCCAATGTAACTGTTAAATCGGGTGTGCAGTTTTCTGATTTGAGCGGTAATTACTTGAACTCAGCCGCAACCGATCAATTTGATTTCTCAGGACTGAATTTGGCTAGCGGTGATACCGTTAGGATTGGTACCGTCACCTTTACCGCAAACGCTGCCACTACGGGTACTTCGCTCGCGGATCAATTTGTTGCGTACCTCAATTCAGGAACGGCGGGTACAAGCGGTGCATTTGTGAATACTGGTTCAGGTAATTCGATTGCAAATTGGACGGGTACAGCCAGCGCAAGTTTGGGTGTTCTTACTTTAGCGGCCACCTCCTCTGGGGCAGGAAAGGTTAGCCCAGGAGATGCGGCAACCACTATTTCATCAGTTTCTGGCAACGTGAAGTCAAAATTTACCGACGGTGGCGTTAATGAGACCAGTTCTGATTTGTATCAAAAAATCAATGATTTTGTAACCTATTTGGACGAGCGAGCGAGCGGTTCAAGCCTTACGAAGACCGCGGGTGTGATCGAAAGCGGCCTAAATGCTATTTTTGATAGAATCACTACAGCCCAGCAACGAAGTGGCGGTATTGCTGCGCAAGTCGATATTTCGAAAGAAGCTATGGGGACAATTGGTACTGAAATGGCAGCAACGGCATCGGCCTTGCTCGATACAGATTTAGCTGCGGCTACTGCTGCCTACACACGAGCCCAAACCCTGTTAAATGCTGCGCAAGCGATGTTTGCCAGGCTGCAGCAAAGTTCCTTGTTCTCAAAACTGTAGTGTTAACCATATAAAAGCATGAATATTCCAATCGGTTGGATCATCGCGATGGCATGTGCCCTAGGGGGCTACGCGCTCCACGGGGGAAATATCGCCGTTTTGTGGCAACCCACCGAGGTTCTTACGATTGTGGGTGCAGCGGTAGGTACCATGATTGCCTCCAACAACATCACCAACTTGAAAAAGACATTTGGTGCCTTAGGCGGAGCATTTAAGACAAAAAGCGCTGTAAAACAAATGCATTTGGATCTCTTGTGCCTTATGTTTGAGATTTTGCAAAAGATTAAGCGCGATGGTCTGATGTCTCTGGAAGGTGATATCGAGGAACCGGAATCTAGCCCGCTGTTTGAGAAATACCCTACAGTGACCAAAGACCATCATTTGGTTGATTTCATTACTGATTATTTACGTATGATGCTTGGCGGATCCTTAGATGTGATCCAAATTGAAAGTTTGATGGAGCAAGAGCTCGATGTTCATCATCAAGAAGCCCACATCCCAGTTTCATCGGTCACCAATGTAGCCGATGGTTTGCCCGCCTTCGGTATTGTGGCTGCGGTGATGGGGGTGGTTCACACCATGGGATCCATTGGATTGCCACCTGCAGAACTGGGTAAGTTGATTGGTGCCGCCCTGGTTGGAACCTTCCTAGGTATTTTGTTGGCTTATGCGTTCGTTTCTCCGGTCGCTAAGGTCATGGAGCAAAACCTTGAAGCTGAAACCCGTTCATACATGGCTGTCAAAGCCATTTTGATTGCAAGTCTTAATAATTTTCCACCTGCTGCAGCTGTTGAGTTTGGACGCAAAGTGCTATTCACCTACCAGCGCCCCACCTTTGCAGAGTTGGATGAGGGTACTAAAGCCGTTAAGGGTAAATAACCATGGCCAAAAATGACGCGCCGCCAATTGTCATCAAGCGCGTTAAAAAAGGCGGACATGGACATCACGGCGGCGCTTGGAAGATTGCATACGCAGACTTCGTAACGGCCATGATGGCCTTCTTCCTGCTAATGTGGGTGTTGGGATCCACAACTGCAGGTGACCTCGCCGGTATTTCAGCGTACTTCCAAAATCCTTTGCGAGTTTCCCTATCCGGTGGCCAAGGTTCAGGGGATGCAACCCGAATTATTAAGGGGGGTGGTGACAACATCTCCAAAGTGGTTGGTGAAGAAAATCGTGCCGATGCTGATACCGAACAGCGCCGTATGAGTGATTCTTCGGTGACTGACGTAGAAAATGCCCGTAAAGATCGGACTCGCAATGAGATGGTACGCGATGAAATCAATAACAAAATGGATATTGATCCTGAGTTGCGCAATGCCAAAGGTCAAATCTTTATGGACATCTCAGCCGAGGGCTTACGAATTCAGGTGGTAGACGAAAAGAATAAGCCTTTATTTGCCTCTGGTAGCGCAACACCGACCCCCACCGCTAGGCGCCTATTACGAATTATTGGCAGCGCTCTGAAGGATTCGCCCAGCACAATTCGCATTGAGGGTCATACGGATAACACACGCTACAGTGCTAATGCGGCATATAGCAATTGGGAACTCTCAACCGAGCGCGCATTAGCAGCGCGCCGGGAAATGGTTGCAGGCGGTTTAAATGAGGCAAAGGTTTCGCAGGTGATTGGCTTTGCCGATACGATTCCTTTAAATACCCAAGATCTAAAGGATCCGTTAAATCGTCGGATCTCAATCACGATTCTCAACAAGAAACCGATCAATAATGCAGATAAGGTTTCCTACGATAAGGCGAGAGCAGAGAGATTGCCGGATAACGTAAAACCGGGTACCCAAGAGATTCCTCCAAACCTGCGAGCCCCCGCTCAATTTATGCCCAAAGAGGATGAGAAAAAATCCCCTCGGAATCCGCAAGTCGAATTACCGGCCAAACCAAACCAAAAATCCGAAAATAGGTAGTAACTATGACGCCTCGGATCATCATCGCGCTACTGACTTTGGTATTGAGTGGATTGGCATGGGGAGTTAAAGAAAAATCTCCTCAGACAGCTGCAGATCTAAGTGCAGCTGTCCCGGCTAAAAATGCCAGCGCAGTGCCTGCTAGTGAAGCGGAGAAGTTATACCAACGCTATATGCGCCTGCACGGAAAAATGGTGCTTGCGGTTGTGTGTGTTAAAAATCCAAAATGCATTGAACCAGAAGATGAGGTTCTTAAATACAGTTCTGCCTTGGTTCGGATTACGGATCGTCTAGACGATTTAGTTAAACAAAAAGATGTAGATGCTTCGTATTACCGAGGACTAATTGCCTATGAACGTGGTCGGTATTATGTGGGTCGAGCCATGTTGATTACAGACCCCGATTTCATTCTGTCGGCAACGGTATTTCGAAAGCATTCGATCGATCAATTTCGAATTGCTGAGAAAAATCTAACGATTAATGCGGCGCTTAAGAACCCAGATGCCTGCAAGTATTTAGGCGATATTGCGGATAACGGTTATCTTGGTCTTAAAAATAAAGATAGAGCCACCGATTTTTACTATTGCGCCGCCATGGCCTATTTGGATCAGGGTAAGAAAAATGCCGCAGCAGACATGTACAACGCCATGAAAAATACCGCTGTTCATAATGATCCACGGGTCATCCAAATCTATGCGCGTTTGCATAACGATCCAGTGGCAACCAATTGGCGTAAATCGTCAAGCCAAACAACTCAGGTTGATCTAGAACAAAGTAAAATCAATCGGCAATAGGGAGAGCGCTCATCATGAATCCAAAAGTCGATTTAGTGTTCAAGTTTCTAAAGAAGTTATTGATCTGGTTAGTTGCGCCATTGGCATTTGTGGTGTTTCTGTTCTTCTTGGGTGAGCAATTCTAAGTAGGGCGTTTATCAGCAGTTGCAAGCTGTGAAGGTAGTGTTAATACGCCCGCGTGTATTCGGAGTAAAGGGTATTTGGCTAGTGAGCCGTATTACCCCGATTTGGGCCGTCGTTATATTGGCGGCTTTGCTCGGATGGTTGGTGGTGATCTCGGCGCGAGTTACCGCGTTGAACCTAAATTACCTGCTCTTGCCCCAAAACCCGCTGATGGCCCAGAAGAGGATGATGATCTCAAAGATCTCCCTCCTGAAAAACCGAAGGCGGCCGAACCCCCTCCTGCTAAAGCTCCGGCCAAGATCTAATCATTTAGGCGTTTTTAAATGCGCATGACCCTCCTACTGATCATCGTGCTTTCAAGCCTAAGTCTCTTGGCTTGCTCAGACTATCAGCGGGCCCGCTCTGCCTATGAGGGCGGAAATTATCCAAAAGCATTTGAGCTATTTAAGAAGATGTCTGAAGCAGGCGATATTCGGGCTGAATATGATTTGTCCTTAATGTACTTGCAAGGCATCGGTACAAAGCAGGATCTGAACCAAGCGTGGTATTGGATGCGGAAGGCTGCTGACCATGGCAATCAGTTGGCCATGGTGGAATTAGGGGGTCGCCATGAGTATGGAGTTGATCTAGATAAAGATGAAACCAAAGCCGTGTATTGGTTTAAGAAGGCGGCTTTAGCGGGCAATTCAGTGGGGCGCTATAACTTAGCCAAAATGTATATGGATGGCCGTGGAGTGCCCCAGGATCCACCGAGGGCTTACTCATGGTTAATGCTATCTGCTCAAACAGGAAATCCAATCGCCAAAGCCGAAGCTGAGGCTTACAAAGCCAAATTGAATCCGCAGGTCCAAGCTGAGTGTGATGCCATGCTCAAGCAACTTACCGCTGATCCAAATTCTTAAAATATACATATAAATCAATAATTTAAAAAAGTAAGATCGCACTAGATCTGCTAGCTGACTACTTTAATCCTCAAGCCGGGGATGGCGAAAATGGCAAATTCGTCAATTTTTTGATATAAAGATGGTCCTGCTATTAATCCAGTTTTATTTATGAACGTTGTCCAGTTTGCCGAAACCAATTGGTTACGCTTAACAAGCGTTACGTGCCTTGGGATTGCCGATATTCTCCTCGTGGCGGATCGGTGGTGGATGTTTTTCAACCTATTTTTGATTGCCTTGCTCTCTGAGTTGTTGCGCAAGCGCTTGTATGAGCGCCTCCTCTACAACTATGAAATTGATGAGCGTAATCGCAAGATACAGCGTCGAAAAGAGCAAGCTGAACAACTCATGCGTCTTAAGAAAGACGCAGTAGCACCCTAGCCTATTTTGGGGCTAACGGGCGATAAGGAATAGATGTGGGTCTTTTTGATGCCGTTCTAGGCGGTAAAACGGGTGCTGACCATATGTGCCAGGCTCTTTTTAATGCCGTTGTATTTTTACCGTATTGTTCCCGAGCGAATTACCAAGATTTCAATGACTTTTGGCACGCAAAAGTTCCTACCGAGGGTGGTGCGGAGGAGCGTCTCAATCAAGTTTTTTACAACTACAGCGCGCACTTCAAAAAAGACGAGTCGCTGCTTAAGCAGTTATCTCAGACCACTCTTGAAATTGAGAAATATTGGATTGGTAAATACGGGTTATCGAACCGTTCGATCGCTCTTTTTGCGGCGATTAAGCGGCTTGCTGATGAATACCTGCCCGATGGCACAAAAGCCAAAGAGTCTGATTTTATGCATGGCGCAACCCACCCCAACCCAGAAACACGCGTTGCGCAGTGCATGCTGGATCTGAAGGCTTATGAGGCAATGCTACCGAATTTGATGCAAATTGAGATCTCTCAGGATGAGCGAATTCATTTTTTTGTAGCCGATCTTTATGAAAATGCTGTTTCGCATTATCAATACAGTGGAAGTGATTTAAAGGTCTATGAGGAAGATTCCTACTTTATTGACAAAGATACTTACTGGGGGCGCTGGGGCCTGTATCGAAATAGCACATTGTTGACGGATACATGGATTGTATTGATCAAAAATGATCTCCCCAGTGTCCAAAAAATCGTGGTTGCAAAAACCGATGGCAGTTATGAGCTTGATGAGATTCCAAAAAAGATTGAGCTCGACGGGGAGATCCTTAAGGCGATCTCAAAAACCAAGACAACGGGCGTGGAAAATGCCGCGTCCTTTGGAATGCCCCCCAAGTATTTACAGATGATTGCTATCTTAAATACGCTTCATCCGCAACAAGACTGATCGCGCGTGAACTAGCTGCTGCCCTTTTCTTTTCTCAAGAATTGGGGAATGAAATTGCTGGTCATTTCACCAACTTTTTTAGAAATGACCTCTTTCTTTTCTTGGTCGCCAGCTTCACCATTACGAGCGCGTAGTCGACCTAAGCGGTAATCGTCAAGGATGCTTAATTTTTTACCGGTGAGGCCCATGTATTTATTCATATTCGAGGAGCGCGATTTCTCAACTGAGCACGCAAGAATCTTTTCATGAACGTATTCACCAAAGCGTAAAAAGTTATCAGCGACCGCTGGATCCCGCGATAAGAACAGGAAGTCGTGGTAGACATACTGATCAATATCGGGTGCCGAATAGATTGGTGGGGCGATTAGGCAATTATTTAGAAACTCAAGATTTGTAAAGGATGTCGAGGGCGTGAAGTCACGATTTACTTTGCTGGGGGCGACCAAGATCAATTGCTTATTATTTGAAAAGCGCGAAAGATACAGTTGGGCGTATTCAAGAATAAAGATCTCGGTACTCGCCATTTCAAACTTCGACGTGGAGCTTGGCACGAGGATAATGTCAAAATCGAGTAAGAACTCATGGGGAATCGCATGGGTCCAGGTCAAATCCGAAATGCAAATATCTGAATTAATTGAATAGTTGCGCAACATCGCCCGGGCATCAAGAAGCGTTAAACCACTATTTTTATAGTCGAGCTTGGCTTGATGAATTTCAATGCCGATATCGGGCGCCTTGCTTGCCCAGCGCGAAGCCGATGATTGCTTATCAAAGTCGATTAACGAAACCTTCTTTCCCGCCTGAATCGCTAAGTAAGCAGCTAAATTAGCCGAAATGGTGCTTTTACCAACCCCACCTTTTTGGTTGGTTACAAGAATTTTGATGGTGTCCATAAACAACTACCTTCATACCAGTGAAGAACTGAACGTCAATACTATATAAATTATTGATTTGAAACAAGTATTTTTTCATTAAATACCATTTTTGCCACGTTAGAGGTCGAATATCAGGGTTTTACCTTAAATCAAAAGGCATTATGGATAATAGAAACGACGAGTAGTTCCTAAATTGATTGCCTGGAGTTCATTTGGCTGAAAATCAAAACGACGCGCAAGAACGCGAACTTGAACCAACCGAGCGACGAATTCAGAAGGCCCGGGAGCAGGGTCAGCTTCCCCAATCCAGAGACATTACAACGTTTGCTTTGTTATTGGGATTCATTATTTTTTTGATGGCAGCCGGTCCCATGTTGATGCGACAACTCATCATCATGATGCAATCTGGGCTGCAATTTTCTAAACCAATTGGTTTGATCGATCGAATTTCAGAATGGGCGTCGGGAGCCTTCCTGATTGTTTTATTTATCTGTGCAGTTGTGCTATTGGTGATTTGGATTATCTCCATCTTTGCACCCTTGTTGTTGGTCAATTTCAAAGCTTACTTTGCTTTGCAATTTAATTTAGAGCGACTCGATATCTTCGCCGGGTTTGCCAGAATGTTTTCGATGATGGTTTTACTGGAGGTGGTGAAGAATATCTTTAAGACCATTTTGATTTTGGGAGTAAGTTTTGCATATTTATATGGATTATTTACTTTTATCCGATCGATTGTTGATCTTGATTTTGATCTAGCGCTGGAGAATACCACTGGATTTATCTTTAACGGATTTATCTTGTTAATGATTCCTTTATTAGCGATTGCGATTGGTGATGCAGTATTGCAATGGTTCAACTTTCGGAAACAAATCAAAATGAGCCCGGAAGAAATGAAACAGGAATTAAAGGAAACCGAAGGCTCTCCAGAGTTACGCGCGCGTCAACGGCAAAGGCAGCGTCAGATCGCCTCGTCTCGGATGATGGCGGCAATCGAGAGGGCCGATGTGGTTCTTGCAAATCCGGAGCACTATTCCGTGGCGATTCGCTACGATCCACAGAAAATGTCGGCTCCTATTATTTTGGCCAAGGGTGCAGATGAAGTTGCCCTGCGAATTCGTGAGGTTGCCAAGGAGCATGAGGTTCCAATTGCACAAATACCGGCTCTTGCGCGTTACCTATTTAATCAGTTAGATATTGGTGAGTCAATACCGGCCCCATTATTTGAGGCAATTGCCATGGTCTTGGCATGGGCGTACGAGGTGAAAGATACTGGGACGAATAAAGATTTACCTGAAGTAAGTTTCAAGCCAGATGTGCTAAAGCCGGGAAGGGCGCTAATTTAGTTTTGAATACTGTTGGCAAAAGCGGCGCCGACATCCTCTGGAAAATAGTAGACCAGCATCAGTTCATTACGATTATTTAAGCTTCTACCCACCTGAAAGGCGACTTGTCCCTTACCAAATAAGTACGTCTTGGTTTTGCGAAGACCTGCATTAAACGCGCTTAATTGACCCTCGGTAGGCTCGTGATCCAAGCCATACTTCAGTGTGAACCGTTCAATGATTTGTTGAGCTTGCTCTTGATTAAAGTAGCCAAGCTCTTTTTTAATCAGGATCATTCGCCCTGCTTCGTTATAGATTGCCCAGACGTGGTCTTCATTGCCATCTATTTTAATTTTGCAACTTAAGGTGAGTTCGTACTGTGTGCAGTTAAATTGATTCTTAATCTGCTCTTTGGAGCCTGAAAAATTGATCCCCTGATACCCCAAAATGGGCAGCTGCTCAGCTTTGGTATCTGGAAGCCATACGGTTGGTTTGCTTTTTTCAACTTCGCCCTTGCCGCAGCCTGAAACAATAAGGGCTGATAAAAGGGGGATGAAGAACCACTGCCTGCGCAAAAAATGAATTTTCTGAATCATGCTCTGATTTTAGGATAACTCCAAAGAATTCAAGGAGTTTTGAAATCGACTAAAGCAAAGATTAGTATTAACCCTAATTATTTTGCTTGGGCCATCATAAAAACTGGATTATTTCAGCTTAGAATGATTCGAAATAGCGGTTATGGAGACAGCCATGTTTAATGTTCAACCAAAACATTCTGCAACGCCCACAAATTTGGTGTTTAACAACATCATTGGCGCAGGATCATTTATTCAAGGTGATCAGATTATTAAAGGGCACTTGCTCATTTCGGGCGAATGCATTGGCAACCTAAAATTTGATCTTGCAACTGAAGATACTGCTGTAGTCGATTTAAATGGCGTAATGCGTGGTGATATTACGTGCAAAAACGCAATTATTCTTGGTCGTGTTGAGGGGAATTTGCGGGTTGAAAATCGGCTCGAAATTTATCCAAGCGCTATCGTGAATGGTGATATCGATTACGGTCAAATCTTCATTCATGCGGATGCTCGTGTTAATGGCCAATTGCATTGCCTACTTGATGATGCCGAGCCTTCCCAAGGAAGTCCCGAATCCGAACCAGTAGTTAAACTAAAGGCAGTTTAATAGCCACTTAAGCAAATTCATTATTCTTAAGCGAAAGGGATTGGGTGCCAGCTCGTTTTCTTCCCTGGATACTTAGTATTCTTGCAGCAATTCTAAGTGGCTTGTATTGCATCGTTGGTCCCGGCGGCCATCATATTTGGCTCTTGTGTGCGATCTTTGTGTTTTTCTCTGTCGTTGGTTTTATGGATCTCATGCAAAGTCATCATGCGATTTTGCGTAACTATCCCCTAATCGGACATCTACGTTTTTTCTTCGAATTCATCCGTCCCGAGATTCGGCAATACTTTTTAGAGTCGGATAACGAGGAAATCCCTTTTTCAAGAGCTCAGCGTGCACTGGTGTATCAGCGTTCTAAGGGCGCTTCAGACAAAAGACCCTTTGGAACGCTGGTAGATGTCTATAAGCCGAGCGCAGAAATTTTGTTACAAAGAGGAAACCCAATTAGCCCCCCTAGTGTGGAATCGTTACGGGTTCGAGTAGGGGGCGCACAGTGTACGCAACCCTATTTCATTTCTTTATTTAATATTTCGGCAATGAGTTTTGGTGCTTTATCGGCCAACGCCATCATGGCCTTAAATCGTGGCGCTCAAAAGGGTGGCTTTGCCCATGATACGGGCGAGGGATCCGTTTCCATCTACCACCGAAAATATGGCGGCGATTTGATTTGGGAAATCGGGTCGGGTTACTTTGGTTGACGTAACAGCAGTGGTCAATTTGAGCCAGAACGCTTTAA
>JACCDX011276828.1_pt1 | contig 15062 bp, 11 predicted proteins | sample 7449681 | NCBI WGS metagenome assembly JACCDX01 (sample SAMN15323450, study PRJNA562643) | freshwater metagenome | isolation source: river surface water | place: USA:Blue River Watershed | collected 2017-08-18
CTGGATTGATGAAGCTCAGGCAGCTGGCAACCTACTGGGCCGCGCAACGCTGGGAGCAGCCGAGGGCCAGACGCTGGTGCAAGACACTACATCGGTGAATTTCTACCAACTTTGCAATGCGGCAATCAAGGCTCGCCCCGGTCGCAAGACGGTAATCATTGACTCGTCTAACTTCCCCACCGACCGATACATTCTTGATGGAATTGCCAAGGACCTTGGCCTAAACCTAATCACATTGAACAACGATGGAATGGGTGGGCCGGGACAGGTTGATGTTGATGCAGACTGCGAGCTAATCACGCCAGAAATTCTTGAACCATTTTTGAACGACGATGTTGCTCTGGTTACCCTGCAGGTAATTCACTACCGTTCCGGTTCGCGCCCAGATGTAAAATCAATCACCGATCTCGTTCGCAAGCACGGCGGTCTGGTGGTTTGGGATGCTTCTCACGCCGGCGGCGCGATTGATTTGCAGTTCGATGCCTGGGGCGTAGACCTAGCCGTTGGCTGCACATATAAATACGGCAACTCTGGACCTGGCTCACCGGCTTGGTTGTATGTTGCAAAGTCAATGCAGTCCCAGGTACTGCCAACCATTCAGGGTTGGTTCGCTAACGACAAGCAGTTTGAGATGGGGCCATTCTTTGAACCGGCCGATCACATTCGCCGTTTTCAAATCGCAAGTCCATCAATTATTGGTATTCGCGCAATGCAGGCTAGCTACCAGATGATAGAAGAAGCCGGCATGCAGGCAATCAGCGAGAAGGCAGCTCTTGGCACCGAACTCATTATTGCGCTCTACGATGCTTGGCTGGCACCGCTTGGATTCACGCTGCTTACCCCGCGCGATCAAAACAAGCGCGGTGGTCACATCACCGTTGGTCATCCGGACGCCAAGAAGATTGCTGCGGCAATGCGCTCAATGACCAACACGATTCCCGACTACCGCACACCAGATTCGATTCGCTTGGCAATCGCCCCGCTACCAACAAGTTACACAGAGGTATACGACGGGCTGCAGCGCATGCGCGATTTGGTGCAGAGCAAAAAATACCTAGAAATCCAAGACAGCGGAAGCCGAGTGACCTAAGCATGGGCGAGCAAGACAAAAAAGCCATCACCTACATCAGCTACCTAAAAGTTGATGAGCTGCTTGAGTTGCAGCAGCCGGAATCCGATGGCGAACACGATGAGATGTTGTTCATCATCATTCACCAGACTTACGAGCTTTGGTTCAAGCAGATGCTGCACGAAATTGCCGAACTACAGCGCACCCTAGAGGCCGGTCAGTCGCACAGATCACTGGCAATCCTGGGTCGCGTGCGCACCATCATGAAAACCTGCGTTGGTCAGCTAGACATTCTTGAGACCATGACCCCGCTGCAGTTCAACACCTTCCGCGGCCGACTGCAGTCATCAAGCGGTTTTCAGTCGGCGCAGTTCCGCGAATTTGAAGCAGTGCTGGGCCGTCGCGACCAGGCCGGAGCCGGCGCAGATAAGCACAGTGGCATGGGCATGGCCGAGCACTTGATTGCTGGCTCACCTGCCCGGGCACGTGTTGAGGCTGCAATGCAGCGCCGTTCACTGTGGGACAGCACCCTGATTTATCTTGAATCGCGTGGTCACAAAATGCCAGCCGATGTGATGAATCGCGATGTGACCGTGGGCTATACCGATCACGAAGGCGTGCAAGAAGTATTGCTTGATGTGCACCGCAACGATGCCGAAGCCGCGATGATTTGCGAAGCTCTGGTTGATCTTGATGAGGGCCTACAAGAGTGGCGCTACCGCCATGTAAAAATGGTTGAACGAACAATTGGCCACAAGATGGGAAGCGGCGGTTCAAGCGGCGTTGGGTATTTGTCGAGCACTTTGTTCCGCCCGGTCTTCGCAGACCTCTGGGCTATTCGTTCTCGCTTTTAGATATCGGCCGACTCTAATAAATCGCCTATCAGCGATTTATAGACTGGCCGCCTTCACAACGTTGTAAGCCAACATCGCTCGAGTCATTGGGCCAACTCCACCAGGATTTGGTGATAGGTAACCGGCAACATTCGCTACATCTGGGTGAACGTCACCGGCAAGGACAGCCTTGCCATCCGCACCATCAACGCGGGTAATACCAACGTCAAGCACTGCGGCCCCTGGCTTGATCCACTCTGGGCGCACAAAGTGAGCAACTCCAATTGCGGCAACAACAATATCTGCTCGCTTCACCGCGTGCTCAAGATCACGAGACTCAGAGTGCAGCATGGTGACTGTGCTGTCGATTCCCTTGCGAGTCATTAGCAAACCAAGCGGGCGACCAACGGTGATTCCGCGACCAATCACGGCTACCTCAGCTCCAACAGTTGGCACATTGTGACGCTTCAGCAACTCAACGATTCCGGCCGGTGTACAAGGAACCGGTGAATTCAAATCACCCGATACCCCAAGGACCAGCTTTCCAAGATTTACCGGGTGAAGACCATCGGCATCTTTTGCCGGGTCAATCAACTCAAGCATTTCGTTCGTGTTCAAACCAAACGGCAGCGGTAACTGAACGATGTAACCGGTGACATCCTTAGCGTTGTTGAAATCCCTGATGGCTGCACGCACATCTGCTGCACTGGCATCTGCAGGTAGATCCACACGAATCGAATGCATGCCGATTTCGGCTGAGTCGCGGTGCTTGCTACCAACGTAAGAGTGTGAACCGGGGTCGTCACCAACCAGCAAAGTGCCAAGACCAGGCGTGATGCCCTTTTGCTTTAGGTGAACTACGCGTTCGGCTAGTTCAGCCTTGATTGCTTTTGCAGTAGCAAGGCCGTCCAAGCGAATAGCGGTCATCGGTGTTCCTTAATTTACTGCGAGCTGAAAGCGTTCGCGGTTACCAGTTCTCAAGGCCGCTGTAAAGCGGGAACGCCTCGGTCAACTTGCGAGTGCGCGCGCGCAGTGCGGCGATGTCTGGGTTTGGAACCAATACACCGGCAATGATTTCGGCGACCTCGGTGAACTGCTCAGCACCAAAACCACGGGTGGCAAGTGCTGGAGTACCAATACGCACACCAGAGGTAACCATTGGCGGACGCGGGTCGTTCGGAACAGAGTTTCGGTTTACGGTAATGCCAACTTCGTGTAGCAAGTCCTCAGTCTCTTGACCGTTGATTGGAGCGTTGCGAAGGTCAACCAGAACCATGTGCACCTCGGTGCCACCGGTTAGCACCTGAACGCCGTTTGAAGTTACATCAGACTGCATCAAACGGTTCGCAATGATTGCAGCTCCCTCAAGAGTGCGCTTCTGACGATCTTTGAATTCATCGGTCATCGCTGCCTTGAATGCAACAGCCTTACCGGCCACGACGTGCATGAGTGGTCCACCCTGCTGACCTGGGAACACAGCTGAGTCAATCTTCTTTGCGTACTCTTCCTTGCAAAGAATTAGACCAGATCGGGGTCCGGCAAGAGTCTTGTGTACGGTGGTTGAAACTACGTCTGCGTAAGGAACCGGATTTGGGTAAAGCCCAGTTGCCACCATTCCGGCAAAGTGAGCCATGTCAACCCAAAGCTTTGCGCCAACTTCATCGGCAATCTTGCGGAACTCGGCAAAGTCAAGCTTGCGAGTGTAAGCCGACCAACCAGCAATAAGAACGGCAGGCTTTACCTCGTGCGCGCGCTTGCGAACGATGTCCATATCGATCAAGAAGGTCTCAGGGTGTAACTCGTAAGCGTGAGCTTCGTACATTTTTCCAGAGAAGTTCAAGCGCATACCGTGAGTTAGGTGACCACCGTGGGCCAACTCAAGACCAAGAATGCGATCACCCGGGTTTGCCAATGCCATGAGCACCGCGGCGTTTGCCGATGCACCCGAGTGTGGCTGAACATTTGCGTGGTCGGCGCCAAAAAGTGCCTTAGCGCGGTCGCGGGCTAGGTTCTCGGCTACGTCAACGGCCTCGCAACCACCGTAGTAACGCTTGCCTGGGTAGCCCTCGGCGTATTTGTTGGTAAGAACTGAACCCTGGGTCTGCAAAATGCCACGAGACACGAAGTTCTCAGACGCAATCATTTCAAGGGTGTGACGCTGGCGATCTAGCTCTGCGGCTAGAACTGCTGCGATTTCTGGGTCTGTCTCGCTCAGTGGCGAGTTGAAGCTAGATGGAAGCTGTGACATAGGAAAACTCCTGTTTAAGGTGTAAGTCTTGGCCCAGGCGCACGACCAAAATGTCTTCGCTCCACGATGGAAACCCATCTTTAGCGCCAGTTGCGATGTGTAAATTCTAACATTCGGAGCCTGAGCTGGATTCCCCGACCGGCCGGTCATAATCCCGTCAAATAAGCCAAATCCCACAGAAATGTTTCGTAAACTGAACGAGGCCCAAATTGGGGTCCTCGAATCTGGGAGTTTTACGAACATGTACGGAGTGCCACTGCCGGTGATTATCGGTGCTGCCATGATCGTACTTGGCGTTGTCCTGGGCATCTACGTGGCGGTCAAAGCGGTTTCACGTAATCGTGACGGCAACGACCCCCTGGTCTAAAGCCCCAAACCACGAACCTGGCCGCCTATTTGCAGCCTTAACCTAAACTTGAGCCTATGACTACAGCCAATACCCACTGGGTACTAACCCTCGTTTGCAAAGATCAGCCTGGAATCGTCCACGCTATTTCGGGGGCAATTGTGGCTGCAAATGGCAACATCACCGAATCCTCCCAGTTCACCTCGGATGACACTGGCCGCTTCTTTATGCGCCTTCAGATTGAGTCGGCTGTGCCTCGTGAACACTTCGTCAACCAGATTTTGCCAGTGGCCGAGCGCTACGGCATGACCTGGGAGCTCGACGAGGTCGGCCGAAGAATGAAGACTCTAGTTTTGGTCTCAAAGAGCGCCCACTGCTTGAACGACATGCTGTTCCGCCAGCGCGCCGGCCAATTGCCGGTTGAACTTCCGGTGGTATTCGGAAACCACCCTGACCTTCAAAGCCTGGCCGAGTTTTATGGCGTTCCATTCGAGGTGCACCCAATCACCGGCGAAGCCGACAAGCTGGCCTTTGAAAACATGCTGCGGGATTACATCAAGACCGCTGGCATTGAATTGATTGTGCTTGCTCGCTACATGCAGATTTTGAGCGAGGAGTTCTGCAAGGAATTCGAAGGCAAGATCATCAACATTCACCACTCATTCTTGCCTGGCTTCAAGGGCGCAAATCCATACGCTCAGGCTCACGCTCGTGGAGTTAAGTTGATTGGTGCCACCGCGCACTTTGTTACCGCCGACCTAGATGAGGGTCCAATCATCGAACAGAACGTGGTTCGCGTTGAACACTCAGACTCAAAGAAGCGCTTGGTTTCTATTGGTCAAGATGTTGAGTCAAAGACCCTCACCCAGGCCGTGCGTTGGTTCGCCGAACGTCGCGTGCTGCTAGACGGTGAACGCACAATCATCTTCAGTTAGTTTTTTCTTGCCGTTCAGGCAAACTTTTTCACCAGTCTTCGATTGCGCATTTGCCGTGCGCCCTTTGCGATGCCAATCGTGGCTAGCAATCCAGACAAACCACCAACACCGATAATCGCGTACTGCTGCCAGTTAGTACTTGGCCTAACCGGAGGATCATTGGTTGGATTATCAACTGTGATCTGTGGAGCATCTGGTTCATAAATTGCAATTGGCTCTTCGGTTGGGCTGGTCGGCAATTTGATGGCGCTCGAAAATGCGTAGGTCTTTCGAATTGGTTGAGCGGCCACAATTTCAAGAGTTGCAGCTGGCTCTAGGTTTGCAGTTGGAGAATTCAATTTGGTTTCCACCGGAGTTGAATTGCTTGGTTCAGTTGAGCTGCCGGAACTCGTTCCCCCACCGCTGCTTCCGCTGCTTCCACCACCGCTAGAAATTGGCGCCGGTGCGGGAGTGGCTGTTGGAGTTGGGCTTGGCGCTGCGGTTGGGGTAGGTGTTGGAGCGGGAGCAGGGGCAGGCTGGGCAAGGACCGTAGTCACGCCGGATGCCGAAACCGCCGCGGGGCCAGTGTTGCCAAGGGCATCGGTGTAGGTGCCCTGGGCAATCTCTAGACGCACAGACCCAAGCGAACAACCTGTGGTCGAAATTGAGTATCTGGTCACCGTTGCCGATGAAACAGAGATCAGACAGCCCGTTGCCGTTCCTGTATTGGAAACGTCGCTTGCAGTGAATCCGTTGATAGCTTCGGAGAAGTCCACTTGAAAACTTGGGCTGATGTAACTAGTTGCAACTGCGCTTGCCCAAGTGGGCTCCGAGGCGCTTCTATCCAAAGTTACGGTGGTAAAACTGGGAGCTGTTAGTGGTCCAAGATTCAGTGCCGCGTCTGAAACAGAATTTGGTTGCATAACCAAATAGGCACTGGCTGCGTCGGCGCAAGATTGCACTGTCACGGTGTATTGATTCGCTGAACCGGATACCGAAGAAATAACACATGAGCTACCGCTGATACTGAAATCACTTACGGTTAGCCCGGTTACTGATTCAGAAAATGTCAATGTGTATTCAAAGGTCAAGGCATTATTCGGTGAAGTCGGTGAAGTGACTGTCACAGTTGGTGCAGTTCGCTCAATCACAACATCGGTGCTGGTCGAATCTGCGCTTGGGCCATTGACTGTGCCCGTAATCGTGTTTGCCAGCAGAATTAATTTATACGTTCCCGTGCTGCAACCCGAAGCAGTCACGAGATAGCTGGTGCCGCTGCCTGATACTGAAATAGTTGTGCAGGTTGCGGTTGAACCCGTGGTCGCAAAATCGGTGTTGGTAAGACCGGTCACGGATTCGTTGAAGACCAGGTTGTAAGAAATTGATGTGGAGTTTGTCAACGTTGCGCCCGGTGTGAATGACGACACCGATGGTGGAAGCACATAACTGATAGTGGCGATTCCTGCACCAGATCGGTATCCGGCTGTGTGGGTTACCGATGAGGTAAGTGTTGCGTGATTCCAAGATGAGCCACCGCCACCACCTCCGCCGTTGGTGCAGCAGCCATCGATGTCAGCACCTCCACCACCGCCACCGTAATAGCCGCCTCCGCCGCCGCCACCGCCCGAGGTTGAACTTGTGCCTCCGGTGCCGCCGATTCCAAAGCCACCGGCAGTTCCCCAGGTACCTCCATTTGGAGATCCGCCGTTACCTCCGGCGCTTTGCGATGCGCCAGATCCACCCTGGCCCTGACCGCTGGTTCCTGCCGAACCGGATGTGCCGCCTCCGGCTCCACCTGCTCCGCCAAAGAATCCACCGGTACCGCCGCCCCCGGCAGCAACCGCAATTCGGTCATTGAGTGATGTGGTTGAGCGAATATCGGTTGCTCCACCACCCGAACCTTCGTCACCGCGCGAACCACCGGCAGCCCCACCACCATTGAAACCGCCGGCCGCACCGGCGCCGGCGGCACCTGCTCCGCCCACGTAAATGTAAAGCGCGGAGGGTGTGCTGGTTAGAGTGCCTTGAACTCGCCCACCAAGGCCACCGGTTTTGCCGCCCTGAGCGCCCATCAGATCAAAAGTGATGTTTCTAGCACCGGTCGGTGGCGTCCACAAATAGTAGTCGCCGGTGGCATCAAAAGTTAGGGTGCATGTGGTACCAACGCAAACGGGGGTTGGATTGCTGATGACTGCGCGAACCGATTGAGCAAACAATCCCCCGAACAGCACAGCAAGGATTCCTGCGGTCGAAATTAGCTTTGACCAACGCTGTGTGTTTTTCTTGTGCATGACAAAAAGCAAATAACTCCGACAAACATGTTGTCGGAGTTATCCACAAAGCCCGAGGGCTTCAAGTTATGCACAGATTGTGCTTAGGCCATGCGTGCCTGAAGGTTCTCTGCTAGTGAGGCTAAGAACTCATCTGTGGTCTGGTACGCCTGGTCCTTGCCAACGAGAGCGGCTAAGTCCTTGGTCATCTTGCCTGACTCAACGGTCTTGATGATTACATCTTCAAGAGTCTCGGCAAACTTACGAACCTCAGGAGTGCCATCAATCTCGGCGCGTGCAATTAGGGCACGAGTCCAAGCAAAGATAGATGCGATTGGGTTGGTAGAGGTCTTCTTGCCAGCCTGCCAGTCGCGGTAGTGACGAGTCACAGTACCGTGCGCTGCCTCGGCAAGAGTTGTCTTTCCATCTGGAGTAGTTAGCACCGAGGTCATTAGACCTAGAGAACCAAAACCTTGAGCAACGGTGTCTGACTGAACGTCACCGTCATAGTTCTTACAAGCCCAAACGTAGCCACCCTCCCACTTAAGCGCGGCGGCAACCATGTCGTCGATCAATCGGTGTTCGTAGGTGATGCCTGCAGCCTTGAATTTGTCTGCATACTCGGCATCAAAAACTTCCTGGAAGGCATCCTTGAAAGCACCGTCGTAAGCCTTCAAGATTGTGTTCTTGGTTGAAAGGTAAACCGGGTAGTTGCGCATTAGACCGTAGTTGAATGATGCACGCGCAAAGTCACGAATTGAATCCATGTAGTTGTACATACCCATGGCTACACCGCCGTGCTCTGGGTAGTCAGCGACTACCTGAGTGACCGGTGCTGAACCATCGGCAGGGGTCCAAGTAATGGTTACCTGACCCTTGCCCGGAACCTTGAAGTCAGTTGCCTTGTACTGGTCACCATGTGCGTGACGACCAATGATGATTGGCTTGGTCCAACCAGGCACCAAACGAGGAACGTTTGAGATGATGATTGGCTCACGGAACACAACACCGTCAAGAATGTTTCGGATAGTTCCGTTCGGAGACTTCCACATCTTCTTTAGCTTGAACTCTTCAACGCGAGCTTCGTCAGGAGTGATAGTTGCACACTTCACACCAACGCCGTGCTTCTTGATTGCGTGAGCTGCATCAATGGTCACCTGGTCATCGGTGGCATCGCGGTTCTCAACTGAAAGGTCGTAGTACTCAAGGTCTACATCTAGGAAAGGGTTGATCAAATTGTCTTTGATGTTCTGCCAGATGATTCTGGTCATTTCGTCGCCGTCTAGCTCAACGACCTTGCCAACTACCTTGATTTTTGCCATGTGGGGCTCCTGTATTTCTGAGAACTTAGGGCAGACTGCCCAAACACCCTCTAGCCTACCGGCTTGACCAATACACCGATGTGGGCCGAAGCCCAGTCAAATAAAGGCAACGGCCCCTATTTGACGGGCTCAACCTTGATCACGTCGCCGAATTCTCCCCACTCAACGTTGGTGATTTTGACGCCCTTGTATGTGAACGATTCACCTTTTTTCAACGGCGCATCGCCCATCGCAAATTTCATGGGCTTCCAGCTTCTAGCGTCAGGGAATTGGACCTCAAATCCAAAGTCATAACGTAGGTCCGTCATGTCTATCTTGTAAACCAGAGCCCCTTGCTCTGCCTTACTCAACCGGTAATTTAATCCAGTCGCCCTTACAGACTCAACTACAATGGCCTCGGTTGAGCTAAGCGGAATCACAAGAAGTTTTTGTTTACTAGTTTTTGTACTTCCGGGCGCTAACCAAGTTTTGGTTTCTGAATTTGTTGGCGCACACGAAACCTGACTATCGGTAGTAAATCCTGCAAGCCACTTGTGCCATTGAAGCATGTCAGTTGTCCCAGTTGCGAACATCCCCCATTGCCCCATTCCTCGATTTTCATAAACCCATTTCGCATCGCCAAGTTGATCTCCCATGTTAAATCCAGGGTGGTAGAGCTCATGGATGAACATTGCAATCGTGAGGAAATTGAGGAACATGTGAGTTTGCGTGTTATCAAAATTGGGTTGCATCAACAGACTCATGTTGCGCAATTCACCCTCATTGGTTCTCTGACCCCATAGACCTGTCTGTGATATCACGTCGTATCTCGTTGCAGCCGGCACCACAACAATCAAGTAGTCAACATCTGTGAAATCTATTTCTGGGTCAATAAGTTGAACGAACTTTGAGGAGAATTGTTTAGTCTTGTCAGTAAAATCCTTGTGAGAAAGTTCAAGTGGTGCGAGATTCTCACCATAGTCAAACCATTTGTCTTTGATCCTTAGCGTGACAGGCTCACCTGAATTATTGACATTTGCAAACCACTCCTTCAATTTGTCGAAGTAGAACTTGTACTCCTGTGAAGGAAGTGACTTGCCAGCAGGTGCGTCCGGTGCTGTGAGGCCGACAACTTGAATCACCGATCCTGCGCCGGGATGGCGCTTAAGTTTGTAGTTTTCATCATTTCCAACTGGAAAACCGCGGAATTCGCGAGCGCCGGAAGGCTGTGGAAGCTTGCAAACACCCACGTCGAGCATCGCTGAATTTTGCGTCAAAGCAGTCTTCGGCTTGAGTTTTGACATTGGAGAATTAACAATTCGATTCGGACCTGTACACCGATATTTACTGTCTAAGTAGCTTTGCAGTTTATCTTCAAAACCTTTTGCACTGTATTCACGGTTGCATCTGTCCCCAACGGTTACAGCAGGAGAATACGCTTTTTGTTTCGGCTTTGGAGCAGCATTGGCTACTGCACCAGTTAGGACCAAAGCAATCGTTGCGGCAATTGCCAAACTTCTCTTAATCATTTCTCTTCCCCCTAGAAGAAATCTCTTGGGATAAAACTAGCGGGGGTTGGAACTCGGATCTCTTTCAGAGAACAGTTTTGTCCGGACAGGACTGACCGAACTGACTCGAATTAGTGGAAGAAGTGGCGCTCTCCAGTGAAGTACATGGTGATGCCAGCCGCTTCTGCCGCGGCAATTACCTCTTCATCGCGCACTGATCCACCAGGCTGCACCACTGCACGCACGCCCGCGTCGATCAGAATCTGCAGGCCATCGGCAAACGGGAAGAATGCGTCAGAGGCAGCAACCGCGCCCTTGGATCTGGACTCAGCACGTTCAACCGCAAGCTTGCACGAATCCACTCGGTTTACCTGGCCCATGCCAACACCAACCGATGCCCCCTCGCGAGCCAACAAGATTCCGTTGGACTTCACCGCGCGGCATGCACGCCAGGCAAACTCAAGTTCCTTCATAGTCTCGAGGTCCGCCTTCTTACCGGTAACTAGCTTCCATCCGCTTGAGTTGAACTGCGAGAACTCATCGGTTTCTTGCACCAGCACACCTCCAGAAATCTGTTTGTATTCCAGTGCCTCGCGAGAGTAGTTAGCCGGAAGTTCAAGCACGCGAAGGTTCTTCTTTTCCAGCAAAATCGAAAGCGCCTCAATCTCGTAAGACGGGGCAATGATGACCTCGGTGAAGATGCTGGCAACCTGCTTTGCCATTGTCACGGTTACCGGACGGTTGGTCGCGATCACACCACCAAATGCCGATACCGGATCACACATGTGAGCCTTGGCGTGCGCATCGGCAATTACGTCTGGGCTGGTTGGGTCACCAATTGCAATTCCACATGGGTTTGCGTGTTTGATGATTGCAACCGCTGGCTCATTGAAGTCATACGCTGCGCGAAGGGCTGCATCGGCGTCCACGTAGTTGTTGTAAGACATCTCTTTGCCACCAAATTGGCGGGCCTGAGCAATGCCGGCCACAGAGTTTTCACCGGTAGTGCGGTAGAGCGCTGCAGCTTGGTGTGAGTTCTCGCCGTATCGCAGTACGTTGGCCAGTTGTGAGTCAACTTTGAAATTTGATGGGAAGCCTGGGTTGGCATTTTCAATGTCACCCTTTTGGCCAGCTGCGCGCTTCCAGTCCCCTTCTAATTCTGCGGCAAACCAGTTAGCCACTGCAGAGTCATATCTAGCGGTGTGTGAGAACGCCGAATAGGCAAGTTCGCGGCGCTGCGCCAAAGTTGTGCCGCCGTCTTTGACGGCCTTGATGATTTCTGAATATTTTGCCGGGTCAACCACGATGGCAACGTTGGCGTGGTTCTTGGCCGAGGCGCGCACCATTGCTGGACCACCAATGTCAATCTGCTCAACAACTGCATCGCCCTTGGCACCAGACTGCACGGTCTGCACGAATGGGTAAAGATTTACCACCACCAGCTGGAATGCTTCAATTCCAAGTTCGGCAAGCTGCTCTTCATGCGCAATCAAACGCATGTCGGCAAGCAAGCCGCTGTGCACCTTTGGGTGCAGAGTCTTTACGCGGCCATCCAGCGACTCAGGAAAACCGGTGATTTGCGAAACCTCGGTGACAGGAATTCCAGCGTCCTTCAAAGCCGCAAAGGTTCCACCGGTAGAAACGATGTCGATACCTGCGGCTGCAAGTTCCTTGGCTAGCTCTAGCAAGCCTGTCTTATCTGAAACTGAAAGAAGTGCGCGCTTGATTTCAACGCGATCGCGGTGACGGTAGTCGGCTGGCTTGTGGTCGTTGTGTGCGGCCATTATGAAGCCCCTTTTACTTTGCTAGTGACGGAAGGTGGATTTTCTTGTTGGCGATGTCTTTTACGGTTGCAATCAACAACTCGCGCTCAGCAACCTTGATGCGCTCGTGCAGATCGTATTCGCTATCATCAGCCAGAACCGGCACACTCGCCTGAGCTATGTGCGGCCCGGTGTCAACACCTTCGTCGACAACGTGTGTGGTCACACCCGATACCTGCGCGCCAGCTGCCAGAGCATCACGCACAGCGTGGGCGCCTGGGAAAGCAGGCAAAAGAGATGGGTGAGTGTTAATTAAATTTGGGCTTAGTGCCGACACAAAATTGCCTGGCAAAATTCTCATAAAACCGGCTAGCACAACAAGATCCGGCTTGAAGTGATTGATGTTCGCGAGCAGGACATTCGCCCAATTCTCGCGAGTGTCAAAAGAACCAGGGGAAACCACAAAGGTAGGAACCCCAAACTGCTCGGCATGTGCAAGCCCATCGGCGGCGTTATCGGAGCCAACCGCAACAATTTTTGCGCCAAAGAGTGGGTTTTCTGTGGCCTCAAGAAGGGCTCTAAGGTTTGAACCCGAACCCGAAATTAGAACGACGACCGACAGCATTGGACCAGTTTACCGGTAGCCCAATCAGCGGGATTTCCGTGGGCTTTGCACAAGCGGATGATCTGGGGCATCTGGTCTTGCACTGAAGAAAGCGGCCAAAATTGAGACAACGGCTACCTCAACAAAAACAACGCCTGCAACCAGCAGCGGATTAACACCGATCTCCTGCAAGCGACCAGGTCCGACCCCGCCGGATGCAAGTAACGCCAACAGACCCATCTCTACCGCCGAAACCACGGCAATCGATAGTCCGAGAATGATTGCCGCACTCCAAGCCGAGGCAAATTCAAAACGAATTGCGTCTGCATGGCGGCGAATCAAAATTGTGGCTAGGAAAGCCCCCACCAACGGAACCAGCAGAGCAATCGTGCCAAAGCTAAGTTCTCCAATCGGCAGTGCTGAAGTTATTGGAAGAGCAGGAAGCGGGCCAACCACGGTGGCGACCGGCGAAATAAGAGAGCCCGTGCCGATCTGAAAACCAACGCCCGTAAACCAGCTGGCACCAAAAACAACGAGATTCGGCAGGATCGCCAACTGGCCAACGGTGATCATTACTCCACCCAGGAAGGTGACCTGCAAACCCTCGTAGAGTCGGATAACTTGAATCCAGTTGATTGCCAACATGACGGCAATAAAAATTGCAGATACACCTAGCAAGATTGCAACCACGCCCGTACCGGCCCTGAGAGCCGGAGCACTTACGGCTCTGATGGCCCAGTGAAGGTTATCGACTCTGCGATTTAGAAACTCAAGTACCCAGATTCTTTCCGCTGGCTCCGGCAAGGAAGCCGCTTCGCCAAATGCTTGTCTCTTTCCAAACAAAGAACCAAGAATCACAAAAAGCAGAAGAAAAGCCGGCGGCAGAAAAGTTCCCTGCCAGGTGACCGGATAAACAAACTCGTTATAGGCAACGGTGCTTAGAAGAAATGAGATGCCACCATAGACAAGTGCAGTAGCCAGCCACGCTGGCCAAAGTTCAATTGCACTGGTCAGGCGACGGCCCATTCGAAGCGCCATGGACCCAATGAATAGGCTCATCCCAAGCGGAACCATGCTGACAACAAATTGTGGAACCTGTGTTGAACCAAATGCACCAGCCGGAACGACCAATCGGGTTCCATGTGCCATCATCCAAACATCTGCAGATGCGCGAAAAGGCACTAGCCAGTCGATGCTCAGATCATTTTCAAAGAGCCACACCGCGGTGAGTGGTAGCAGCACGATGCCAAGTCCAATGCCAGCGACAACCAGTGCCTCAAACGCTGCAACAAGAAAAGTGAGTCGACGGTTCAAGACGAAACACTCCCCCTAGATGCCAAAAATCGCTTTTAGATTTATAGGCTCTTGATAACTTCGCGCATAAGCGCAGCAGTCTCAGAAGGAGTCTTTCCAACCTTCACGCCAACGGCCTCGAATGCTTCCTTCTTAGCCTGTGCGGTACCGGCTGAACCAGAAACAATCGCACCCGCGTGACCCATGGTCTTACCCTCAGGAGCGGTGAAACCTGCAACGTAAGCAACAACTGGCTTGGTCACATTTGCCTTGATGTAGGCGGCGGCCTTTTCTTCAGAGTCCCCACCAATTTCACCAATCAACACGATCGCCTTGGTCTCAGGGTCAGCCTGGAACGCAGCAAGTGCATCGATGTGGGTGGTTCCGATAACTGGGTCTCCACCAATGCCAATCGCGGTTGACATGCCAATGTCACGCAGCTCGAACATCATTTGGTAGGTCAGGGTGCCAGACTTTGAAACCAACCCGATAGGGCCAGGGCCGGTGATGTCTGAAGGAGTAATACCTGCGTTGGATTTTCCCGGAGAGATGATGCCTGGGCAGTTAGGGCCAATCAGGCGAGTCTTCTGACCCTTCTCCACGTTGTAGGCCCAAGCCCACGCTGAGTCGTGCACTGGAATTCCCTCTGTGATGGCAACAGCCAAAGGAATCTCTGCGTCAATCGCCTCGACCATCGCGGCTTTTGCAAATGCTGGTGGAACAAAAATAACGGTCACGTTTGCGCCGGTTGCCTTCATTGCCTCGGCAACGGTGCCGAACACAGGGAGCTGCTTGCCTTCAACATCAACGGTCTCACCGGCTTTGCGTGGGTTCACACCACCAACGATGTTTGATCCACCAAGCAGCATGCGGCGAGTGTGCTTCATGCCCTCAGAGCCGGTCATACCCTGAA